>JAEEGL014690974.1_pt1 | contig 16206 bp, 12 predicted proteins | sample 9134231 | NCBI WGS metagenome assembly JAEEGL01 (sample SAMN16246548, study PRJNA631951) | gut metagenome | biome: gut microbiome; feature: rumen; material: fiber-attached | host: Bos | place: Iran: Karaj | collected 2018-10
GGCACCTCGTGATGATCGGTCACAACGACCTTCATGCCCAGCGAGCGGGCATACGAGACCGCCGCTCCCGCAGAGATCCCGTTGTCGCAGGTAAGGAGCAGTCCGGCTCCGAAAGCCAGCGCGTCATCCACGATCCGTGTATTGAGACCGTAGCCTTCCGTCATGCGGTCGGGCGTCAGCACTTTGACGGTCCCGCCCAGCGCTTCCAGCGCCTGTTTGAGGATCCAGCCGGAAAAGATCCCGTCGCAGTCGTAATCGGAAGCGACGGCGATCTTCTCCCCGCTTTTCAGCGCTTCCGCCAGCAGGTAAGCCGCTTTCGTACCGTCTTTGAGCAGGGCCGGATCATTCAGATCGGCCGTCGTCCCGAACAGGTAGCGGCGGATCTTCTCCTCCGTGTCCGCTCCGCGGTTGACCAGCAGCCGGATCGTCAGCTGATCGAGGCCGAATCTCGCCCCAAGCGCTTTGAAATCCGCCTTCTTATTCTGGATCACCCATTTTTCCCTCATGCCGGCTCCTTAACTGTCTGCTGTATTATCTTTCCCGGAACTGGTCCGTAAACTGCTTCATATCGATCGCCGCGCCTCCCTGCAGCCGGGACGCCTCCGCCGCAAAAGCCATCAGGTGACTCTCCACCGAGCGGCCGATCACGGTCAGGGAAGAACTGTCGAAGGCGACATTCTGATAGAGGTCTAGGACGTCCTGTACCAGGCCCCTGTCTCCGCCTCCGTGACCGCCGGTCTCCGCAGCCTGCGACAGGAGATCGATCTCCTCCTCCGGCTTGCCGAACACCCGGAGGGAGATCTTCATCGTACGCGAATCGCCGACGAGATCGCCCTTTGTTCCGAAGACATGGATGGTCCTGGTCTGGCGGTTCGTGAAGGCATGCATACTGAACGTGACCGTGCAGCCGTCGTCCATCAGCAGGTTCGTCGTTTCGTGATCGACCACATCGTTGTCCATTTTATAGACACAGCGGCCGTAATCCGTTGTTTTCAGCGCTTCCAGGATATTCTCCCGCGTCGGTTCCGGATGCAGGATGTTGCTCGGCCAGCCGGGGATCCGGGAATAGTAAAACGCCGGTGCGTTGAAGGGACAGTCGACCGTGCAGCCGTCCGTGCAGCGTTCTTTCGCGCCTTCCGGGCAGTTCTCCGCCTTGAAATAGTCCAGCGAGCCGTAGGAGTTCAGGCTCACGCAGCTGCGCCCGGTCAGCCAGACGAAGAGATCCATATCATGACAGGATTTGGCCAGGATCATCGGGCTCGACTTCTCGCGCCTGTGCCAGTTTCCGCGGACGTAGCTGTGAGCGTAATGATAGTATCCCACCTGTTCTTCCGCGTTCACCGCCTCGACTTTTCCGAGCACTCCGTCGGCGATCAGTTTCCGGATCGCGCGGTAAAAAACAGTATACCGGAGCACATGGCAGACGATGACGCGCCTGCCCAGCCGCTCGGCCGTCTCCGCGATCGCCAGGCAGTCTTCCGGCGACGTCGCGATCGGCTTTTCCAGCAGCAGATCGTATCCTTTCTCCATTGCGGCCAGGGCATGTTTCCGGTGCTGGGCGTCCTGGGTCGCGATGATCATGATATCGGCCAGTTTCGGCGCCGCCAGCATCTCCTCTCCGCTCGAAAAGACCCTTTCAGGCGGCAGATTCAGGAACTTGTTGGCTGATTCGATGCGGACCGGTCTCGGATCGGCAATAGCTCTCACTTCCATCCTGTCCGGGAACACCAGCTGCTTTTCGGCATACTTGGTTCCTCGGTTGCCCATGCCAAGAATGGCAAAAGTCACTTTACTCACTCTCATTTCCTCCTTACTGTCCTCAGCCATGTGTGATCGGACGGGTCTCCAGATGCTTCTTCATCAGATGCAGGGCCACGAAATAGGCCATCACCGCCGCCGCGCAGCCGATAAAGACCCAGTCGCCCCAGAGCATCTTTTCCGGCATGATCAGCAGGCTGACGATCTCCCCCGCCAGCGATATCCCGGTCAGGATCATTCCGGGAATCGTTCCGTACTGGAAAAGCGTCACTCGGTCCGAGTCCCGGTGGTTCATCGGTTCTTCGACGCGCATGGCGGTGAACAGCCGGTTCGTGATGTACCAGAGCGGGATCAGGAGGCAGATGTAGGGCAGGATCACCCAGGCCCAGGTCGAAGCGGCGTTCAGGACTGCCATCGCCCCCAGGAAAACGATCCAGGACAGCAGCACTCCTCCGAACAGCCACGCCGCGGTGCTGCGGGCCTTCGGGGCATCCGCATAAACGAATTCCGGCCCGATATAAGTGGCGGTGGTAATGATCTTCTTTTTGATCGGATCGTACGTCTCTTCGTATTTGTAGTCGGGAAGGTATCTCTTCTCGAACAGCATCGCCATCGGTTCAGTCCTCCTTTTCGCCGGCAGCAAACTCCGGCGGCAGATAAAAACGGGCAGCCGCCGGAAGCGGATGGGTGGTGTCACCGGGCGATATATAAGTCAGCCCCGGCCACTCTTCCCCGCATTCGAGTCCGAATCCGGTCATCCGCCAGATCCGGTGGGTAAAAACATGCTTCGCTTCGCCGAGCGGGACCGGCTCCGTCCCCTCCGGGAGCTTTCCGAAACGGGCGGCCAGAGCGGCGGGGAGTTCCTCCCGCGTCAGTTTCCCCGGCAGCATCGGAAGCAGCCAAAGCCCGGCCAGCAGGCCGCGGGCGGGGCGCTGTTCCAGCGCCAGCCTTCCGCGGCAGACGATCCGCAGGACCGTCCATTCCTCGGTCTTCTTTCCGGTCTTCGCCAGCCTGACCGGCAGCTCGCTCTCCCGGCCTTCCAGACAGGCCGTGCAAAGATCCCTCAGAGGACAGCCCCCGCAGAGCGGCTTCCCGCCGGGCAGGCAGACTGTCTCCCCGAGTTCCATCACCGCTTCGTTGAATCCTCCGGGATCCTCTTTCGGATGCTCTCGGAGGCACTCTTCCGCTTCCGTCCGCATGGGAGGCTCCAGCACGTTCCGGCTGTCCCCCAATACCCGGCACAGGACACGCAGAACGTTCCCGTCCACGGCAGGGACGTTTTCCCCGAAAGCGATCGATGCCACGGCCCCGGCCGTATACCGGCCGATGCCGGGCAGTTTCAGGAGTTCCGCGAAGCTCTCCGGCAGTTTTCCTCCGAACCGCTCCTCACAGATCTTTGCCGTGCGGTGCAGATTCCGGGCCCGGCTGTAATAGCCCAGCCCTTCCCAGGCCTTCAGGACCGTCTCTTCACTGGCTTCGGCCAGCGCGGTCAGTGTCGGGAAAGCTTCCGTGAACCGCTCATAATAATCCTTCACGGCTTCGATCCGGGTCTGCTGGAGCATGATCTCGGAGATCCAGATCCGGTAAGGATCGCCCGTCCCCCGCCAAGGGAGGTTCCGGGCGTTTTTCCGGTACCAGTCTGTCAGCAGCTTTGCCAGTTCTTCCGGCACCGGTCCCATCCCTGTTCCTCCGTTCTCCGCTTTCCGCGCAAGCTACACTATACCATCTTCTCCGCCGCATTTCCAGTACCAACGCCTGCCCTGTCCCGAAGAATCTTCTCTCCGTGCGGAGCATTCTCCCGGGAGTCGAATGCCCGGCCGCACAAAAAAACGCCCGGAAGTGAAGAAGGTTCGCTCCCGGACGCTCTGTGCGGTGATTTATCGTTCTTCCCTGAAATACGACAGCCCCAGGGAAGCGGGCGGCTGGCTTTCTCTTTTCTCTTTGGCACTGACCACGATCAGGACGATGATGGTGACCACGTAAGGGACCATCTGGATCAGATCGGTCGCCAGCTGATTGAGCCGGACGTTCAGGATCGTGCCGACGTAGTTATAAAGCCAGTAGAGCATGGCGAAAAGGTAGGAGCCCCAGATGACGTTCAGCGGCTTCCAGGTCGAGAAGATGACCAGGGCAACCGCCAGCCAGCCCAGCGATTCCATGTTATTGTTCGTGGACCAGTTGCCGCTTCCGTACTGGAAGACGTAGCACAGGCCGCCGAGACCGCAGATCGCGGCGCCGATGCAGGTAGCCAGATATTTGTACTTGCCGACCCGGATGCCGGCAGCGTCCGCCGTGGCGGGATTCTCGCCGATCGCCTTCAGATTCAGGCCGAAGCGGGTCTTCTTCAGGAACAGGTGCAGTAGGACGGCGATCAGCACCGCCAGATAGGTCAGAAAGCCGTGCGACAGGAGCAGATCGCCCGGAACGCCCCAGTTCAGGGAAGAATTCAGGTTGGCCGTGTACACCGAGCCGGTCAGAGGGGCCTTCGCGGAGCCGGCTACACCGTACAGCTTGCTGATGTAGGCGCCGCCGAAGATCCCGACGCCGACGCCGAAGGAAGTCAGCGCCAGACCGGTCACGTTCTGATTGGTCTTGAGTGTGACGGTCAGAAAACTGTAGAGCAGGCCGCCGAACGCGGAAAACAGGACGCCCGCACCGAAGGATATAAGAAGTAGCAGAAACAGCGACGGATCCTCCGTCTTTGTCTCGTAGATGAAGCCCGCGCCGAAACCGGCGAAGCCGCCCATCACGATGAGGCCGGGCACGCCCAGATTGAGGTGGCCGCTCTTCTCGGTCAGGGTCTCCCCCAGAGCGCCGAACATGATGATCGTCCCGTACACGATGGCGGAACGGATAAGTCCCCAGACAGCTGTCATTTCGACGCCTCCTTTCCCTTGCCGGGACCGTCTCCCGGTGCGGCGGCAGGTTCCGCGGCCTCTTTCCGTTTCGCGGAGAAGACCAGCTTGTAGCGGGTGAAAAACGTAGAGCCGAGGATGAAGAACAGGAAGATGCAGACCACGACGTCGCTCACGGATTTGTCCAGTCCGGCCAGATTCTGCACCTCTCCGGCGCCCTTCGCTAGGAAGGTGAGGATCGCGGAAATGAGCGCCATCACCGCCGGCTGGAAATTGCCCAGCCAGGCCACAATGATGGCCGTGAAACCGTTGCTGCCCCCGGTGCTGTCGGAGATCGTATGGGAGACGTTGGAGACGTACAGAAAACCGACGAGTCCGCAGATCGCCCCGGAAATGAAGGCCGTCCGCAGGATCACCCACCTGTCGTTGATCCCCGCGTAGCGGGCCGTGTTGATCGATTCTCCCACGACCGCGATCTCATAGCCGTGCTTGGTCCGGGCCAGGTAGAAATACATGAGCACCGTGAACACGATGCCTATAAGGAGCGTCCAGCCGATGTCGATCCCGAAGAGGGAGCTCAGGTAGCCGTTCCGGGACCCGGTAAAACGGTCCATCACGCCGAACGCGCTCTTCGTCCCTTTCCAGATGTGTGTGAAGCAGTAGACGATCTGGATCGCAATATAATTCATCATCAGGGTAAACAGCGTCTCGTTCGCCCAGAAACGGACCTTGAAGAAGGCGGGGATGAGGCACCAGAGCCCGGCCATCAGGACCGCGGTCACGAGCATCAGCGGGATCAGGACGCCGGCAGGCAGCTTGCCGCGGATGTAGTACATGCAGATCGCCGTCATCATGCCGCCCATCAGGATCTGTCCCTGTGCGCCGATATTCCAGAAGCGCATCTTGAAGGCCGGCGCCAGCGCGACACCTACCATCAGCAGGAGGATCATATCCCGGGCAAACGCGAGAAAACGGTTCGAGGTACTGAACACGGATTCCGCGAAGATCTTCAGGATCTGTCCCAGCCCGAAGCCCGAAACAGCCGAAATAAAGATACAGACTACCGCCGTGGCCAGGACGGCCGCGGAAACGCTGACCGCCAGACGCAGGGGGATCGGCGCAAAAGGCCGCTTGACGACGCGGACGGGAGGTTCCTTGATCTTATGATTCATGTGCTGCCTCCTGCATCTTGGTCATTCTGAGACCGATCTCTTCTTTGGTGACGCTGCGGGCGTCCAGGATCCCGTTCTCGGCCCCGTCGCACAGGACCAGGATCCGGTCGCAGAGTTCCAGCAGCACGTCCAGGTCCTCCCCTACATAGATCACGGCCGTTCCTGCTTCTTTCTGCTCTCCCAGCAGCCGGTAGATCGTGTACGAGGTGTTGATATCCAGTCCCCGGACCGCGTAGGCCGTCATCAGGACCGCCGGAGCTGAGGCGATCTCCCGGCCGACCAGGACCTTCTGCACGTTGCCTCCCGAGAGCCTCCTGACAGGGGTGTTGATCCCGGGCGTCACGACTTCCAGCTCCTTCAGGATCTGCTCGGCAAGCTGACGGGCTCCTTCGGTGCGAACGAAGATCTGGTGGCCCACGCCGTAGGTCTTGAGCAGCATATTTCCGGTCATGCCCATGGAGCCAACAAGCCCCATGCCGAGCCGGTCCTCCGGAACGAAGGACAGATGCACGCCCAGTTCCCGGATCTCCTTCGGAGTCTTCCCGATCAGCTGGCAGGGTCTGTCGTCTTCGGGCGCGTTATAGAGAATGCTGCTCCCCTCTCCCACGGCCTGCAGGCCGGCAATGGATTCGAGCAGCTGCTTCTGGCCGCTGCCCGAGATGCCGGCGATTCCGAGGATCTCGCCTCCGTAGGCCTCGAAGCTCACGTCCTTCAGGACCTCGACCCCTTCCGCGTTGCGGCAGGAAAGATGCTCCACCTTCAGCCGGAGCTTCGTATCTTTCGGCTCCGCCCGGTCGATATTGAGGTCGACCTTCTTGCCGACCATCATCTCGGTCAGGATCTGCTCGTCGGCATCCTTCGTATCGATCGAGCCGATATAGGCGCCGCGGCGTAGGATCGCCACCCGGTCGGAGATCTCCAGCACTTCGTTCAGCTTATGGGTGATGATCACGATGGACTTGTTGTCGTTCCGCATGTTGCGGATGACCGCGAACAGCTTCTCCGTTTCCTGCGGGGTCAGCACCGCGGTCGGCTCGTCCAGGATCAGGATATCCGCCCCGCGGTAAAGGACCTTGATGATCTCCAGCGTCTGCTTCTCGGAGACGCTCATGTCGTAGACTTTTTTCTGCGGTTCCAGATGGAAGCCGTATTTGGCGCAGATTTCTTCCATCCTGGCGGATGCCGCCTTCAGATCCAGTTTCAGGGGCCCGTCCAGTCCCAGGACGACGTTCTCTACCGCCGTAAAGACGTCGACCAGCTTGAAATGCTGATGGATCATACCGATCCCGCAGGCGAACGCATCGTGCGGAGAACGGATCGACACCGGCTTCCCGTCAATAAAGATCTCCCCGGAATCCGGATAATAGATTCCCGAGAGCATGTTCATCAGGGTGGTCTTGCCGCTGCCGTTCTCCCCCAGCAGGGAAAGGATCTCGCCGCGGGCGATGTCCAGCGTCACGTCGTCGTTGGCCACGACGGCGCCGAACGTCTTGGTGATGTGCACCATGCGGACTGCAGGCTGTTTGTCCATAAGAGCTCCTCAGATTGGATTTGAAAACGGGAAAGGCGGGAGCGGGAAGCCTCAATTAGGGCTTCCCGTCCCCGCCGTCAGAGCCTTGCGCTCAGTTCAGTTCGGTGATGCCGTCGATCCGCAGCGAGAAGGACGGAGCGCTCTGGACGTAGGACTCATGATAATAGCCGTCGGCCACGACGTTGTTGGCGTCGTTGGTCCAGTCGGCATTCGTGTCGGACGCGTAAGCGTAGGTCACTTTCTTGCCGCCCACGGTGAACTTGGAAGTATCGAAGACATGCAGCTTGCCGGCCTTGATGTCGGCGATCGCCTTCTCGACGGCTTCCTTCGTTCCGGCAGCGCAGCTGGCGCCGAGACCGGTGATCTCGACAGCGCCCTGAGCATAACCGCCGGCCCAGTTGGTGGCGACCTTGCCGCCGTTCAGGACGGTCTTGATGGCGTATTCATAGTAGACTTCCCAAATGTTGCCGGACGAGGTCAGAGCGGCGGTCGGGGCGTAGGGCAGCATATCGATGTTGTAACCCACGGAGTAGACGACCGTGCCGGCCTTCAGGGCATCCTCACAGGCGGAGGGAGCACCGGTGGAGTCGGCGTGCTGGCCGATGATGACGCAGCCGCGGTCCATCAGCACCTTGGCGGTCTGGTTCTCTTTATCCCAATCATACCAGGAGGAAGTGTACTGCACGTCCATGACGACCTTCTCGTACACGCTCTTGATGCCCAGGAAGAAAGCGGTGTAGCCGGAGACCACTTCGGCATAAGGGAACGCTCCGACGTAACCGACCTTGACGTTGCCGTCCTTGTCGTAGTTCTTGTCGGTCAGTTTCTTGGCATCGACCAGTTCCTTGATCTTCATGCCGGCCACGATACCGGAGACGAAACGGGCTTCGTACACCTCGGTGAAGGCGTTCGCGAAGTTGGCCAGTTTATCAGCCGCGGCGGTGTCGCCGGTCATGGCGATGAACTGCACGTTCGGATACTTCTCGGCAGCGGTGTGCATATGGTCCTGATGGCCGTAGGAGTTGGAAATGATCAGGGTGCAGCCGGAGTTGACCAGGTCTTCCGCGGCGGTGAAGCAGCTTTCGTCCTCACCCACGAAATACTTCCAGATCACCTGGTTGGAATCGGCGGGATCGAGTCCCAGCGCTTTGCAGGCGTTCTCGATACCGGTGATATGCGCCTGGGTGTAGCCCTCGGTCGAGTCACCGACCATGATGCAGCCGATTTTGATGCTTCCCTTGGTTCCGGTCACTTCGGAAGCCAGAGTCTTCACGACGCCGGAGGCGGCCAAAGCTTCCGTACGGGCAGAACCGTAAGGGCCCGTCTCCTGTTCGGCACCGCTCTCGGCGGGCTTCTCAGCGCAGGCGCTCAGAAGAGCCAGGCACATCACGCAGGCGAGTGCAAGTGCGAAAAACTTCTTCATCTTCAGAAATCCTCCTGAAATATTTATTATAAAGGTCTTGCCCTTATAATCGATCGTCACGCCCGGAAAGTGATCCCCGCGTTGTCCATCCGGTCCACGACTGCCAGGGAAAGGACTCTTACCCCTTCGGCGCGCAGGCTGTCCCCGCCGCCCTGGAAGCCCTTCTCGATTGCCGCGACGCAGCCCACGCAGACCGCTCCGGCCTGCTTCAGAATCTCCATCATCCCGCGGAAGGCGTTGCCGCAGGCCAGAAAATCATCCGCCATCAGGACCCGGTCGCCGGGCAGGATATAGTCCCTGGAGACCACGGCAGTGTAATGATTCCCATGTGTGAAGGAATCGATCTCCGCGGAATAGACCGCGCCGGAGACGTTTGCGGAAGCGTGTTTCTTGACCACGACAGCCCTGACTCCCAGAGCCTGAGCGATCAGCACCGCGAGCGGAATGCCGGAGGCCTCGATAGTCATGACCTTGGTGACACCTTCATCCGCGAACGCGGCGGCCGCCTTAGCCGCGCATTCCGCCAGAAACGCCACGTCGATCTGCTGGTTGAGGAAGCTTCCGACCTTCAGGATCCCTCCGGGGAGGACCTGCCCCTCTCGGAGGATCTTTTCCTCCATTGCCTTCATGCGGTCATCTCCTTCTTCCGCCCGGAAAAGCGGAAAGCCGGGCACCCGCGGCCTGACCGCGCGCCCGACTTTCAAACAGAAAACCGTCCCCGGGGATCCCCGGAGGCTGTGGCTTTTCCAATCAGTAGTCGCAACTTTCCTGGCGTGCGGTAGAGACGTTCGGGCCTTCATATCCGAACCTATACTGGTTTGGGTGTCCTTCCGGACACGGATTCTTTATAAGCCATTCCGGGCGAAAACGCAAGGGGCAATTTATACTTTTTCATCATGCGATAGATGTGAAACCGAAACGCCCTTCCGGCTTTGATTTCTTCCGTTGCCCGTGCAGCGTCAAAAAAGTGTTTTACAAAAAACAGCCGTCACGCTACAATAGGGGTCGGCGCGCAGTTTACCCGTGCCGCCGAAGGAGCAGACATGAGCAAACCGGTCATCATCACCGCGGACAGCACCGTAGATCTTTCCCCCGAGCTCGCCGAACGCTACGGGATCCGGATCATCCCCCTGACCATTTCTCTGGACGGAAAGACTTTCCTAGACGACGGAAGCTTCTCATCCGAAGATATGTACCTTGCCTACCACGAGAAGGGGGCTCTGCCGCAGACCGCGGCACCGAGCCAGGCGGATTTTGCAGGCTTCTTCCGCCCCATTCTGGAGAAAGGCTTCGAGATTGTCCATCTGGACATCAGTTCGGAGCTTTCCGCCACCTGCGGCATCGCCTGCGCGGCCGCGGCCGAACTTCCCGGCGTTCATGTGGTGGACAGCCGGATGCTTTCCACGGGCGTCGCCCTTCTGGCGATCGAAGGCGCGGAGTGCCGCGACAAAGGCATGGATGCGGCCTCTATCGCGGAGCATCTGCGGGAACTGACCGGAAAAGTACACACCAGCTTCGTGTTGGACACGCTGGAATTCATGTGGAAGGGCGGCCGCTGTTCGGGCGTCACCCTGCTCGGGGCCAATCTTCTGCGCATCAAGCCGGCGCTTCGGATGAAGGACGGCAAACTGGACGTCTACAAGAAATACCGCGGACGCATCGAGAACGTCTACCGTCAGTATATCACCGAGGAACTCTCCGGCGTCAAAGTGCGCCCCGGACACATCTTCATCACCGAATCCGGCGAGGTTCCGGAAGAGACGATCGCGGAGCTGACAGAACTGGTCGCCTCCTTAAGCGGCGCGCGGGAAGTCCACCATACCGTCGCCGGCTGCACCGTTTCCTCCCACTGCGGTCCCAAGACGCTGGGGGTGCTTTTCATCGAAGAATAAGCCGCGGACCTGCTTCCCGCCTCACTCAAAAAGACCGGTCTTCCCGAGGGAAGGCCGGTCTTTTTGACGTTGTTTCAGCGCCGGTTCCGAGGTCAGACCCCCAGTCTGGCTCTCCTCATCTGCTCGGTCTCCGTCACGCCGTTCTCGGAAACATAGCCGGGCAGGGGCAGGATCTTGTCGTTGATGGCGTCCAGGATCCAGCCGGGCTGCGGGAAGAAAGCCGCGTCGAATTCGTACGGCGGCGTGATCCAGTTCTTCGCGCCGACCACCACGGGCGGGGCGTCCAGATCGTCGAAGCAGAGCTCGGTGATATTCTCCGCGACATCCTTGAGGAAGGAACCCCTCGCGCAGGCGTCGGACACCAGCACCACCCGGCCGGTCTTCTTCACGGAAGCGACGATCGCGCTGTAATCGAGCGGCACCAGCGAGGAGATATTGATGATCTCGGCTTCCAGTCCGTACTTATCCTTCAGCTCGTCGGCCGCTTTGAGCGCCCGGTAGAGCACCGCGCCGATGGTAAGGATAGTGATATCCTTGCCGGTCCGGACGGTATTGGTCGTGCCCAGCGGGATCGAGTACCGGCCTTCGGGCACACCGCCCTCATGGAACTCTTCGCCCACGTCGTAGATGCGCTGGCTCTCAAAGAACACCACGGGATCGGTCCCTTCCAGGGCAGACTCCAGCAAGCCTTTCGCTTCGTAAGGAGTGGCCGGGAAGCAGACCTTGAGGCCCGGGATATGCGCGCAGAGCGCTGTCCAGTCCTGACTGTGCTGGGCGCCGTACTTGGAACCGACGGAGACCCGGAGCACGACCGGCATCTTCAGGATACCGGCGGACATGGCCTGCCACTTGGACATCTGGTTGAAGATCTCGTCACCGGCGCAGCCGATGAAGTCGGCATACATCAGCTCGATCAGCGCGCGTCCGCCGCACATCGCGTAGCCGACAGCCGTCGCCACGATCGCAGATTCGGAGATTGGGGAGTTGAACAGGCGGTGATACGGCACCGATTCGTTCATGCCGCGCATGACCGCGTAGGCGCCGCCCCAGTCGCGGACGTCTTCGCCGTAGGAAATGAGGGTCGGATCCTCGTAGAAGCGGTTGATGATCACTTCGCTCAGCGCGTCGCGCAGGTTGAAGAGCTTCATCTTGCTGACCGGCTTGCCGTCCTTCATCGGAGCGCGCTCCTTGGCGGCCAGGCGCTTCAGAGCCGTGCTCTCCTCCTTCGGCTGCAGCATGTCGGGTTCGGCATCGGAGAACTTCTCCACCTTCCCGTTCGAGAACATGGTCCGTTCGATAAACAGCGGATCGGCCTTGAAATCGGCGTACGGGCTGATCTCGGTATCGGCCGCGTGCGCGCAGATCTTCGTCATGCGGTTCACGGTCTCGGCCAGGATCTCCTCGAAGGCGCCGTCTTCCGCCACACCGGCCTCGGTCAGGGCCTTTCGGTACGTGATGATCGGGTCGATCGCCTTCCAGGCGTCGATTTCTTCCTGCGTACGGTAAGCGTTCTGGTCGGAAGTGGAATGCCCGGAGAAGCGGTAGGTGATGGTATCCAGAAGCACCGGGCCGTCACCCTTGCGGAGGATCTCCAGTTTACGCTTCATCGCGTCGATCACGGCCAGCGGATTGAAGCCGTTGATGCGCTCCGCGTACATGGCCTGCGGATCGACGCCGGCGCCCATGCGCGCGCAGAAGTCGTAGGCCATGGTCTCGCCGCGGGTCTGGCCGCCCATGCCGTAGGAGTTGTTGAAGACGTTGAAGAGGATGGGCATGCCGCCCTTTTCTTCCCAGAGCGTGTGGTACTGGTCCATCGAGGCGAAGTTCATCGCTTCCCAGACCGGCCCGCGGCCGAGCGAACCGTCGCCGATGTTGCAGATGACGATCCCGTTCTGGTGATTGACCTTCTTGAACAGGGCCGCGCCGGTCGCGATGCCTGCGCTGCCGCCCACGATCGCGTTGTTGGGATAGACGCCGAAAGGCAGGAAGAAGGCGTGCATCGAGCCGCCCATGCCTTTATGGAAGCCGGTCACCCGGGCGAAGAGCTCGCTCAGGGCTCCGTACAGGATGAAGCGGATCGCCAGCTCCTTGGTATCCTTCGGGGCGCCGAGCTTATCCGGAACGGAAAGCTTTTCTACGGCCCGGAGGGTCTTCCCGCCGAGGAAGTTCTCCATAACGTCCATCAGTTCCTGATCGGACAGCTTCTGGATGCAGGAAAGGCTCTTCGCGAGGATCTCGCTGTGGCTGCGGTGGCTGCCGAAGTTGTAGTCGTCCTTGTTCAGCAGATAGGCCTGGCCGACGCAGGCGGCCTCCTGCCCGATGGACAGATGCGCGGGGCCGGGATAGGTGATATCCACCCCGTTATAGTTCTTCTGCGTCTTGATGAGGTTGAGCATGGTCTCAAACTCACGCAGGATGGTGATATCCCGGTAGATACGGACCAGGTCCTCGTCCCTGAAATTGGCGCGTTCCTCGGCAACCGTTTTATTGTAGACGTTGACCGGAATGGACGGGATCTTCACTTCCCCGGGCGCCAGCGTGGACACGGGATCCACAAACAGACATTTAGGCATCGTATTCTCCTCTCACTTGCGGAATTATAAGGCAAAGATCGCTTCGCGGATGATCTCGCTCACGGTCGGATGCGGGAAGACCAGCTTTTTCAGGCGGGCAGGCGTCAGTTCGGTATCGACCATCATCGTGGCGGTCATGATGATCTCGGAGGCGTAGCTCCCGACCATCTGGCAGCCGACGAGGCGCTTACGATCCTGGTCCAGGACCAGCTTGATAAAGCCGGTGCCGCGTTCGTTTTCAGCCACGTAACGGCCCGCGTACTGCATGGGCAGCTTCACTTCCTTCACGTTCATGCCGGCCTTCTTCGCATCGTCGGCGGAAAGGCCCACGAAGGCGACTTCCGGGTCGGTGTAGATGACGGAAGGGATCACGTCGTAGCGCATCTCGTCCGCGATGCCGAGCATATGGTTCACGGCCACTTCCGCTTCACGGTAGGCGGTATGGGCAAGCATCAGCTTCCCGTTCGCGTCGCCGACCGCATAGACGCCGGGCACGTTCGTGCACAGGTGACGGTCTGTCACCACCGCGGCGCGGTTCATCTCGAGGCCGAGCGTCTCCAGCCCTATGCCGGCGGTCGCCGCGTGACGGCCGACGGACAGCAGCACCTTGTCGCAGGCGACGAACTTCTCTTCGCCGTTCTCCTCATATTTTACGCCTTCCGCGGTCACACCCAGTACCTTGCAGTTCAGCTTGAATTCCATGCCGCGCTTGCCGTAGGTGTCCATCAGGACCTTGCATATCTCGGGATCGGTCGGTCCGGCGATCTTGGGCATTGCCTCGATCACGGTCACCTTCACGCCGACGCTGGCGAAGTAGCAGGCCATTTCCAGACCGATCACACCGCCGCCGATGGCGACCAGATGCTGCGGCAGGGTCTTTTCGTCCAGGATCTCGCGGTTCGTCACCACAAGCCCGCTCTCCAGGCCTTCTTTCACGCCCGGGATCGGAGGCACGTTGGCTTCCGAACCGGCGGCGATCACGAGACGCTTTCCTTCATAGGTTTCCTCTCCGGCCTTCACGCCGAAGCCGTTCGCGGTCTTTCCGGTCACGACCGCTTTTTCCTTCACGACGGTGACCTTGTTGTTCCGCATGGTCACGCCCACGCCGGCGACCAGCGTCTTCACCACCTTGTCCTTGCGGGCGATGACCTGATCGTGGTGGAACACTGCGGTCCCTTCCACGCCGAACGCCGCGCTCTCCGTCGCGTGGCGGTAGAGCTTCGCCGAATTGAGCAGGGTCTTGGTAGGCACGCAGCCTTCGTTCAGGCAGGTGCCGCCGAGGGCTTTTTTCTCGAACAGGGCTACTTTGAATCCGCCCTGCGCGGCGCGTTCCGCACAGAGGTAGCCGCCCGGGCCTCCGCCGACGACGAGTACGTCAAATACTTCCATATGGATCGTCCTTTCCTTCGCAAACGGAGACCGGCTTCCGCATCAGGAAACCAGTTCCGTCCGAATGATCGTTATTTCGCGAGCAGAGCCGTGAAGTTCTCCAGGGCTTTGCAGAGGTTCTGCATATAGCGGGAGGCCGGAGCTCCGTCGATGGCCCGGTGATCGTAGGTCAGGGACAGGGTCATGGCCGGATACAGCGAGATCTGTCCGTCCTTGCCGATCCGCGGCCGGTTCTGGGTCGTGCAGACGCCGATGATTCCGGTCTGAGGAGGATTGATGACGGGGCTGAAGCTCTCGACTCCGAAGGAGCCCAGGTTGGAGACCGTGAAGGTCGCGCCCGTCAGCTTGTCGGGGTTGATCGCGCCGGTGCGGCACTCGGCCGCCAGGCCTTTCAGTTCCTTCGAGATCTGGAGCAGGCTCTTCTCGTCCGCATGGAAGATGGTCGGGACCATCAGGCCGCGGGGCGTATCGACCGCCACGCCCAGATTGACATGTTTGAAGCGGCGGATCGAAGTGCCGTCCAGCATATGGGCGTTGAGATCGGGGCACTCCAGCAGGGTATGCGCGACCGCATACAGAATGATATCGCCGACGGTGATCCCGGCGGTGTCGCCTTCGGTCGCCTTCAGCATCTTGCGGTACGCCAGGATAGGCCCGGCGTCGAAGCTGAAGTTGTGGGTCAGCTGGGCCATGCTCTGCAGCGAGTTGAACATCGACTTCGAGATTGCCCGGCGGATGCCGCTGAACTTGATATCTTCGTATTCCGCTTCCGCGGGGGCCGCAGGAGCGGCGGCAGCCGCTGCAGGGGCGACAGCCTTCGCGCAAGAAGCGGCCTCTTCCTTCCGGGCCGGGCCTTCTTCCATCAGACGGCGCACATCGCGCTCGATCACGCGGCCGTTCGGGCCCGTTCCGGCGGCATCGGCAGCGTCGACGCCGGCGCGCTCCGCCAGCTTCCGGGCACGGGGAGACACGGCTCCGCCGGGTTCTCCGGCAGAAACGGCGGCGGGAGCGGCCGCGGGGGCCTCCGCCTTCTTTTCTTCCGCCGCCGGAGCCGCCGCGGGAGCGGCAGCGCCCTGGGGACGCAGGGCGGAAACATCTTCGCCCTTCTGTCCTATCGCGCAGACGTTCACGAGGCAGGGGACCTCGTCGCCGTCGCCGAAGAAGATCTCCAGGATCTCGCCTTCCGCGGTGGATTCACATTCGAAATTGGCTTTATCGGTCTCATACGAAAACAGGATGTCTCCCACTTTCACGTGATCGCCGACCTTTTTCTGCCAGGTGCCGATCAGACAGCTTTCCACGGATATGCCCGCTTTGGGCATGATCACTGCTTGCGCCATACTGTGCCTCCTTGTGTTTTAGCGGATCTTCCACAGATCGTAGTGGAAATCGTATGCCTTTTCCTCATCGCTGAACTTGTGCAGGGTGTTGACCACCTCGCCGTTATTGTATTTGCGGTCCTGAGGCAGATCCTCGTCCGTGCCCATGACCGTGATGTTGAGCTGTCTGTGGCGGGCGCGCACATGGTCCCAGTCGATAAAGTAGATGTGGGCGAATTCGCCGCCGTCCAGCACGCCGTCCTTGATGGTCATCGTCTCGCTGCGGCCGAAGAA
>JAEEGL015984587.1_pt1 | contig 16206 bp, 16 predicted proteins | sample 9134231 | NCBI WGS metagenome assembly JAEEGL01 (sample SAMN16246548, study PRJNA631951) | gut metagenome | biome: gut microbiome; feature: rumen; material: fiber-attached | host: Bos | place: Iran: Karaj | collected 2018-10
GTGTTTTTGAGCGATTTTATGTTTTTCTGCTTGTGTTAAGGGGCGGGAGTGATTTTTTACCGAAACTGGTTTAGGGAAATCCTGTATCAAAAACATTGTATTCTTAGAACCGATATGTTCAGTTTTAATAGAGGTATCTTGAGACCAAGAAAGTTTAAACGACCCTTCGCCAGGTTTGTTAAATTTAAATGCGTCTGAGGGATATAAGTACTTGTTAAGAGTATCCGTTGATAGGGATGGATCAAAGTGGACAACTCTTACTAAAACCAGGTTATTACGGGGGTCACCACACTCAAAGACGAAGATATCTGCATCGTCGTAATGTTTTTCTTCGAAACATAATGTGGCGGAATAATCTTGTTCTTCTAAAAACTGTACAGCCTCTTTTTTGGTGTATGATTTAAATAGATACTGCAAACTATAGGCTATAATGTCGTGTTGATCTGGTCTATCTACTGATATAATATCATTATTTTTCCATTGTATTTTGTGAGATTTTTTGTCAGATGTTATATATGTGGGAGGTTGGGAAGGAAATATATACATATTAATTTTAAAAGGTGCAGTATACTCAGGGGCATGAAGTAGCTGTATAATACCGAGGTCATTGTTTTTATTGGCGATTTCGATGGTAAAAATGTCTATATCGTCTTGGTGTTTTTCATCTAGAAGTGTCTTGTATATATAATTCTTTTGCTTTAAGAATTCTTTAGCTTTTTCTATTGTGTAAGGTGCGGGTTGGCGCCATAACACATATGCTATAATGTCATGATGCTTTGGTCTGCGTACGAATATATGTTGATTATGATTTTGCCACTGTATATCGTAGGTTTTATTATTAGATGTTTTGTATTTGAAAATATTTGAAGGATATAGGTGTTGGATGATATCATTGTCTGGGGTATTTTCAGGGACGTGAATTAATCTTATGATTCCAGATTCATTTTTTGCATTTGTGACTTCAAACGTGAAAATATCTGCAGATTTTTCGTGCAAACATTCAAAACAAATAAGGGCCTGATAATTCTCTTTACTCAGAAAATTTACGGCATTTTTTTTGTCTAAAGGTTTGAGCAGATATTGCAACACGGAGTGCCTAATTCCATTCTTAAGCGAATTAGTAACTCTTACAATAATAGGCGTTTGCTGTGAATCTTCGCATTCAAAATCAAATGTATCTGAGAACTCGTTATGGACTACGCCCACACATTTTTTTACTATATATTTTTTTTGTTCTATAAAATTTTTAGCATTGGTTTCGTCTAAAACTACGAATGGAGCTTGTGATACATACCCTATGATGTCCCTATGATGGTGCCGAGATACAATTTCATGTTTGTTGATATTCATCCACTTGATTCTTAAACATTTTTTATCAGATAAATATTGATGGAAATGAGTCGGGTATAATTTTTCCAGTAAATCTGCATTTGGAGTGGTGTCAGATACGTGCACAAGTCTTATTAGCATAATGTTTTCTTTAGAATCTTCATATTTGAAAGTAAATATATGTGGATTTGTTTTTGGTTCTTGGTTTAAAAATGTAAGTTCTGGATATCCTTGGTTTTTTAAAAAATCTTCTGCTTTTTCTTTAGTAAATGCATTTAATTGGGAAGGGGAGGGCTGAACAATATAGGCTATAACAGCATTTTGTATATTTTTATCTTCTGTATAAGGGGCGATGGCGTGCATCATATTATAGCGCCATTCTAGGTCGAGTGTTGTCCTGTCTATCTTTCTATATTTTTGAGGTGCAGGAGGACATAAATATTTTAAAAGTTCGGAATCTGGTAGGTAACGAGAAGTGCAGAGCGTCCGTACTATTACTAAGGATTTTTCTGGACCTTCGCATTCGCAAGTAAAGATATCTGCATTTTCAGTGCGCTCCGTTTTTAAAAATTCGAGGTTTTGGTAACCTTTGCTTTTTAAAAAATCTGTAACATGGCTTTTTGTAAAATATCCTGCTTTAAATGAGTTGGTTAGTGGTGAGGGGCAGGATGCGTAATATATCAAGATGCCATTTTCCAAATTTACTGCTTTGAATTCGGATGCTTGCCATTGAAGTTTAAATTGTTGTTTCCCTATTTTTAATTGATCAGCTTTTAAGTACTGGTGATTGTATTTTTGGGCATCTTTAAAAACAACTAATTTTAAAATCACATTATCATCTTTATCATCTTTACACTCGAAAATAAAGTCACTAATGTTTTCTTGAAAATTACTCTTAAGCACATTTAAATGGTGGTAACCTTTGCTTTTTAAAAATTTTTCGGTATCTTTTTTATTGAAAAAATTACGTACACGATTTAATATGCCCATGTGGAACACTTACCTTTCCTTATTTATTTGAGAAAATATTATATTGCTGATTATTTATCATACATTTTGTTTTGCTATATGCTGTAAAAAATAAGTTTTTAGTATATTTTTCATTTTAAAATCGCCACTATAAAATAAACTTTATTCAGATTATACTATAAATTATTTTAAAGTCAATTGTTTTGAAAATATTTTATAAAACAAAAAGACCCTTATAATCATTTGTAAAATTGATTATAAGGGTGAAGTTTGGATATCAATCAAATGTTGTATAAAATTGTTTAACTAACTGTAGTATCTTGAACTTCGGGATTTTCTTGTGGGGTACTGTATGTATTATTATTTTCACTTTCTTCAGGAGGATCGTTTTTTAATTCGTAGGATAGACTTTTCTTTTTATCTTTTAGTTTAAGATTATAATACTTTGCGATTCCTTTAGCGTCAGCTTTTGCCAATTTTTTAAGTTTTTTATCTGAAGAAAGAAATTTTCTATAATCCTGTTCATTGCTAAGATATGCATGTTCTACTAAAATTGAGGGAATGTTATGATTTACTCCATGTCTTATTATTCCGTACCAATCGGTTGTATCTCCATTTGGATACGTTGAACCATCATCAGAAAGTCTACGTAAAAGGCCCTCATTTGCTTCTGTAACGTCAGAGATAGGTGCTGTTTTAATACCTATTTTATTTAATTGCTTTATTATGCTTTTGGCCAAGTCGTGTTCTTTTTGATATAAATCGTTATAGTTAGAACTTGTTACGAGTACCATGCATCCGTTTTTGCTGTTTTCCGGATATCCACATGCATTATTGTGTAAAGAGATAAGAGCTTTTGCTTTTTTACTTTTGGCCATTAATACTCGCTCTTCAAGATTTGGAGCAGTATCGTCATCAGTTCTTGTAAGATGTACCACTACTTTTTTGCCTTTTTGAGTTTCATATTTTTGAAGTTCGTTTTGTAGGTATTTTGCAATCTTTAAATTAAGCTCTTTTTCTAAAATAGTTTTGCCGTCATATGAATAAACACATCCAGGATGTGGTCCGCCATGGCCGGGGTCTAGCACGAATGTACAATTTTTAGCTTCTATTGCACCTGTGCGCGGCAATAAAAGTAGCAAACAGATGCTGCAAGTAATTAATTTTAAAAATTTTTTCATACATACTCCTAAAATTTAAATTTTATAAGCAAATTATACCATATTTTTATTATAAAGTCAATATCAATGATTAAAACTGTTGCTGTTGATTCTGGGAATGGTCCTGCAATAACTTTACAATATCTTGAAATTTTGTATCTGATGGTTCTAGCGCAAGGTATTCTTCAGCATACTGCAAAGCTTCCGGTATTTTATCGTTAAATTTATTAGAATCTAATAATACGCGGAGAATGTCAATGTCGTGCCGATCAATAGCTAATTTCAGGGGAGAGCATGAGTCGCGGGTAGCAGTAACGTCATGGTCTAATAAACATTTTACTGTAAGCGCCTTATTTGTGACATCATCCTCATCAGGATCTATAGTTGGGTTGATGGCAAGATGCAAAGGAGGGCAACCGCATGGACCGGTAGTAGCAGCATCAGTATTACCAGCCCCATGTTCAAGCAGTATTTCAACCACTTTAAACAATCCGCATTCTGCAGCGAGAGACAAGGGAGAGTAGCCTTCACGGCCATAAATATAGGTAGGATCATAAACAGGGACGTTAGCGTCAATAAGGACATTAATCGCATCAGGTTTTACATATGGATCACATGACAAATAACACAGCTTATCATACAACGTAGTTGTCGTATACCCTAATTTTGTTAGGAGTGTTCGAAGTAACGGGGGATTGTATGCGGCTTGGTTTAAAATTTGTTTTTTGTAATCGTTATAAACTCGAGAATCTGAGGGTAATTGCCTTAATAGTTTGTATATTATGTTAGCCTGTAGCTCAGGATCACGTTTTTTGCATACAAGTGCGCAGTCTAAAGCGGTATGACAGCAGTCCAAGTCGTTTTCGCATTCAAAGCCTAATTCTTCTTTAAGCCATCTGAAGTCATAAAATTCACGGTGAACACAGCCATTGGTGAATTTTGTGATATCAGGGCCATTTTTTAGAAGTAAATCCAAAGCTTCCATATCGCCAAAGTAGGCGGCAGCCATTAAAGCAGTAAATTTATAGTTAGGACTTTCTTCATTAACAGAGCTATAATTGCCTTTGTGTATGTCTTCTATAACTTTATTTTTAATTTGTTCAAGCTCGTATTCCGGCGCGTATATTTTGGAACAGGTATAGGTGAATGCGGCAGCGATGATGCAAGGCGAAAAAGCTATACCGGTTGATAAATACGGATGCTTGTTAATCCGATCTTTGGTCGGACGGTTTTCTTGTTTCTTTTCAACTTTATTTTTTTCGACTCTAGTGGTTATATGAGTGCTTCCCGGGTTAGCCGCATTTACTATACCGATATTAGGCAAGACTGATAACAAGGAAAGCACACCAGAAGCAATTTTTTTTATTACATCTGCCATCAATATCATCCCCACAAAAACAATAATATATTTTAATCATAACACATTTTTATTATAAAGTCAATGATTCAACAAGGCCTTTATAGGAGACTGCGCATGAACTTGCATATTGCATGGAAAAATAATAGAATGGTTTATTAGTAGTATTTTATTTTTTATGAGGTGATTTTGAGTGTCGGGACATTCCAAGTGGAATAACATAAAAAGAAAAAAAGAAAAAACTGATGCACAAAAAGCTAAAATTTTTACAAAAGTAGGAAGAGAATTAGCGGTTGCGGCAAGGGAAGGCGGAGCGGACCCGAGCGTTAATTTTAAGCTAAGGGATGCAATAGCCAAAGCAAAAGCCAACAACGTTCCGAACGACAATATCGAAAGAATAATCAAAAAAGCAGTCGGCGGGGACGGAAGCGACTTTGAAGATATTACATACGAGGGATATGGTCCAAACGGAGTTGCAATAATAGTCGAAACCCTGACTGATAACCGCAACAGAACAGCAGGAAATATTCGCCATTATTTTAGTAAATACGGTGGAAATTTAGGTGCTACCGGTTGCGTTTCGTTTATGTTTAAAGAAAAGGGTATAATAGTAATAGACGCCGAAGATGCTGACTATTCCGTTTTGGAAGAAGATGTGATAGAAGCGGGAGCTCTGGATATAATAAAAGAGGAAGATTGTTTTGTAGTTTATACCGATAAAGAGGATTACGAAAGCGTGTATAAATATCTTGAAGGTAAAGGCTACAAATTTATATCTTCGGAAATTGGTATGGTTCCCGATAATTATGTAACTCTTTCGGACGAAGAAGCGGAAAAAGTAAACGTTCTTTTGGATGTTTTGGAAGAAGACGAAGATGTTAAAAATGTATGGCATAATCTTAAATAATAAAAAGTAGATGGAGAATGAAACTTGAAATACTTGGTTTTAGACGGCAACAGCATATTAAACCGCGCCTTTTACGGAATTAAAATGCTCTCGAATAAAAAAGGGCAAATGACCAATGCCATATATGGTTTTTTATCGACCTTGCAAAAGTTGATTGCAGAAGTAAATCCCACGGCAATAGCTGTGGCTTTTGATTTGCCCAAACCTACTTTTAGAAGCAAGATTTACGATAAGTATAAAGCAAACCGCAAGAAAATGCCGGAAGAACTTGCAAGTCAAGTGCCGATTTTAAAAGAACTTTTGGTTTCTTTGGGATATAAACTGATAACTTGCGAAGGCTATGAAGCCGATGATATTTTGGGAACGTTTGCCAAATACTGTGAAAACAAGAACTATGAATGCGTATTGGCAACGGGGGATAGAGATAGCTTGCAGTTGGTTTCAAAGAATGTAACGGTTCGAATAGCTTCCACAAAATTCGGAAAAGCGCAGTCTACTTTTTACGATGAAGAAAAGGTAAAGGAAGTTTACGGTGTTTCTCCTTTGAAGTTAATCGACGTTAAAGCACTTCAAGGCGATTCTTCCGATAATATTCCGGGGGTTAAAGGAATTGGTGAAAAAACCGCCCGAGAACTTATTGCAAAGTTCGGAAGTATTGAAAACATCTACGAAAATCTAGAAAATTTGGATATTAAAGAAAGTGTAAAAAACAAGCTTTCAAGTGATAAATCCTCAGCTTTTATGAGTTATGAACTTGGAAAAATAAACAAAGAAGTTCCGATTAAAATTGATGATTCTAATTATCTTCCTAAGAAAATAGATTATCAAAAAGCCAAAGAAATAATGACCGATCTTGAATTTTTTTCATTTATGGAAAAAATGAATTTAAATGGTGCAGAAAATGAAGATAAAGTTGCAAAAGAAAAAATAAAAGTTGTTTTTGATGAAGATGTTTCAGAGGTTTTAAGTGCTTTAGAAAACGAAAAGAGTATTGTTCTTGATATAAATGAAGAAAATTTGTTCTTATTTTTTAAAAACGAAATTCATATTTTAAGCGTTAAAAACGGAAATTTTAAAAGCTTTTTTGAAGAATTTTTAAATTTAAAAGATACCGAAAAAATTATTTATGATTTAAAAGGTTTTTCAAAAACAATTCGAAATTTAGGTCTTGAAATTAAGAATAATTTTTTTGATATCATGCTCGCTTCCTATATTTTAAATCCATCCGCAAAGAACTATGATATATTAAGTATTGCAAATGAATACAAAATCGCCTCTTGCGAATTTTTAGGTTATAATACTGCGCCTGAGCATTTAAACAAAGTTTTCTTTTGTTCCAAATTAGCTCCCATTTTGAAAGAAAAATTAAAAGAAGGGAGCCAAACAGAGCTTTTACGCAGTATTGAACAGCCCCTGGCGATTGTTCTCGGTGATATGGAACAAACGGGTTTCCTGCTGGATAGTCAGGGACTTGAAAGCTATGGAAAAGAGCTTGGTGAAAAAATAGAGAACATTCAAAGAGAAATTTACGATTTGGCAGGGACTGAGTTTAATATAAATTCGCCCAAACAATTAGGAAGCGTTCTTTTTGAAAAATTAGGACTCCCCAAAGGTAAAAAAGGTAAAACCGGATATTCAACAAGCGCCGCAACGCTTGAAAAACTCAGAGGATACCACGAAATTATAGACATGATTTTAAATTATCGTACTTTCGCAAAGCTAAAATCCACATATTGCGATGGCATGGCAAAGCTGGTTACCGAAAGTGGCAGAATTCATTCGTCTTTTAATCAAACCGAAACGAGAACCGGCAGAATTAGCTCGACCGAACCAAATTTGCAAAACATACCCGTAAGAACGGAAATCGGTAGAGAACTTAGAAAATTTTTTAAAGTATCCGATGGTTATACCTTAATAGATGCCGATTATTCGCAAATCGAGCTGCGTGTTCTTGCGCATCTTTCGGGCGATGAAAATATGATAAATGCATTTAATAATGATGAGGACATACATGCAATCACGGCTTCGCAGATATTTGGTGTATCGGAAAACATGGTGACTTCCAAAATGCGTTCGGCCGCAAAAACAGTAAATTTTGGAATTATATATGGCATGGGTGCGTTTTCTTTGGCACAGGATTTGAAAATCAGTCGTTTTGAAGCGCAAAACTATATAAATAAATATCTTGAGCATTACAGTGGTATAGATATTTATATGAATAAAGTTATAAAAATGGCAAAGGAACAAGGCTATTCGGAAACGATGTTTCATAGGCGCAGATATGTCCCCGAACTTGCGTCAACAAACCATAATTTACGTGCTTTTGGCGAAAGAGTTGCAAGAAATACTCCTATTCAAGGTAGCGCCGCCGATATCATAAAAATTGCAATGATTAACACCTATAATGCTTTAAAATCCAAAAATTTAAAATCAAAACTCATTTTGCAAGTGCACGACGAACTTATTATTGAAGCTCCAAACGAGGAAGCAAAAGAAGCCGAAAAAATTTTAAAACAAGAAATGGAAAACGCAGCAAAGCTCCGTGTACCGCTTAAAGTTCATATATCCTCGGGGAAGACGTGGTTCGATGCAAAAGATTAGCGTAAAACCTTTTGATGAGAGCGATATAGAAGAAGCCGTAAAGCTTGAAAAAGAGTGTTTTTCTTCGCCGTGGTCAAAAAATGGTTTTAAATGTGCAATAGAAGAGGGACTTTCTTACTTTATTTGCGCAAGAAATGAAAACGGAGATTTTTTAGGCTATGCCGGTATGTATAGTGCCGCGGATGAGGGTTACATATATAACATAGCAGTGAGGACAAAATATCGCTCAAACGGAGTTGGTACTGCTCTTTTGAAAAAACTTTTGGAATACGCGGGTGGGCGTGGCCTTTCGTTTTTATCTTTAGAAGTAAGAAAATCCAATATAAATGCAATAAAATTTTACGAAAAACTCAGATTTAAGGAACTTGGAATTCGCAAAGATTTTTATGATTTCCCAAAAGAAGACGCAGTTATAATGAGTTATTATTTTGATAAAAAGGCAGAGAATTAAAAATGAAAATTTTGGCAATAGAATCTTCTTGCGATGATACTGCCGCAGCAGTAGTTGAAGACGGCAGAAAAATAATAAGTACTATGGTTTCCTCGCAGATAGATGTTCATAAAATCTATGGCGGAGTTGTGCCGGAAGTGGCATCTCGAAAACATATAGAAAATATAGCACCGCTTGTGCAAGCTGTTATGGAGGAAGCAAAATTAACATTTTCCGGTATCGACGCTTTGGCGGTAACTTATGCTCCGGGGTTGGTAGGCTCGCTTTTGGTTGGAGTCAATTTCGTAAAAGGTCTATCAATCGCAACAGGACTTCCAATAATTCCTGTACATCATATAAAAGCGCATATTGCTTCTTTATATGTTTCGCATGGAAATTTAAAGCCACCATTTTTGTGTTTGGTGGTATCGGGGGGACATACTAATATTTTGGAAGTAAAAGATTATACCGATATCAAAACTATTGGTAGGACTTTAGATGATGCGGCAGGAGAAGCGTTCGATAAGGTAGGAAGACGTCTTGGATTTGATTATCCGGGAGGGGTCATGCTGGATAAAATTGCAGATAACGGAAACCCTGAAAGTTTTAAACTTCCAATACCTTTGAAAAATAGCGAAAATAATTACGATTTTAGTTTTTCGGGGCTCAAAACCGCAATGATAAATATAATAAATAAGTTTAATCAAAAAGGAGAAGCATTACCTAAAGAGGATTTGTCCGCTTCATTTAGGAAGTCGGTTGTTGATTGTTTGGTCGGTAATTTTATTTTGTCGGCAAAAAATTATGGGTATAAAAAACTTGCTATTGCGGGAGGAGTTTCGGCAAATTCACTTTTAAGGTTAAGACTTTTGGAAGAATGCAGAAAATTAGGGTTTGAATTTTTTATGCCGAACCCTAAATATTGCGGAGATAACGCCGCAATGGTAGGGTCGCAAGGTTATTACGAATTTTTGCAAAACAGAACAGCAGACCTGAGCCTTAACGCAAAAGCTAGTCTGCCGATTGAGAAATAAATATAAGTGTGTTACTTAGAAAGCCACGAGTTAGGCTATACTAGACCGTTTTTGTGATTAACTTTAAAGCATAGTCTACGAAAATCCAACCTGGAGCAATACTTTTTGCTTGTCTGATTTAATGTTAAAAAATCATTATATAAAGTATCAAAACGTTCAGCTAATCGCTCTTTCCTAATGCTATCATCTTGACCATTCACACGCCAAGGCAGAAGTCCATAGTTAATGTAGTTTGACATTGCTTTTCCACTAGTATTTATCTTATTTTCGATTTCAGCCATTTCAGTGAGAGTGTGTTTAGGGATGTAATAATCGCCTAAAAATTTTTACGCTGCTAAAGTTCCCACGAATCCAATTGCCATTCCGCCTACAAATATTGCTAACTCTTTAACTTTTCCGCCTGTTACTTTTTCTAGATCATTTTCAGTTAGTTTGTAGCGAACATCCTTTGCTAGCTTGTGCTTTTGCATTTTGGTTTCTCCTTTTAAATTTATTTAGTTAATAGTTGTTGCTATAGGATTAATTATATATTAAATTTTGCTTTTTGTCAAGGGCCGTAGTAAATGCTTTTTTGTTACGTCAATAATGGTGCCTTGCAATTGATTTTTATAAATTTGACTATGATGTAAAAACTGTTTTTAATAATTCATAATTAATGCAGAAAATTAGGGTTTGAATTTTTTATGCCTGCCCTTAAATATTGCGGAGATAATGCTGCAATGGTAGGCTCGCAAGGTTATTACGAATTTTTGCAAAACAAAACAGCAGACCTGAGCCTTAACGCAAAAGCTAGTCTGCCGATCGAAAAAGATTTTTTCTAAAATGCATATGAGATAGTATAAAAATTTTATAGGCAATAAGAAGCCGCCCCCGAGAGGGGGCGGACGAGTTTTAACCGTATGATTGTACATACTAAAGTAAGAAATGTGTACCAATCATGTTGCGTTAAATTGCGAAATAGGTGATAAATGACACCGATACGCAAATTAAATATAGGGTAAGAGGGAAAAGGATTATCCTTGGGTAGAAGTGTCGTCATCTGAGGATGGATTTTCAAGAGGGACCTTTACAGGCTCAGTACCATCACCATTCTGGGCCCTGTTCTCCTTTGTGGGGTTAGAAGAAAAGAATTGTCTAGGGTTAATAGCACTTCCGATTGCTTTAGTGACTTTACCTCCATTTACAGTAACGTCGACGGTTACGCCTATTGCTGCTGCGATGGCAGTAGCCATCCCGGCGGCTTTGCCTTTGTTTTTCTCAGCCCAAGTTCTAAAATCCTGCCAGCTCATTCTGCCTCCGGAAATTTCTTCCAGTGCTTCCATTCCTAATTTTTCTTGTTCTGTCATAATAAATACCTCCAATTTGATTAAAATAGTATAGTTTTAAAAAACTATCCTCGTATATTATATTATATATACACACAATATGTCAAGAATTTTTAAAAAATTGTCAAAAGCGTATAATTACATTATATTATTTCATGAATTATGCCTAATGATATTTTCTCATATAAACTCCCCCAGAACCTATTGGTAGTGGGGGATGTTTTTAAATAAAAAATTTTAAATTTTATTCATTGGGCAATAAACTGTTTCAGAGTCTGCATTTTTCGCGCGTGCATGATCACAAAAGTCGCAAATATTTAGATTTACTCCCGAATTACTGGGTTTAAATTGCTTGCAATCACATCGATCGGTTCGATTTTTCTTGCGGCAACTGGGATCTACATTATCAGTTATGGAGGCACCTCCGGTAACGTAGTCTAAGTCATCTTTTTCTACCACGCGGAATGAGTTGGTTTTAGAATTTAACATTGACATTATTATTCCTCCATTTCAAATTTTTATAGTTTTTGAGTGCACACGGGTGGTTTTGTAGAATCAACCATATTGTGCAAAACATATTTTTAATCAACTTATCTCATATTAATGTAATAAACAGATATAATATGGGAATTAGTCTTAAAAAGATATGTTATATATACCTTATCATTTAAATTTTAGTGTGTCAATAAAAAATATCGAAAAAAATAAAAAAATAAATGTTCGTGTCGAACAAAATCTTTATACCGTGGTATTTTCGTGTAATTAAAATTTTTCAGTTTTTTTCAATATTTCAATCTATTAATTATTATGAGCAGTTGTCTATAATTTTTTACCGTAAAAATTTACCAATTAAATTTTGCCAAGGTTGCTAAATACATTTACTAAACATGTAGCAGTTATTATTGCCGCTGCGTCGGCTATTAAGGCAGAAATTACGGCATGTCTTGAATTTTTTATTCCTATGCTGCCAAAGTATACTGTTAGGGTATAAAAGGTGGTTTCGGTAGATCCCATTATTGCGGAAGCTATTTTTCCTATATGACTATTAGCTCCGAAGTTTTTGAAAATACTGTTTAATACTGCAATTGAGCCGCTGCCTGAAATTGGTCGTAGCAAGGCCAGCGGAATGACTTCTGCGGGTATATTTATTGTTTTGAAAATAGGTGATAATAGCCCTGAAAATAAATCAAAAGCTCCCGAAGATTTAAGCATTGTGACGCATATTATTAGGCCTACAAGAGAAGGTGATATGGCGAAAGTTGTTTCTATTCCTTCTCTTGCGCCTTGTAAGAACACATCAAAGACATGAATTTTTTTAATATATCCGATTACTATTACAAATGCCAGTACGGTAGGAATAATATAAAAACCAAATGTTGTCATTTTTGCTTGTGTCCTACCTTTTCAAAAAGTTTTGCCGCCATAATTCCGCAGGTTAATGCGACGATAGAGGTAATCCATAGTATTGGAGCTATGTCCATTGGATTTGTACATCCGTAATTTTGTCTTATAGCACATAAAAAAGTTGGAACTAATTGTAGTGATGCTGTATTTATAACTACAAACATGATCATAGAATTTGTGGCCACAGTTATGTTAGAATTTTGGTTTTTAGATTCTTTTTTTAATTCTTTCATCGCTTTTATTCCAAACGGGGTGGCAGCATTTCCAAGTCCCAATAAATTTGCAGTTATATTTAGGCATATCGCTTTTGAGGCTTCGCTTTTTGGTGGGCAGTCAGGAAATAGTAGTTTAATAATTGGTAAAAATAGGTTGGCCAAAAAGTCGGTTATTCCTGACTTTTGTGCTATTTTCATTATCCCGCTCCAGAGCGCCATCATCCCGATTATTGATATTATAAGATTTACTGCTTCTCCTGCGCCTGATAGTGCGGCCGAAGAGACGTAATTTATTCTGCCTGTAAATAAGGCGCAAAATATACTCATTAGAATAGATATTCCCCAAATATAGTTCATCATGTGCTATTTCCTCAAATATTTTATTTGTTAATAGCTATGAAATATCTGGTGTTTTTATGTTTTTTAAAATTCGATAAAGCGGTATGCCTGTATATTCGTCAAAAAAATACATATATTGACAAAAAAGTTTAAAAATAGTAAAATACAGAATCATAACCAATAAATATTGATGAAAGTGGTGCTAAGAGTTGAAATCGACAGGTATTGTTAGAAGGATAGATGACTTAGGGAGGATAGTGTTGCCACGGGAACTTAGAAAAATATTAAATATTGATCCCAGAGATTCTTTAGAAATATTTATGGATGGAGACACTATAATTTTAAGAAAATATGAACCACAATGTATATTTTGCGGTCAAGCCGACGGAGTAAGGACATTTAAATCAAAAAATGTGTGTGAAAAGTGCATTAAAGATATTAATGGTATGAATAATTAGTTTAGCGCGTAGTTATATATTGGACATTTTGAATAATTTTTGACTGTATATGTGGATGCGATTATATTCTTACTTGAAAGAAAGTTGAAAGTAAGGTATAATACATCCATTATTTTTTAATTTTATGGATTGTCTACTTATGAAAGGACGATTTAATGGATTATCTTGGTAAAAAAACGGTCAAGAATATAGAAGTCGAAGGCAAAAAAATTTTGCTCAGATGCGATTTTAATGTTCCGCTTGACAACAATGGAAATATAGTCGATACTTCTCGAATAGACAGATCTTGTGAGACGATAAAATATCTTTTAGAAAAAGGCGGACAAATTATAATTTGTTCGCATTTAGGTAGGCCAAAGGGTAAATATGTAAAAGAATATTCTTTGGTACCGGTGGCGAAATATCTTTCTAAAATTTTAGGAAAGAACGTTGAACTGTCCAAGGATGTTGTTGGAGAGGATTCGAAAAGAATTGTTTCTGGATTAGAAAATGGCGAAATTTGTATGCTGGAAAATCTTAGATTTGAGCCTGGGGAAGAAAAAAATGATTTTGATTTTGCAAAAGAACTTGCTTCATTTGCAGATATATACGTAAATGATGCTTTCGGAGTTTGCCATAGGGCGCATGCTTCTATGGTTGGAGTTGCTAATTATTTGCCGGCGGTTTGTGGCTTTTTAGTTGAAAAAGAATTGCATGCTATTTCAAAGATTATGAAAACGCCGGAGCGCCCTTTTGTTGCCATTGTAGGTGGCGCAAAAATTTCGGACAAAATAGGAATTATAAATGAGCTTTTAGAAAAAGTGGATACGCTGATTTTAGGTGGGGGTATGTCCAATACGTTTATGAATGCACTTGGGTACTCGGTTGGTGATTCCCTTTTTGAAAGTGATAAAGTTATAACTGCCAAGGATATAATAGCAAAAGCTAAGGAAAAAGACGTTAAATTGTTGCTTCCCTTTGACGTAGAAGTTGCCAAAGAGTTTAAAGCAACTGCGGAACTTCGAGTAGTTGAGGCGGACAAGATTCCCGAAGGTTATATGAGTTTGGATATAGGCCCCAAGTCATGTAAGCAGTTTGAGGAAATAATAAGAGGTGCCAAAACTATTTTGTGGAATGGTCCAATGGGTGTTTGTGAATTTCCAAAATGCGCGCAGGGAACATATTTGGTTGCTAAATTTATATCGGAAAGCCATGCACAAGCGATTATTGGTGGCGGAGATTCTGTCGCTGCGGTGCGCCAATCTGGATATTTAAACGAATTAACTTATATTTCAACTGGAGGCGGTGCTATGATGAAACTTGTAGAGGGTGCAAATATGCCTGGCCTTGAGTGTTTGGAAGATAAATAAGGTAAGTTGTAAGAATCTAAATGATAGAATATTTTCAGGCCCCTTATGTAAATTTTTGGACATGAATTATAAATTTTTAGTTTATAGTTGACAAAAAATTAAAATGATTTATAATTATATTAGTCGAATAATTTACATGAAAACTGGGGGTTTGAATGATATGAATAAGAATGAGCTGGAAGCTGTAAAAGAATTAGTTAAGAAGATACCTGATGCTGAACTTGAAAAAGCTGTTGGAGGAAGTTTGTCTCCGAAGACAAAGCGAGCGCTGAAAAGATTGGGAAGGTTAGCGCTGGCAGCACTACTAACGTACGGTGGGTACCGTTTAGTTAAAGATCTTTCTGGTGAATCTTCTTCGCTGGATAATGCAGAAAATTTGAAAAAGTCTAGCGTTCCTCCTAGTTACGCGGAAGCTATCCAACAAAATTATCCTCCACCTTCGCCTAGTGATGCCGAAGTTTCAATTAGTGGTCTCAATGCTGGCAAAGGATGGGAACCTACTGGCTTGTCAGATGTCGATGCTATACTTGGTTACGCTAATAAAGGTCTCAAATGAAATGATTTCCTTGTGTGGTTTAATGTCTTGTATATTTTTGATGTCGTGAACGCAGTTGGTTGTTGTATGTGTAAGATAATTATGAACATGAAGTATAAAATTTAGGTTTCAAAAAAGCAAAAAATAGTTTATAATTATATTGTAAGAGATTGAAGGAGTACGTAAAATGAGCAAAAAAGAATATGTAGATGTGGACAGTTTAGTTGAAAAAATTTCCGATGATGCGTTGATAAAAGTGTCAGGAGGAGCAGTTAAAGATAATGAGAATATAGAGGATAAGAAAGGCTTTAAGGAATTAATTCTTGCGTTGTTTGGGAAGCTATATAACTATTTATGTAGTATGGGTAACAAAAACCAGAAAGAGCACACGACGTCTAAGAGTGGTTCCAACTCTAATGACAATATTAATGGCAGCGCATTTTATGATAATGAAAATGCAGATTCTTATGCTCCTAGTGCACCTACTTTTGAGGAGGTATATGGTCGAGCACCCCAAGACGGTGAGTTATAAAAGTATTCACGGTGTCTGTGTCTGTTTTAAGGCATTTATGCCGCATAATATTTTCCGAAGTTGCTAATTATGGTAATTTTTTGGCCGACTTGTGTCGGCCATTTTGTTTATTGTTTTAACTAGAGGAAGTACGCAAAGCGTAGTTCAAAAACCGTGCGCTATGCGCGTGAGATTAAAACTTAAGTAAAACAACACTTTTCCGATTATAATGATGAAGTTCAAGCCATCAAAAAAACAAAGGGAAGGTGTTATTTATGGCACA
>JAEEGL013043514.1_pt1 | contig 16205 bp, 14 predicted proteins | sample 9134231 | NCBI WGS metagenome assembly JAEEGL01 (sample SAMN16246548, study PRJNA631951) | gut metagenome | biome: gut microbiome; feature: rumen; material: fiber-attached | host: Bos | place: Iran: Karaj | collected 2018-10
AGCACTTTGCATATACCGCATATATATCCCCAGCCGTAACTGATGTGCATGGTAGCCAGAACAGGCGGTAAATATGCATTGCGGTAGTGAATACCGGCCGTGCAGATACATAGCAGATAGAAAGAGACGGTAGCGATATAGGTGCCGAACAAAACGGGGTGGGTGAATGATAACGGAAGGCCGATAACTAGTCCTGTAACAAACAGCAAAGGGGCAAACTGCCGTGCTGTAGCAGGATGCTTGAGCTTGTGATTGACAAGCGGTTTGAATAATCCGTATTGGTAGAACATTCGTCCTATTTTGCTGATGTTGTCACGCGTATAGTATGTGATTTCAGAATTGGGTACCAAATATATGTGTTTGCCGCTCTGTATGGTACGGGCATTGAATTCGTCGTCTTGATTGCGTGTCAGCTCTTCGTCAAACAGACCTATTTGATCGAACAGACTCTTGCTCCAGAAACCGAAAGGAACGGTGCCGACCCGCTTAGGTGAACGTATAGTGGCCGTTCTGAACGTACTGTTTCCCACACCGAGCGGATGGCTGCACGCTATGGCAATGGCTTGCGCTTTAGCCGAATCATTGGCCGGCAGTGTATTGCATGTGCATCCTACGTTGGCTGCGTCCGGTAGTTCGTTGATATAGCGAAGCAATGTGCTTAAATAATTGCTCTGGAAAGAAGCGTGCACATCCATGCGGCAGATATATTCTCCTTGTGCAGCACGGATACCTATGTTCATAGCGTAGGGTACTGTGTGATGGGGATTGTCCAACAAACGGATATTGGCATATTGCTCGACATAAGGCTGAATGAGTCGGCGGGTGGCGTCTGTGCTGAAACCATCTACCAACAACAATTCCCACCGATTGGAAGGAATATCCTGATGCAGAACGGATTGGATACAATTGTCAATGAACCGTTCCTCATTGTATATCGGGCATATGATACTTATGATAATCATTGTATGACGGAGTGAATAAGGCCTAATATACGTGTTATATAGAAGGAAAACGAGTAACCTTCTCCGTTTTTATAAATATGGGTGTATTCATGCAAAAGTTGCTTGCAGTTGTGTGCGCGTTGCGACCAACTGAGTTTGCGCGAAGCGCTACTCGGACGCATCCTGCGGTAATAAACAGCCCGTTGGTCGGTGAATGACATCTGATTCATACGATCGGAAATCAGAAACATGAACAATGAGTCTTCTCCTAGTATGAAATGTGTATCAAAGCGTCGGTCTCCAATGATGTCGCGATGAATGATCTTCAACCATGGTCCGCTGAAGTACTTGCGTGCTACATAATATGGTACAGAACCACGGCGCGCACAAGCATGGTAGGTTGACTCAACATAATAGGGTATATGATTGTGCTTGTCGTCAAAGGCCATAGTATAAGAGGCGGCAATCGTTTGTGGTGTGGCTATGTTGGCTAGTTCTTCCAGATATTCCGGAGAAACATAGTCGTCGTCATCTACAAATCCGATGTACTCCCCTTTAGCATTATCCAAACCGAGGTTTCGAGCATTGCTGACGCCTGCTTGATCCGTTTGGATAATTTGCATGGACATGTCCGAATGGATGGCTTTGTATGCCTCTATCTGCTGTTTCCATGGTTCATTGCACCCGTTTAGGATAACCACAAGTTCCCATAGACGCTTGTCCAGCGTTTGTGCTGCAAAACTATCCAGGCACTGCCATAAATAATCCTGTGGTTGATATGTGGGGATGATAATGCTAATCATCTGGTATTTCGTACAGTATTGACCCAACGTGTGATACCATAGAACGGGTTATTTCCGCTTTTCATAGAGGTCAACAAGGCGTTAATCGCTTTGCCGTATCCGTAGTTGCGAGCAATGGTATAGACATAATACATGATCGATTTGCGAGGTGCACGAATACCTTGTGAACTCAAGTACTGATTAAACCGTCCGAAAACGGCTATTCGTTCATTCAGATGGTTTAGTGTCGGTGTTAGTGTCAAACTACCTTGTCGAACGGTAGCGCAATAGATTATCTCTTTGGTTGCCGCTATCTGCTTTGCCCGATGACCGATTTGGGCTGAGAAAAGCACATCGTTGGCAACTTGTGTCTCTTCGAAACGGATAGCATGTGCTTCGACCATGCTGTGTTTAATCATTTTGGCGCAAGGTGAACACCATCCATATCGCAAACCTGTTTCTTCGTTAGTTCGCATGTAGTTGTTAACGAGTTGATTGGTATCGCTCATTCTGTCTGCGGTCGCCATGGTGTCGGAGTCACAACTTGTGGCGCAGAAGAAAACTATGTCTGCGTTGCTATTCGCATATTTGTCCATCGCATCAAAAGCGTTTGGCGTGAAGAAATCGTCTGCGTCAAGCATCAACAGCCATTGGCCTCGAGCGTGCTGTAATCCTACATTTCGCGCAGCGCCTGCGCCTTTGCCATACGGAGAGTAGTGGATATGAACATTGCTCCTTTGCGCAAATAGGTTAGCAGCAATATGTGTTGCGCTGTTGTCAATGACCAAGATTTCTATATCCTTCCGTTCCGGCACGCTCTCAATGGCACGAGGAAGTGTGTCCAAAGAGTCGAAATGAGGGATTATTATTGAGTAGCGAATCATAGTTGTGGCATAATGACATGCGCCCTCGTTATCGGAAAATTTTCCAGATGGTTAGAAAAATGATCTTGAAGTATTCTCCGATCATTTGATGATTGATATAGCGCATGTTCAGTGCAATCTTTGCAGGGACAATCTCTTCCACATATGTTTTGTCCGGATCGGCAGATTGCGCGAGCAGTCGGTTCTCGTCAATATATTCGATGGATGCATAATCCGTTATACCCGGGCGGACGGACAAGACCTTGCGTTGTTCCGGAGTGTACAGATCAACATATTTGCGCACTTCCGGTCTCGGTCCGACCAACGACATGTCGCCGGCCAGCACATTGATCAGTTGTGGCAGTTCATCCAGTTTGTACTTGCGGATATAGTATCCGGCTCGTGTGATGCGATTGTCGCGCTCACCGACAGTGATCAGACCGGTTTTGTCCGAACCGACACGCATGGAACGGAACTTCCACAATCCGAAATCTTTGCCATCGCGGCCCACACGTTGCTGGCGATAGAAAATCGGGCCGGGATTGTCCAAAACGATCCACAAGGCAACTATCACAAACAACGGACACAGCAGAATCAAGCCGGTCAATGCAGCCAACACATCCACTATGCGAATCAGCGTTCTCATCTATGGCTCAGAATATCGGTGTACTGATCGATGATATATTGCACTTCTTCGTCAGTAAGACGAGTGTGCAGAGGCAGTGTGATTTCGTTAACAAACTGAGCGTAAGCATTAGGGTAGTTTGCAATATTGAAACCTAATTGTTTGTATGCAGTCATCATTGGTAGCGGTTTGTAGTGCACGTTGGTAGCTATGCCGCGCTCGGCCATCTTGACAATAATAGCCTGGCGTTCTTCGAGCGAGATATTGGGCACGCGTGTGATGTACAAGTGTCCTGATGACAGGTGGTTATCGGTGTAATGTGTTAGAACATCAACGCCCAGCGGTTTGAATGCTGCATCGTAGCGCTCGATGATCTCGCGGCGGCGTGCTAGGAGAGCAGGGTAGCGTTTCATCTGTACTAAACCGATAGCAGCCATGATGTCCGTCATATTGCATTTGTACCACGGTCCGACAATATCATATTCCCATGCTCCCAATTGTGTCTTGGCCAAGGCATCTTTGGACTGGCCGTGAAGCGAGAAGAGTTGTACCTGATGATATAGTTGTTCGTCATCTATTCCCCGAATGGAGCGCCAGGTCAAAGCACCACCTTCGGCTGTTGTGAAGTTCTTGACAGCATGGAAACTGAAGGAAGTGAAATCAGCTATTGATCCCACCATTTTTCCATTCCACGAAGCGCCGAAAGCGTGTGCGGCATCTGCACATATAGCAATACGACCGATAGCGCGTTGGATGTCGTTGGCAGGACGGAACAAACTACGTTTGTGTTCCACAATGTCGTAAATGCGCTTGTAATCGCACGGAATACCGGCCAAGTCAACAGGAATAATAGCCTTGGTGCGCTCGTTGATGGCTGCTTCTACTGCCAGGTATTCCATTTCAAGACAATCCTTCTGAACATCGACGAATACAATCTTGGCACCAACGTGCCAGATAATGGACGCCGATGCAGTATATGTATATGCAGGAACGATCACCTCGTCTCCTTCTCCGATACCGAGCAGGCGCAGAGCCATTTCTGCACAGGCAGTTTGTGAGTTGAGACATACAGCTTTATTGGTACCTACATATGTGGCAATTTGTCGTTCCAATTCTTTGGTGCGAGGTCCGGTTGTAATCCATCCGGAAAGAATGGCTTCGCGTACTTCGGTAACTTCTTCTTCCGTCATATCGGGCGGAGAGAAAGGAATATTATGCAGTTTCATATAAGTAAAAGTGATTGTCTATAGTAAAAACCGCGCAAAATTACTGCTTTTTGGGCATATATGCAAATGAAATACAAAAAAAAAACAACATTAATACACTTTTTTGCTGCTAACTACCTATTGACGTCAACTTGAAACGATTGATTTCTTTCAATATCGATTTCCCAGCAATAAGGTGAATTTATTTAAGCCTTTTCCTGTAGAACAATTTTTTGTAACTATTTCCAATTATATTCGCAATCATCCAAAATGTAGAAGCTAAAGGAGATTTATGTGCTCCTTGGTTGAATAGAATATAATGCCAACCAATTTTTTCCCAAATGCTAGTCGGTGTGATGGAATCTTTTCGTCTGCGATATTTGGCTAATGATTCTGGCAATAAATAGCAATCGGCCTTTTGAACGATTTGTAGCCACATAGCAGAATCGTTGTTTTTCTTAATGTCCGGAATTTGAATTTGTCCAATGACATTGGCATCGTACATAACTGATAAACATCCGGGCCAACAGCAAGTCCACATGTCGAATGGACGAACATGTTTTTTTCCGCTTATGAGCACTCCTATTGGCTTGGAATTTTCATCAATTTCGCTATATTCGTGATAAGTAAATGCATATTTGTTTTCCTGCATATATGCTATCTGTCTCTCCAACTTATTGGGACTCCATAAATCGTCAGAATCAAGAAACGCAATATATTTGCCTTTTGCCATTCTCAGCGCTGTATTTCTCGAAATAGCGGCCCCTGAGTTTTTGTGATTGCATTGATAATGAATACGCGGATCTTTAAATGAACTCACAACATATCTTGTGTTATCCGTTGAGCAATCGTCAATGATGAGTAATTCCCAATTGGAATATGTCTGAGATAAAACACTCTGAATCGATTCTGCTATATACTGCCCGCAGTTATATGTCGGCATTATGATACTTACAAGATCCATATTTCAAGAATTCTTTGTGTTGATAATAGACTGGTATATATTATCATATTTTTGAGCTATTGATTTCCAATCAAAATGATGTACTTCCTTTACACAGTTATTTGACATTTTGTTATAATTTTTCAGGATACAACCAATTGCGCTTACAATGTCTTTAGCGTTTTCTGCAGGCACGGCGTATCCTATTTCCCCATCGGGGAAAAAACCATCAAATCCCTGCCCTTTTGTATGTATAACAGGTAGTCCTTGACTCATTGCTTCCGCATATACCAGGCCAAAAGTCTCGGCATAAGAAGGCATGATGAATATATCATTTTTACGCAAGAAGTTCATAACATTTTGTTTTGGACACTGATCGTGCCATCCTATGTAGCTATTGCGTGATTCTATAAGTCTTTGGTACTGTTTATCTATGATTTTACCAATTAGTGTTAATTTCACATTTTTCCCTTGTTCGGCCAATATATCTGCAACTTTAACGATAGTATGTATATTTTTGGCTTTTTCTATACGTCCTACATAGATCAGTCTTATTGCGTCTTTGGAAGATGAATGTTGCGACATGTTTTCCAGAAAATATGGGTCTATCCCATTAGGTATAACTTCTGCATAGTTGATTAAATCAAGTGGCAGATACTTACCAATAACTTGATCTCTATATGCCGGTGAGATGAAAATAACCTTTTGGGCATGGGCAACGATTTCTCTTCCGATATGTCTTAGATGCGGCATATGCTTGAAAAAAACGTTTACATCCGTATTTCGAACTGCTACAATATATGGAATTCCGAATTTTTCATGTAGCTGATATGCCAGATAGCCGCTAGAAAACAAAGTGTGTGCGTGTATTAATCTAATTTCGTTTATGGGAACACATTTCTCTATTTCGCGCAATAGGTATCGTTGCTTCGGAAAAAAGAGGAAACGTTCGATTATTGAAAATGAACGATCAACTATATGTATGTTAGAATTTAGCTCTGTTGTTGCATGTTTGCAATTATCACACGCAAAAACGAATTGTTTGCGTGAACAATTTGTGTCATGTATTGCTTCGAATAGTTGTCGATACAATGGCTTATCTACGTAATTTGGCGCTATATGTAATATCATTGTTCAAAAGGATTCTTTCCGTATTGCTCGATGCAAAATGTCGTGATTTGTTGAATTTGTGAATCGTTTCTTCCTAGAAGGTTCTCTGTAGAAAGAGAAACATTATGCAAATTATATATTGGCAGAGGAACGAACGTCGAAGATGAAGTTCGGATGGAAGTTCCTACCAATCTACACATTGCATAAAGCCATATGTCATCTCCGAACGGACATACCCTGTATGCTAATTCTGCATTACATATATCAGGGTGTGCACAATGTGGTGGATATAGCACTCCTCCTACGCCTACTTGAAATATGTTGTAGGAATAGTCTTGTAATGTTATATTATGTTTCCAATCCGCATATGACAATAGTTCTCCGGATGATTTGTATTGAAGTTGATGAGTTATATTGGCAATTACATCATTCGGGTGCTTGGTATGAGCCTCCAATAGATATTGTAACATATGAGAAGGGTAGAAGACATCATCATCAACAGTAACGATAATGGCATCAGGATATTCGCGTATGGCATATGCGTATTTTTTATGTGATCGTATATCTTCTTCCACAAAACGTATTTCCAATCCTCGCGATTGAAGTCTTAATATTTTTTTAGGTAATGAATGAAAACCATCAAATTGTTCTTTAGCCAACCATAAGATAATTTTGTCTGGTTTGACGGTTTGGCGTAGCAAAGATTCAACAACCAGCCATGTGCGATTAATTCTGGCAGGAAAAGATGTAAAGGAAACAATAATCGGTGCCGTGTTCCGAATCTCGGGATTTAGAGCGTATTTCTTAATATGATTTGTGCACTGAATATGAAGGGGGAGTACAATATTAGCACTAAACCGTGTAATAGCACGGATTATTGCCTCTATTCGCGTTTTCCCTAAAAACGCGTGCTTGTATGAGACATACGTATAAATATTACAAAAGAAATCAATCATTGTTAATGTTTTTCTAGAACGTCTTCACGTTGTAAATCTTTTAAATTATGTAAATCATCTTGAAAATATGACACATATGCCCCTGTATTTTGCTCGCAGTAGTATGTGAAACGGCCATAACTTGATATGATAAAAAACAGCGTCACAACATATTTTATCATTAGAAATGCGTTTTCTTTTTTGGTGTTATACAGATAACACAACGTATATGCTAATATAATAAACTGTGTCGTTGTAAAATAAACAATCATTCTATCCAGCAACATACTACCTTTGAATACATACTTTGCGCAGATACCTATTATGAACAAGTCAAAAAGGACATTGAAGAAATCGCTCTTGAAGTATTCTTTCATCTGTGGAATGAGAAAAACCACCATCGCAAAAATCAACAGTTCGAATAGATCAAAGATACCAATGCCTCGTCCTCCGCTATTGACGTATGCTTCTGCGCGATCGATGTAATCTCCGTAGCCTAACATGGCTATGAAATTGTCAAAGTAATGCAATATGGTCTGCCAACTTGTGATATGCACAGTACAAATACTGATTAATATCATGACCAGTAGCACTATAGGTTTGTTGAAAAAGCCTTTCTTACGTATCCATATGAAGTAAAGCGGAAAAAGGATGATTGCTGACTTATGAAAAGATAGTGCAAGTAAGCAACAAATCCAATATTTAAGCAGTTTGTTGTTGCAGATATATTGTATTGAGAACAGGAATATGCAGAATGCAACTATTTGTCGCATGATATTCATGAAAGTCAGCATGCAGACTCCCGTTAGAATTAGAGTCATGTATGCATATGGCAAGACTTCTTTTTGATCTTTGAATGCTTTGTCTATAAAATAAATTTGAAGAAAAGCAATCAAAGAAAAGAAAACATATACAGGTGCATTTATATAATGGCAAATATACACCAGAGTCGAAAAACCGGGTTCGAAACGTTCATATTCCAATATATCAGATAAAGAATAATCTTCTGTATATTCGTAAATAGACATGTAATTATTATAATCAATGCCTACGCCATATCGAAAACCAAATACTAACGTAAAAATAATTATAGGTAACCATTCCCAGAAGTGAGCAGACCACTCTGTGGCATGCTGAAAGCGATGGGCACAATGGCACATTATGATAGTTAATAATGTATATACTATGAATGATTGAAAAATCAGCATATTTTAACTAGTATGGCTTTTGTTGCGTACGCAATGCTATAAAGTGAACATTTTATTGTAGAGAATATATGGCACCGCCTGAGGGCAGATTTTGCACAATCATAAAACGATTGCGCGATATGTTTGTACATGAAATCCTTTTTGATATCAAAAATCCGCAGAATTTCCAGATTCCATTGCTCGACTTTTTTTGCGAGGTCAAAAGGTTCCGTATATATAGTCATTCCTTGTTCTCCCTTGCGATAAACCGAAGAAATGATATTTTCGTACCGTAACTTTCCTCGAGAAATCAGCCAACACCATTGTATAGTATCAATACTGTAGCGGCTGGCTTCATTAAAGCCGTCCAAGGCTTCTTTTCGGCGCAAAACTCCGGCTGTAGGGAAACGGCGTTTTATGATGGCTTCCTCCATGCTAACATCGTGCGATGGATCGAGATTAAATGGATATTCGGTATTACTGACGGAGTTTTGTACTAATCCGTTTTCTGCAATAGCAACATATTCCGGATGGGTCTCCAGAAAATCTACCTGTCTTTGTAGTTTTTTGGGGTCAGTCCAATAATCGTCTCCTTCGCAATAGGCTATGTATTTTGCATTTTTATATGCATCCTCCATCTTCTTGTTCGCTTCACTCCAAAGACCGTTTTGATAACAATTTTGTTCTTCAAAAATAGGTTTGATTATTTCTGGATATTTATCTGCATATTCGCGAATAATCTTTGCAGAACTATCCGTTGAACAGTCATCATGTATAACGGCAATAAAAGGGAAACTAGTTTGTTGCATAATTATCCCTTCAAAATAATCACGAAGATAAATTTCGTGGTTATAGACAAGCGTCCGGATTGCGACTATAGGTCTATTATCTCTCATATTAGTCGAAATCACTTCGTTTTCCCCATAATTTTGCGAAAGGTTCGGACTCTAAGTCCTTTTTGAACTCACTTAAAAAGTGCTTAAAGTCATATTGGGGGGCATAGCCTAATTCTTTCTTGGCATTTTCTATGTTTAACACAAATTGAGGTGAAGATGGCTTCTCCGGGCAATAAATAATCTCGGATTTTTTAGTCGTGTTGAATGTATCTGCAATTAGGCGAATTTGTTCCTCTATGGAAATAGGAAAACCACTGCCAACATTGTATATACCTCCATTCAGATTGGTACGTATGCAGCATTCAATCAATTGAACAAAATCTAAAACATAGACCATCTCTTTTTCTTGTTTTGGATTTCCCCAAACTTCTAGTGTGTTCCCTTTTATTGCCTCTTCAATAAGGAATCTAAATCCAAACCATTTTTTTTCACCATTGATGTAAACGTATGGATTTGGTTGATATGCATAAATAGTAGGCAATCGTAGGATGAAGGTTTCAAAGTCCCATTGTGCTTGATAATGTTTAAGTAGTGATACTGCTGTATTTTTTGAAATAGAATAAACGGTGTGATCACCAGTCAAAGGGAAATGCATATCTAAAGTAGCACTCAGCGGTTCTTTTGATCCAAAACGATCCACGATGTCGGCGATGGAATGGGTAAAAATGATACGGCGACATCCTATCGAACGCATATATTCTAATACATTGAGAGTTCCTGTGATAATAGAATTAATGTACGCGTAGGGATTGTATCCTTTCATGCGTGCCGGCATTGCGCCTGCAAAATCAAGAACAACATCCACGTCTTTTGGAAGTCTTTCGAAGGAGGAATAGTCACTTATATCGAAAGAATAGTATGGAATTCCATAATCCGCAAAGAAACCATTGTCGCAACTGCGATGTGCAGCTGCATAAACGGTGTATCCTTTCGCTTTTAAAGTAACAGCAGTGTACACACCGACAAGTCCTGTTGCTCCCAATATTAGTATGTTTTTGTCCTTCATAAAATCAATTATTGCAATATATATGAACGTGTTTTGTAATGTTGTTGATGAATTCTAACATTTCGGATTCTTCATCAAATCGCATTTTGAGTGTGCCGATTGCGTCATTTGCTCCATTAAAGCCGGACACTTTGTCTCCTGGCGATACCCATAAATCAATATCCACAATGTTGGCGGAGTATTGTGAATCTATTTGTAATTGTTCGAAAGTACCGTCTTTGTCTGCATGCAGGATAGCTTCAGCCCAATGACCGTTGTATGGTTTCTGCTCGATGCCTTCTACCGAATCGCCAACTGCTGCGCGTACTTGGGCGGTAATCATATCCACACCTGTTGCATAACGCAACATTTCACTCAAACGGTTTCCTCCTCCGCGTGGTGTGCACTCCATTATGTACGCTTTTCCGTTGGTGCCGATACGCGTTTCGATATTAAAGACTGATGTTTGCATTTTGAGTAGTGTTAGCAAACGTTGCAGCTCTGAAGTCAAGTAGGATTCTTGCTCTTTTGTGAATGTGGAAGGCCAACTATATGCTGCCGGAGTGTATGGATTGACGGCCTTTTCGTCAAAGCGTTGAGCGTTAAAAGAGACGAATTTTAATTCTCCGTTTAGGAGGAAACTGTCTGTATCGGAACTGCAGCCTGCTTTCTCTATGAATTCTTCCACAATCACATGTCCCGAAATGGATTTGCTGAAAGCCTCGTCTAATGCCTTTTCGTATTCTTCTATGTTGTCTATGCGTGTTACGCCTTTGCTGCCTGCTGAATCGGTTGGCTTGACAATCATTGGGAAATGAAACCACGCAGTATCGCGTTGCGCATCCGTTTTGGAAGTATATCCTTTAGCAGCGGGAACGTTAAATCCGTGTTCTGCGAGGAAATGTCGGAAATGATCTTTGTTTTGCAATATGGCAACAGAAGAGTATGGACCCATTTGTGGAAGATGCAGTTGTTCTTGTACGTATGCGGCAGAAATTACACCAGGATCCACAGCAAACGAAATAATGCCATCGATATTGTGCTCTTGTGCAGCTTGGAGCACGGCCTCTTTATCAACGATGCTTACGTTGACATATTCATCAGAGTATTTATGTGCGATGTTATCCGGAAGATAGTCTGCTGTAATGACGTAATATCCTTGTTGATGTGCAGCTTCGATGACAGGTAGCAAATAGCGCAACCCGCCGAGTAACATTATTTTCTTTTTTTTGTTCATCTTTTTATGCAATTCAGTATTCTTTCGATATCATTGTCACTTAACTCATGATGCATCGGCAGGCAAATCACCTCATTGGCAATGCGAGTGGCTACTGGCAAGTTCTCCGGCGTTGCTGAGGGTAAACCTCTGTATGTGGAGAATTCGCTGATAAGGGGATAAAAATATCTGCGTCCAAGGACATTTTGTTCTTTCATCTTAAAATACAATTCGTCACGTGTCATTCCAAATTCTTCAGCTTTGATGAAAATAGGGAAGTAACTGTAATTGTGACGTACTCCAGGCATGTCGTCAAAGAAACGCACACCGAGCACATTGCGCAATTCTTCGCGGTAAATAGTGGCGACCCGTTTACGAGCAGCAATAGCAGCATCTACATGTCTCAGGTTCAGCAAACCATATGCTGCACGCATTTCATCTACTTTGCCATTGATACCGGGGGCAACAACAGTGGTTTCATCTGCAAATCCGAAGTTTTTGAGGAAATCTATGCGTTTCTTAGTCATTTCGTCATGAATAACCATTGCTCCGCCCTCAATTGTATTATATACTTTGGTTGCATGGAATGATAGCGTTGAAATGTCCCCGGCATTTAGGATACTCTCTCTATTTACTTCGACACCAAATGCGTGTGCAGCATCATATATGACTTTTAAACCATATTTGTCGGCTATCTCCTGGATGCGTTTGGTATTGCAGGGTTTTCCGTAGCAATGTACCGGCATAATAGCCGTTGTACGCGGTGTGATCGCAGCTTCGATTCTGTCTGGATCAATGCCACACGTAGACTCTTCAATATCGACAAAAACTGGCTTAATTCCATTCCACCATAGAGAGTGAGTTGTCGCAACAAAACTATATGGTGTAGTAATTACTTCTCCGGTAATTCGCAAAGCCTGTAACGCAGTTAACAAAGGCAGTGTCCCATTTGTAAATATACTGATGTATGGGACTTTTAGGTATTTGCACAACTCAGTTTCGAGTTGCTTGTGAAATTGCCCGTTATTGGTAATCCATTTGCTATTCCAAATCTCTTTTAACATTGAGTTAAACTCATCTAAATCTGGTAACAAAGGTGAAGTTACAGTAATCTGTTTAGTATCCATAATACGTAGTTATTAGCGTTTTAGTATAGTTAAAGCAATTTGTTTGATTTGCATATACTCTTCAAGGTGTGTCCATTCGCAGACTAAGAATACTATGCCGGCACCGCATACAATCTGAATCGGTAATAAAGCGTATGGGCTTAACGGTAAGTATCCGATTAGGTACACAATCAATGCCATTCCTAGCGATAGAGCAATAGATGGGAGTAAATCACGGATCTGTTCTATAACACCATAATTCAGATAGGGTCCCGAATAATATGCGTTTAAGTAGTATGATATCCAACCAACAATCACAGAGCCTCCTAACATCCAGTATATGTCAACGAATATTCCTAATAGAAGTGGAAGAATGGCTATGCATTTTTTGATTATTTCCAATTTTAAAAATAAATCACTTCTGCCTTGAACTTGTAACATATTGAGATTAATAGAATGTAAGGGGTATAGTGCCATAGAGAAACACAATATCTGCAAATATCCTACGCATGGTAACCATTGTTCTCCAATTAATACATAGATAAATTGCTTTGCACATCCTGCCAACCCAAACATAAATACAAAGGACACGAGCATGGTTACTTTGATAACCAAACGGTATGCTCGCTTCATCCGTTCCTTATCATCTTGCATTTTACTTAACACAGGATAACTGACGCGTTGAATAATACCCGATAAATTGCGAGAGAAGATATCGGAATATAGGTGGGCCTGAGTGTATTGGCCTAGAGTGCTTGGTGTATAACATTTTCCGATAACTACCTTGTATATTTCATTCCATATTGTATTAATCAAACCGCTGACTAACAATTTCCATCCGAACTCCCACAATTCTTTGAAACGCTTGATAGAGAATTGTATTTGTGGTTTCCACTTGTTTGAAATAATGAGCAATAGAGAGTATATAAGTTGTTTTGACATCTGTTGTCCGACCAATGACCATACACCATGGTTGGTAATGGCCATAGTTATACCTACTATACCGGATACAATTGATCCTGCAAACGAGCAATATGTTATGCGTTTAAAGTCAATATCTTTTGTTAGTTTTGTGTACGGAACGATGGATAAAGCATTGAAAATGACTATAATGCTCATTACTCGAAGCAGAATAGTCAATTGCGGTTTTTCAAAGAAAAGACTAATCAAAGGCGCGCACGCGAACAAAACAGCGTACATAACAAAACTGAGAATTAAGTTTGTTATGAAAACCGTGTTGTAATCTTGTTCTATTGTGTCTTGTTTCCTGATAAGCGCACTACTCAGGCCACTATTAACAATACTTTCCGATATGACAATAAAGATTAGCAGTATACCCAATAAACCATACTCTTCAGGTGACAAAAGTCTGGCCAATATAATACCTACCAAGAATGATGTTCCTTGGTTTAGTAGACTATCGGTAAAACTCCATCCGACACCCTTTATTGTTGTATTTCGCAAACTAGAATCCGACATTATTCTTTAAAAACTCCTATTATCTTGAGCGCTTTTTTTATGCTTTTTTATTTTGACTTGTTTCCCCACAATTCTTTTATTACTACGCTTGGCCATTTCCAGTTCTGGTAAGCCAATTGTGCTATGCCCGGTGCCAAAATCAGTCCCCACATTCCCATGCCAAACGGCTTGAGAAACAGCACCAAAAGCGCAATAGTTGCAGCTCCGCTGACTAACGACGGAATAAAGAACGGAATCTTGTTGTCCGCCATGATAAATCCCGCAGAAACCGCATGATTGTGTTCTAATGCGTTTATTATCAACATAACACCTAACATTGCCATCGGTACAAAATGCGTTTGGCTCTTAATCAGGCTCAATGCCCATTCGCCCATCCATATCCATGCCAAGCCGCCTACGATGAACATCGCCCACAAACTGCCGATGCAGAGCAGATAATAGTGTTTCAGCGTTGTCAAGTCGTTCTCGGCACGGCATTGTGCCAACTTCGGCAAATACGATTGATAAAAGACTGTCGCACAACGTGCCAGTATGTCCATCACTTGCAGCGTGATACCGTAGCAGGCTACCTCGTCCAGCGTCAAAAAGGCCGAACCAATCAGAATGGCGGACTTGTTGACACAGAAACCGCCCAATTGTGTCAATCCGATTTTTACTGCATTTGGCGTGATGGCAGTCAATATCTTTTTCGGCTCTTGTGGTTCTGCTTTCTCCAAACGACTTTTCAATTCCTGTGTGAAGAATACGCGGTATGTCAGCACACGCCGTACAACGGTTGAAACCAACTGCGAAGCCACGATAGCTGTCAATCCTAGTCCTGCATATATCAGCCCGATAGCCAATCCGATATACACTGCCTGACCCAGCATGTTTATCTGTTGACTGCGTTTGACGTACCCTTTCCCGGTCAATAACGCGTCGTAATAGAACGTGTACAGGTTGTAGCAGTTGATGGCTATCAGCAGCAACCATGCAACCATTGCGTCCGTCCGGTCTCCCGAGTATTTCTGCAAGATGAAGTAGAAATACGCTGTTCCTGCAGTCTGCAACAAACCGAATACCGCCAATGCCATCCAACGATAGAATCGCTTCATGGCCAACAATGAGCCTTTCAGCAATCCGTAATCAACCTCTGCATCTGCTGTTGTGTGTGCTACGCCTTTCTTTTGTAGTGTTTTAACGCCTGAGAAGATATAACTGATGTTGCGTGCAAACGTAGGTCGAAAGCCAAAGTCAAGCAACAATACCAGCATGGTGATGGTCTGGAATATATTCCAAATACCCACCGTCTCTTGTGGCATTTTGTTCAGAATGAATGGAAGCAACAATACACCGGCACCTATCATAAAGGCCGTACCTGCATAGCTCCAAGCTATTTCTTTCTTCCCAATATGCTCAATCTTCTCAGCCATCTTCGAGCATTCAGCTATCACCCTTCAGCCATCAATCTCGACGGAATATATCTCTCGTATATACTTTCTCTTCTACGTCATCCAGACAAGTATCATAGCGGTTGGCAATAATAGCCTGACTGCGACGTTTGAACTCGTCCAAATCGTTCACCACCTGACTGCCGAAGAATGTGCTACCGTCCTCTAGTGTCGGTTCGTAGATGATTACCTGCGCACCCTTGGCTTTTACACGCTTCATGATACCCTGAATACTCGACTGACGGAAATTATCGCTGTTCGACTTCATCGTCAATCGGTACACGCCAATCACGCAACTTTTCTCTTGCGATGCATCGAAGTCGCCTTTGTGGAAATAATCGTAGTAGCCTGCCTTGGACAGTACGCGGTCTGCAATAAAGTCCTTGCGTGTGCGGTTACTCTCTACAATCGCTTCAATCAGATTTTCCGGCACGTCCTGATAGTTGGCAAGCAACTGCTTTGTGTCTTTTGGCAAACAATAACCGCCGTAGCCGAACGAAGG
>JAEEGL013376766.1_pt1 | contig 16205 bp, 12 predicted proteins | sample 9134231 | NCBI WGS metagenome assembly JAEEGL01 (sample SAMN16246548, study PRJNA631951) | gut metagenome | biome: gut microbiome; feature: rumen; material: fiber-attached | host: Bos | place: Iran: Karaj | collected 2018-10
AGCTGAGCTACAAGCCCATTTAAATGGTGTCCCCTTAGGGATTCGAACCCTAGACCCACTGATTAAGAGTCAGTTGCTCTACCAGCTGAGCTAAGGAGACATCTTGTTTTCTCGCAAGTACTCATTAATTATAACATAAAAATTACTAAAATCTACTATTTTTTTAAAATTTTTTTAAAAAATTTAAATTTTTTTATAAAATAACGATTTTTAGGCCTATTTATGGTATATTTATATAGTAAAAATAGGTGATTTTATGAAAATATGCTACATAATTATTAATAAAAACGATTATAAATCCACTAAACACTTAGTAGATAATATCATAGATTATAAAATAATTGATAATATTTTAATAATGGATAATGCTTCTAACAAAGAAGAAAGAAAGAAACTTACATCAATTAAGAATAAAAAAATAGAGTATTTATATAATTCTGTTGATAAAGGTTATTCAAGTGCTATTAATAGAGTATGTGATCATTTAATAGATAAATATGGAGAATGTATCTTTATTATATCTAATTCAGATGTAGTTATTATGGATGAAAGTGATATTGAAAAGTTAATCGAAGATCTTTCATTTGAGTGTGTTGGAGTCGTAGGACCTGAGATTCTTGAAAGAGGAAAAATAATCAAAGGAAGAAAGATACCAACTCCTAAAGAAGATATTCTTAAGAATATAGGATTATCTAAGACAGTAAAAGACGATAATACAATTCTAAATGGAGAAACTTCTTCAGTTGAAGTAATAAGCAGTGCATTCTTCTTAATGACTTCTAGAATATATAAACTTATTGATAAGTTTGATGATAATGTATTCCTTTATTATGAAGATAATATCTTAGCTTCTAAACTAAAGAAGTTAAAATTATATTCAATCATAGATAATAGAGTAAAAGTTAAACACAATTTTGACTCTACGATTGAAAAAGAAATAAATATAAAGAAAAGATTTAAGCTTCTTATGGATGCACAAATGTATTTTCATAAGACATATTCAAACGCGACTGAAAGAGAATTAAAATTATTAAGATTAAGTAATAAAATTAAATTCTTAAAAACTAAAGTTAAACATAAAAATAAATAATAGGTAACATTTACTTGAATTTTTATATATAGTATAATTTAAAAGAAAAGTAGGGTGCTTAAAATGAGAAATAAAAATGGTTTTACTCTTACAGAAATATTAGTTACTATAGCTATGATTGCAGTCTTAGGTACTATTATTATTTATAGTACAATCGGAGTAACTAATAGTTCAAAAGAAAATCAATACAATAGAATGATTGAGAATATTAAAAACTCAGCTAAAACATATGTAAGTTTATATCCAGATGAATTTGGAGATTTATTTTCATCTAAAGCATTTACATATATTCCTTTAAGTAAACTTATTTCAGCAGGTCTACTTGATGAGGATATAGTTAATCCATATACAAAAGAAAAAATTGATGTTAATCAAGAATGTACTAGTTCAACTATCACCGGTAATGATGTGTGTCTTTCATATATAAAAGTATATGTTGATGGTGATTCACTAGAAATGAATTATAAGTATCCATTAGTACATGATGATTTCGATAAACATATCTGGTTAGAAACATCTACGATTACTGTTACAGCTAATGATGATGGAAAGTTAACTCCTGTGTATGCTTATAAAGGTCTTGATGATACTTCTACAATACCTACAACTGATTTTGCATTCGTAAATGAAAATGGTAGTTTAATTAATGGAGATCTATCTAAATCATTATTACAAACATATCAAAGTAAGTTCGAATTAACTTATAGTGTTCCTTCGTCATTTGTTAGTTGTGCTGATACAACAAATCCAGCCACTGAAATGTGTAAGGCACCATATGTACCTTCGACAATGCCTAGGGGAGCTTCAAAAGCAGATTATTATGTACCAACTGAAGTAGGAACATATGAAATAAAATATAATTGGGTTTATACAAATGAAGCTACTGGTGTTAAAACTAACAGAAGTGATTCAAGAAAAGTAAGAATAATTTCAGTTAGTGACGAAGAAATAGCTAAGAAATCTAGTGGTGCTAAAACTACAAAACAAGTTGTATCTACAACAACAAATGCAAATGGTTTAATATATGAATGGTCAGGATCATTCGGAGCATCAGAGAATTATAAAACAGATACAAGATTCCTTCAAGGAAATGAAAATGGAGAAGTAGAACCATTTACTTTATATCTTGAAGGCTATATTAATAGTGATACAGTCGCTGGTTCATTCTTTGTAGATATGAAAGATGATTCTGGCTCAGGATTTGATATTGTTTATAACTGGACATCTAAAAATGGAACGAATGTTAGAACAATTGCTATTAGAAGTTTTTCAAATGGTACTGAATATAAACATGTATATATTCAAGATATAAAAGTTGGTAAACCATTCAGATTAGTAATTTGGTATGAGCCAACAGCATCAGCTAAGAAAACATTAAATGTAAGATATATTCCTGATACTACAAGTGGAACTGCTTATACATATAGTAATCTTTCAGTACCTTCACTTCAACATGAAGGAGTTATGTATCTTGGAGGCTCTAGAAAAGATACATATCTTTTAAATGGTGGAATTAATAAAATAGCAGTATTTAAAAAAGTTGATTCAAATTTAATTAATCAAAGTCTTTCATAATATAAAGAGGTGTAATAATGAAAAAAGAATTATTTAAATATAAAAACTTAATAAAGTTTGTATTAATAATTCTTTTCTTATTAAGCCTCTTTTTTGTTGTCTTATATAATATAAAAGAATATGAAAAGAAGAATAATAATGATTCAGTTGTTGAAGAATCTTTCTCGTTCTTAAATGATTCTTCATCTATTGAATTAAAAGAATCAAACGAGTTAGAATCTCAAGAAAAAGTACTTAATGATATAAATGAAAAACTAAATAGTAATATCTATACTATAGATAATCCATTGATAGTTATAGATCCTTTTAAAGTTAATCCATTAAGCGCTATAATTGCTTTTAATACGAATGAAGAAATTGAAATAAATGTATCAATTAATAATGAATATAGATATATTTCTAAAAAGAGTAGTACTCATGTTATTCCTATTTTTTATTTAATTCCTAATGATACTAATATAATTACTTTAAATGGTATAGAAATACCTCTAAACATTAATTATGAATATAATGAGATAAATAATACTAATAATCTATTATTTGCTTTAAATGATAAGTTATATATTTATAAATATAATAAATTGATAGGTCTAATAGATAAACAAATAGATAACTATTTATACTTATCAAATGGTAATATTCTTTATTTAAGTAATAATATTTTATATGAAATAACTCCATATGGTTTTATTACAGACATAATTCATCTTGAATATAAAGTAATAGATTTTATAGAAAATAATGAATACTTATATATGATTACTTCAAATAACTTAGTAATCAAATTTAATATAAAAACCAAAGAAAAAGAGATAGTTAAATTAAATGAGTTATTAAATACAGAATCTATAAGTTTAACTTCAATAGATTTTAATAATGGAAAAGTAGTAATCGGAGTTAATGGTATTAATTCTGTTGTATTCTTAAATAGTAATCTAGAACTTCTATATATATTTGGTAATATAAATGATAATTTTAAAAACTATTATTTAAAGACTAACTACAATACAAAATATTTAGATAGTATAACTAGTCTTAAATATAAAGATGATTATCTTTATGTAATAGATAATAATATTTTAAAGATATATATTGTTAATGAATCTAATAAAACAATAAGACTTTATAAAAGAGTAAATATAGAAGCAACTAATATTACTTATGAAGACTCACTTGTATTGAATAATAAAGAATTAAATAAATACTATAAAGTTATTAATACAATTAATATAACTAGTAAAAAGACTATTATTAAACAAGGTTTAGTACATACATATAAAGAATCCAATATATATTTTGATCCTATAAATATTGAGTCAAATAAAGTAGATTTAAAAGAATTAAGCTCATTTTCTAAAGCAGATACCTTTGATTTAGATATAACACTATCTAATAATAGGCTAATTATAAATGAAAACTTTGATATTAATGATGAAGTATCTATTATACTTTTAGATAAAAAAGGATTCTCTTACTCGTATGTAATAAAGAATAGTGGTAAAGACAAGCTAAATTATATAGATATATCATTATTAAATGATGGTAAATATTTTGTTTATACAAAAGTTAATACTAAGGTGTATAATAGTAATAGATATGTTAATAAAAGGAGTATATGATGAGTAAAGATAGAAGAAGACTAAAAGGAACTGCAATGGCACGTTTATTATATGATTTTGTTCCAAATAGGGTAGATGCCACAGTATACATGAATCATAAAATTGATGTAACTGAATATGTTAAATTTATGAAAAAGATAAAGAAAGATAATCCAAACATTACTATGTTCCATGGACTTGTAACTATGTTAGGAAAAGTAATGTATTCACGTCCTAAGATGAACTATTTCGTTCAAAACAGAACACTTTATGAACATACAGATGTATCTATTTCATTCGTAGCTAAAGAAAAGTTCGAAGATGAATCTATTGAACTTCAAACTACAGTAAAGGTTAAACCTGAAGATACATTATATACAATCTCTGATTTTATTTATAACCAAGTTAAAAAGATTAGAGCTTCTAAATCATCTGGTATTGATAATGTTGTAGAAACTCTAGGTAATATGCCTAATGCTATTAGAATACCAATCATGGGACTATTTAAATGGATGGATAAAAAGAATTTACTTCCTGCATCTTTAAGGGAAGGAAACCTTTATTATTCATCTACGATAGTATCAAACTTAGGTACATTTAAAACTGGAGCAATATATCATCACTTAGTTAACTTTGGTACATGCTCATCATTAATAACATTCGGAGAAATCGAAGAAGTTGGTAATAAATATTACATGGAAATCGGGGCTACAATTGATGAAAGAATCGCTGATGGTTTCTATTTTGTAAAAGCTCTTAAACTTATGGAATATATGTTTAGACATCCAGAAGTAATGTTAGAGCCTGCATCTAAAAAGGTAAGTATTCCAGAAAACGAAAAGTAGGAGATATTCCTACTTTTTATTATGTATAAAAATAAAAAACAGAATCACTTGATTCTGCTAATTTCATTAATGGCGGAGCAGGAGAGATTTGAACTCTCGCGCCAGTTGCCCGACCTACACCCTTAGCAGGGGCGCCTCTTCAACCACTTGAGTACTACTCCGTGCCAACAAGAAGATTATATCTTATTTTAATCTTCTGTGTCAACCTTAATTTCTAAATCTTTTACATCATTGAAGTACATTCTAACGATTTTATCTCTATCAACATCAGTGAATCCAGATCCACTTGCTTTTCTATGTCCGCCACCATTATAGTGTGAAGCAAACTCTGAAACATTTACATCATCCCTAGATGCTCTATAACTAATTCTACTTGATGTATCAATAAGAATAATAAATTCTAATTCAGGATGTTTAACTGCTAAGTAATTACCTAAATCACTTTTATTAGATTCTGCAAATACAACACCAACATCATGATTTTCAATATTATAAGTTAACATGTATTTTTCTTTTTTCTCTAAATATCTTTGTAATTCTTGTTTTTTGATTTTAGTAAATCTTTTTTCAAAAGAAGTAAATTCGAAATGTTCTTTCTTCTTTAATCTTCTAACAATAGTTTTAATAAATTCTTTATTACCATAAGTCCCTTTAAGAGAATCTATTTCTCTAGGAACATCACTTGTAAAATTATATGTATCAAGTTCTCTTACATAATCTACATATTCTTTGATAGATGTCTTTTCTAAATCTTTATATATTTCTTTTAAATAATAATAGAATAGTTCAGTAGCACATGTTTGTCTATTATATAGATTAACTTTAACATCAACATAATCATATTCATTAGCATAAAGATGAGTTTCATGATGATCAAATACTTTAACATTTAAATGATTATCATTAATATAATCATAAATAGCTTCTGGTAAAGTTAAATCACAAACATAAATTAAATCATAGTTTTTAAATTCGTCTTTTTCAATCATCTCATTCCATGTATCCATGATATCTGAGATTTCTACAGATTTATAATCAAATTTAATTCCTGCAAGTTCTAATAGAATAACTGGAGAAATTCCATCTAAATCAGTGTGTGTAATTAATAATGTTTTTTTAGTCATTTGAATAAACCTCCTGTCTTAGATTCTCTAAGAAAGAATCCATAATTGTTATATAATCAATTTTATTATTTCTAGTAACATCATCTAAGTTACCAAGTCTAGTTATAGTTACTTTAGTAAGTCCTAAATTTAGTAAGTTCTTAACTTTATCTGTTTCTTCATCACCATCTAAAGAGAATATATAAGAAATATTTTTATTTTGAGCTAGTGTAAGTGCAGAGTTATAAGCTGCTGAACTATAGTTCTTTTCATCTAATGAATAAACTGTAAATCCATAACGCTCTAAGAACTTAAATGCATTATTAGTAACTACTATATTTTTATTATTAGCATTTTCTGCGATTGTATTAAGTTGAGCATCATAAGTTGAAATAGTTAATTTTAACTTTTCATAATTAGCATTTATATTTTGTAATATTACTGTTGAATTAATATAAGATGATAAATCATTTTTAATATTTTGAGCTATCATTAAATAATTTGATGGATTAAACCATAATTCCTCTTCATTATCTATAACTTCTAAACCATTAGAGATATCTATTAGTTTTAATTTTTTATTCTTGTTAATAAAATCTATAGCTATATCATTTTCTTTAGATAAACCATTATATATAAATAAATCTTTTTTAGAGTATTCTTTAATCTTTTTATCTGTTAGATTATATTCTTCAGTATTAATACCATTTGGATATATTGATGTGATTGTAGAATAATCTCCATATAATTCATTTATTGCATATTCGATAGGGTATTTTGTAACAACAATATCAATGTCTTCCATAGTATCGTTTTTAAAACATCCTGTAGTAAGTAAAACCCCTGAAAAAACTATTAATAATAATTTTGTAATTTTCTTCATAATTTCTCCTTTTTATCTATTAAAAGTATACTATTTTAAGGCTTTTTTGTAAATTATAACTAGAATAAAGAATTCCTATCTTGTATAATTGATTATGGTGATTATTATGAAGTTTTTAACTGATTTAGGAATTACTGTAAAAAATGAAGATTTACTTATGGAAGCATTAACTCATTCTTCTTATGCAAATGAACATAGTAATACAAAGTATTATGAAAGACTAGAATTCCTAGGTGATGCTGTATTACAACTTGCATCAAGTGATTATTTTTATAAGAAGTATGATTTAAGCGAAGGTGATATGTCTAAAGTAAGAGCCTCTTATGTATGTGAAAATGCATTATATGAATATTCAAATGCAATTGGATTAACTCCAAATATAAGAGTAGGTAATGGAACTGAAAAGACTCCTTCGATTGTAGCTGACTGTTTTGAATCTGTTCTAGCAGTAATTTATCTAGAACATGGATTTAGTGTGGCTAAAAAATATGCACTAAGTATAATTGATCCTTATGTAGAAAAAGGAATTAAATTTATTACAGATTATAAATCTTACTTACAAGAAATGGTTCAACCTGAAAGAACGAACATTGAATACAAAGTTATAAATGAAGAAGGACCTCAAAACGATAAAGTATTTACTGTTGAAGTAATTATTGATGGAATCCGTTATGGAGTAGGTTCAGGTAAATCAAAGAAGCAAGCTGAACAAAATGCTGCTAAGAATGCAATAGAGAAAATAGCTTAAGGTGTGATTAAATGAAATTAGTTAGTATTGAGGCACATGGTTTTAAATCATTTGCAGATAAAATAGAAATAAGTGTTAATGATGGTATTACATGTATCGTTGGTCCTAATGGATCTGGTAAAAGTAATATTGTAGATGCTGTTCGTTGGGTATTAGGTGAATCAAGTTTAAAAGAAATCCGTGGTGGAGAAACTCAAACTGATATTATCTTTTCAGGTTCTCAATCAAGAAAAGAAGAATCTCGTGCATGGGTATCTTTAACTTTTGATAATTCAGATCACTATTTAACTACAGATTTAGAATCAGTAGAAATTAAAAGAGAAGTTTATCGTTCAGGTGATTCTGAATATTATATAAATAATGCAAAAGTAAGAAAGAAAGATATAACTGATCTTTTTATCGATAGTGGTGCTAATCCTGATAGTTACTCGATTATTGGTCAAGGTAAGATTCAAGAAATTCTTAAAGGTAGACCAAGTGATAGAAGAACTATCATCGAAGAAGCTGCTGGTGTATTAAAGTATAAAAAGAGAAAAGAAGATTCTTTAAGAAAGTTAGATAATACTAAAGATAATATTGAAAAAGTAGATTTAGTTATTAAAGAACTTATGGTTTCCCTAGAGCCATTACGTATTGAATCTATTCAAGCTAAAAAATATGTAGAATATAGAGATGAACTTAAAGATATAGAAATTTCTTTACTTGCTAAAGATATTAAGACAATTAATGATGAATTTACAACATCTAAAGATAAATTAAAAACTCTAGAAGAAGAAATTTTAAAAATGGATAATTCATCATCAATAGATTTGACTAATATAGAAAAACTTAAATCTAAACATTTATCTTTCGAAGAAAAGATTACTAAAACACAAGATGAATTATTAAATCTTCAAGAAACTTTAAGTAATTTAGAAATGCAAAAACAAGTATTATCTGAAAGAAAGAAATACGAAGTTGATGATCAAAAATTACAAAATAATATCTTAGCTTTAAAAGAATCTAAAGTAGAACTTGAAAAGAATATTAATAGCTTCAAAGCTAATGTTGATGTATTAACTGAAGAAATAAATAAATTAAAGAATGACTTTGAATTAAAAACTAAAGAGTATAATAGTTTAATTACTAAGAGAAATTCTTTAAGTGATGATTTAAATAAGAATAATAGAGATATCTTAATTCTTAAAAATAAAATTGAAGTATTAAAGTCAGATATAGAACATGATGTTGGAGTACCTTATGCTGCTAAAAGTATTATTAGTAATCCTAAATTAAATGGTATTCATAATGTATTATGTAAATTATTTGAAACTAAAAATGAATATGCTAATGCTATTAATATTTCATTAGGTGGTAATACTAATGTAGTAGTAGTTAATGATTCTAATAGTGCTACACGTGCTATTGAATTCTTAAAGAATAATAACTTAGGTAGACTTACATTCTTCCCAATCAGTGTTATCAAAGGAAGATTTGTTGATCCTGATACTTTAAGTTTATGTAATACAGTAGATGGATTTATAGATGTTGCATCTAACTTAGTTGAATGTGATCCGTTATATAAGAATATTATTGATAATCAATTAGGAAATATCTTAGTTGTTAAAGATATAGAAACAATGAAAACTCTAGGATCTAAGATTAAATATAGATATAGAGTAGTTACACTTGATGGAGAAATCCTTCACACTGGTGGAGCAATGACAGGTGGTACTGTTAACTCAAAACAATCTAATGTTATTAATAATAGATTAATGTTAGAAAAATATAATAAAGATTTAGAAAAATTAACTGAAACAGTTAAAAATATTGAAACAGATTACACAAGATGTAATGAAGATGTAAGAATTCTTGAAACAGAGCTTATTACTAAGCGTAGTGATATTAGTGCTAAAGATGCAGTAATAGATGCAAGAAATAAAGAATTGGATGAAATGAATTCAAGACTTGATTCTATTAATAGTGAAATTAAAGGTACTGATAATGTAATTAAGAATGAAGTAGATAAAGAGTTAGATAAAGTATTATCTGACATAGTAAAAGTATCAAAAGAAAAAGAAGAAACTAATAATAAACTTATTAAATTAAGAAGTGATAGAAATGACGTTTCTGCTGAAATCGAAGAATTAGAACTATTAAGTAAGAAAAAGAATAGTGAATATAATAAGAAGCAAGAAGAAGCAAAAACTCTAGAAGTTAATATTGGTAAGATGGATATTAAACTAGATACACTTCTAAATAAATTAAGCGAAGAATATGAAATAACTTATGAAAGAGCTTCACAAGAATACGTTTTATCATTAGATGAAACAGTTGCTCGTAGTAAAGTTAATAGTTTAAGAAAGTCTATGAATGAACTTGGAGAAGTAAACTTAGGTTCTATTAAAGAATTCGAAAGAGTAAATGAAAGATATACATTCTTAAATGCTCAAAGAGAAGATTTAGTAAAAGCAAGTGATGATCTTTTAGAAATAATTACAGACTTAGATGAAACAATGAAAAAGAGATTTTCTGAAACATTTAAGAGAGTTAATGATGAATTTGGTAGAGTATTTAAACAACTATTTAAAGGTGGTAAAGCAGAACTTATTCTTACTGATCCTGAAGATATGTTAAATACAGGAGTAGACTTAAATGCATGTCCTCCAGGAAAATCATTAAAGAACTTAACTGCACTTTCAGGTGGAGAAATGACTTTAACTGCAATTGCATTATTATTTAGTATCTTAAATATAAGAGTAGTTCCATTCTGTATCCTTGATGAGGTAGAAGCTGCACTTGATGATGCAAACGTAGCATCATTCGGAGAATACCTACAAGACTACAAAAATAAGAGTCAATTTATTGTTATTACACATAAGAAAAAGACTATGGAATATGCTAATACTTTATACGGAATTACAATGCAAGAAAGTGGTGTATCCAAACTTGTAAGTGTTAGACTTGAGGATAAGTAAATTTAATAAAAGGGTATATACATAATACTTTAAATTTGATAAAATAACAGTAGAAATGTGCATTAATACATTTAAGGGAGTGTGATTATATGAATAATCAAAATATTAATGAGTTTTTAGGCGCAACAACAAAATTCAGAGAAACATTTGATAAGGTAACAAACGATATCTACCAAACAGAAATTAATGTTGATTCAAACAGACAAAATTTCAATAATGAAATTGATGCTAATTCAGAAAGAGCATTACAAGAAAATGATGCAAGAATTGCTGGATTACAAGCAAATGGTGAAAGCGTAGAAAGCACAATTGCTAGTCTTCAAAGCGAATTAGAATCATTAAATAATAATACTCATCCAAGACTTGCAGGATTAACTCCTGAACAAAGAGAAGAGTACAAAAGAATTAGAATCAGTGGAATAAATGATCAAATCAGATATGAAACTGGTATTAAAGAAGATATCGAAAGACAAATCTCTGAATTAAATGAATTAAACGAAGTAGAAATTCAAAACAACGTTGATTTAGAACAAGGTTTTGAAAATTCATATGAAAGACAAGAAAGTCAAGCAAGAGAAGAACTTATTGAAGCAGTTAATGAAATGAAAGATTCATTTGATGAATTAGAATTACCTGGTGGATCTAGAGTTTCTCTAGTAACAACTGTTCAATATGATATTGAAAGAAAATTAAGAGATTTAAATAAAGCAAGACAACAAGCTGCTGAAGAATTAAGAGTAGCCGAAGGTGCTGAAGCTAAAAATGGTTATAGAGATCAAATTGCTAGATTCAACAATGAAATATCTCAATTACAAGCATTAAGAACTGGAGTTGTTGATTTCCTAGAATTTGAAAAATCATTAGATAATTTCTTAGAAAATGAAGAACTTGGATACATGGAATTAAAGGATAAATTAGATGAATTTAATAACATGTATGAAGTTATTGAAAAGAATGCACCAGTTTTAGGAACTCCTGTTGAAAAAGTTGAAGAAGCTCCTAAAGCTACTGAAGAAGTTCAAGAAGAAAAGGTTGAAGAAGTAGAAGAAACTAAAGAAGAAACTCCTGTTGAAGAAGTAGAAGAAACAAAAGTTGAAGAAGCTCCTGAAAATCTTCAAACTGTAGAAATGCCTCCTGCAGTAGTTGAACAACCTGTTAAAGAAGAAACAGAAGAAAAAGAACTACCTGCTGTAGCTGAAGAAGAACCTAAAGTTGAAGAAGTAGAAGAACCTACTAAAGAGGAAGTAAAACCTGAGACAAATGAAATCAATTATTCAACTAAAACTCCAAAACCAAATTATGATTTAGGAAATCTTTCTAAAGAAGAAGGAAAACAAAAAGGCGCTAAACTAAAAATCAAAAACAGAAGAGAAAGCATGATAAGTGCTGCTAAAGCTGCTGGAACAATGAGTACAGGTGCATGTCTATTGCTTGCTGCCGGTGGATTAGCACCAATAGGAATTCCTGGAGCGATTCTAGTAGGAGCTGTTGTTATCCCTGCACTTAGTACTGGAGCAATTGCAGTAACAACAAGATTAGCTGATGCATTTAAATGTAAAGCATTAAATTCTGAATTAGATAAGATGGCTAAAGAATTTGGCGCAACAATGGCTTATGATTATAAAAATTCTAAAGCATATATGGTTAAAAATGGAGAACCATTCAAAGTTGAAGGTAAAATTGAAGAGTTTAAAGAAAAAGCAACAAAAGTAATAGAAAATAAACTTAAAGAAGAAGAAAGTTTTAATCCTGAAAGAGAATCAAAAGAGATTTATGCTAAATATGAAAAATTATTTAATCAAATAGCTAGCGATGATAAATATGTTGAATTTAATAAATCATTTGATAGTATGTTGAGAAACAATGACTTTAGTGAATTATATAATAGATTCGGTGGAGTAGCTAAATCTAATAAACCAGTGGAAGTTGATGAAGAAGTTGAGTCATTCTTCAAAATTAGTACTCAAGCTGTTAAAGATAAAGCATCAAAATTAAAGAATCTTCTTGCTAATAGAAAAGCTTATAACTTATCAGACACAGTTGCTGAAATGGTAGAAAATGATATTAAAGAAGAAGAAAAGATCGCAGAGTTTGATCCATCTACACTTGGTAAAACAGGCAATATCAAATCTGCTATTAGAAATGCTACTGATAAGCTAGCAAATATTAAAGATAATATTATTTCAATTAGAAATAAATCAGCTCAAAAGAGTGAAGAAGTTACTGAAGAAGTAGTAAATGAACCAATTGATGTTAACTTTACTGAACTTCCTGATGAAGTTGAAAATGTTCAACAAGTAAATACAACATTTGAAACTCCACAAACTGAAACTCCAGTTGAAGAAGTAGCTCATGACAATATGGATGAACTTCTAGAAGATGATTTAAGTGTAGAAAGTACTGAAATGGGTAAAGAAGTTACTAATATTATGCAAGAAGCAAGAGCCGCTGCAGAAAGTTTAGAAACAGAAATGCCACAAGCATCTCAAACACAAACAGTTGATAATATTGATTATAATAATTCTTATGTTGGTACTCAAGTTGGTATGAATCCTGAAAATGAAGGATATGCTCCAGACTATAGTTCAAATATTGCAGAATTAGAAAATAAAATAACTATGACTGAAATAAATGCTGAAAATTTAACACCTGAAGAACAACAAGCAAAACTAAATGATTTAAATGGTCAATTAGAAATGTTTAAGAATCTTCAAGGTGCTGAATATAGTGAAGGTAAATCACTAGGTAGATAGGAGAATAAAAATGACAGAGGTTGGAAATATTGTTACTCTAGAAGACAATAAAGAATACTTAATTCTAGAAGAACTTGAAAAAGATGGTACTAAATATTTATATTCTGTAAGAGTTCTTATTGATGAAACTCCTACAGACGAATACTTAATATTTTCTTACCAAAAGGATGAAAATGGTGAGTATTTAGTTGAAGTACAAGATAAAGTTTTATACGATCAATTAGTTGAAGATTTCAAAGATATTGTATCTACTAAACTATTATCTGAATAAAAAAATTAGAAGTAACTTAGTTGTTACTTCTTTTTATTTGTTAAATTAGCACTAACTATTGACGAGTGCTAATTTTTGAGTTATATTTAATATGCACTGGTAAAGTGTTAGGATGTGATTATATGCAAGAAAGACAAGAAGAAATACTAAGAGAAATAGTAGAGTCTTATATTAAAACATTTGAACCAGTTCCATCAAAAGCTTTAGTAGAAAAGTTTAATTGTAGTTCTGCTACTATACGTAATGACATGTCTAGTCTTGAAGATATGGGATTTCTAGAAAAAGAACATACTTCAAGTGGAAGAATACCTTCTGAAAAGGGATATAAGTATTACGTTGATCATTTGATGAAACCTAAAAATATAACAGGTGAAGATGTACTTAAACTTCAAACTATACTTAATAACAATAATTTAGTTATAAGTGATGCTGTAGAAAAGTGTATGGAAATTATAAGTGAAATTACTCATTATACAGCTGTAGTAATAGGACCAAGTAAAAGTAGTAATACATTAAAACAAATTAATATTATTCCTCTAGATGTTAAACAAGATGGTGATTCAACAGTAGTTGCAGTTCTTGTTACAAATCAAGGAATAGTAGAAAATAAACAAATAGTAGTTTCTAATGATATTAATATGACTGAGTTAACTAAAACTTGTGAAATTATTAATAAAGCATTAGTAGGTACTCCGCTTGATAAAGTAATTGAAAGACTTGAACTTGAGATTAAACCTAAAATTAGAGATGTTGTTAATCAATATGAGCAAATCTATAGTTTCTTCTCAAATGCATTCCAAGATTTTGCAATGGAAAAGACTGATGTTACATTTGGTGGAAAAACTAATTTACTTGATTTTAAAGAATATGAAGAACCAACTAAATTAAAAGAAATGGTTTCAAAACTTGAAAACATTGATTTAGTTAAAAGAATAGACACTAAAGATAAAGAAGTTAAAGTATATATTGGTGAAGAAACAGAATTTGACCCTGATACTACAATTATAAAGACTCATTATGAAGCAGATGGAAACGAAGGAACAATAGCAATTATTGGACCAAAAAGAATGGAATATGATAAGGTTGTTACATTATTAAATTTCCTTAAAGATTATATAGAAAAATAGGTGAAATAATGGAAGAAAAAGAAAAAACATGTAAATGTGGTGAAAATTGCAACTGTGAACCAGAGTGTCACTGTGGTGAAGAATGTAATTGTGGAGAAGAATGCAATTGCACTCCAGAGTGTGATTGTGGTAAACATGATAAACATAAATCACATCATCACGACAAGAATAATGAAAAACTAGAAAAACTTGAAAACGAACTTAAAGAAGAAAAAGAAAAAACTTTAAGAATTCAAGCTGAAATGATGAACTTCAAAAGAAGACAAGAAGAAAGTTTAGCTACTTTTAAAAAGTATGCTAATGAATCTATATTAAAAGAATTACTTTTAGTTAAAGATAACTTTGATAGAGGTTTATCTCTTGAAAATGATGAAAACAAAGAAATCTTCAAAGGATTTAGAATGATTTATCAAAATATTGAAAAAATCCTAGAAGAAAATGAAGTTGTAGAAATCAATGCAATTGATGTTGAATTTGATCCTGCAGTTCATCAAGCAGTTATGACTGAACATAAAGATGGTGTTGAAGCAGGTATGGTAATTGATTGTTTACAAAAAGGATATAAATATAAAGATAGAGTACTTAGACCTGCCATGGTTAAGGTATCTGAATAATAAGAAAGAAGGAATTAAATATGGCAAAAATTATAGGTATTGACTTAGGTACAACTAACTCATGTTGTGCAGTATTAGAAGGAGGATCTCCAGTAGTTATTGCGAACTCTGATGGAGATAGAACTACACCTTCTGTAGTAGCATTTAAAAATGGAGATGAAATCGTTGGTATTCAAGCTAAAAGACAAGCTGTTACTAATGCAAATAACACAATCTCATCAATCAAAAGATTAATGGGTACAAGTGAAAAAGTTAAAGCTGAAGGAAAAGAATATACTCCAGAAGAAATCTCAGCTAAAATCTTAATGAAGATTAAAAAAGATGCTGAAAGTTATTTAGGAGAACCAGTAACTCATGCAGTTATTACAGTTCCAGCATACTTTAACGATGCTCAAAGACAAGCAACAAAGAATGCAGGTAAAATTGCAGGATTAGAAGTAGATAGAATTGTTAACGAACCAACTGCAGCAGCTTTAGCTTATGGTTTAGATAAACAAGATAAAGCTCAAACTATTCTAGTTTATGACTTAGGTGGAGGTACATTCGATGTATCAATCCTTGAATTAGGTGATGGAATATTTGAAGTTAAATCTACAAGTGGTAATAACCATTTAGGTGGAGATGACTTCGATGAAAGAGTA
>JAEEGL015509621.1_pt1 | contig 16205 bp, 15 predicted proteins | sample 9134231 | NCBI WGS metagenome assembly JAEEGL01 (sample SAMN16246548, study PRJNA631951) | gut metagenome | biome: gut microbiome; feature: rumen; material: fiber-attached | host: Bos | place: Iran: Karaj | collected 2018-10
ATAAATGTTATCATCATTGTATTTAATCATAACTAATATTCTCCAGTAGACCCTCTAGTTTTAATACCTTCACCAGTGAATGATGCCATAGATTCAAGACTTGTAACTGCATCTCTAATTTGTCCCATCATCTCAAATAAACCTGCTTCTTTTAAATCATCAATCTTCATTGGTGTCATACCTTCCTCTTTTGCAGATTGTGAAGCTGCACTAACTTTTGCATCAACACCCTCTTTACCTTGGTCATTAACACCAGACATTGTGCTTTCATACATAGCATTGCCACTACTATTACCCACAAATGTAGAAACAGATGTGCTTAAACCACTAATTAAACTTCCTAAACCAGTTCCTCTAACAATTGATTCATTGCCATAGATAATACCTAATTTTGAAAGCATTGATGCAGGAACTAATGAACTACCTAGTCCACTAATAACATCACCAATCATGCCTAAAGAAGAGATACCAACAATACCTAACTTAGCAAGATTTTCCATTGTTGTATTGAGTGAGAATCCACCACCTGTGCCAACACCTTGTCCCCAAAATTCAGGAATGTTAATACCACCTGTTGTAGATTGAATCATGTCTGTGACTTGCCATAGAGCTGCAAGTGCAGGATTTCCAGCAATACCAGATGCCAAACTAAACATTGCATTGTCCCAAACATTTTGAATCATTTGAGACATAGACATTCTTCCTGGCATTGTCATCAATTCTGTATTCAAGTAACCATACATATCAAGATTACTCATCATGCTCTTACTAATCTTGCTAAAGTCACCTTTAAGTTGATTTGCTGCTGTTAAGTCAGAAATGTTCAAACCAAATGCTTGTGCTAATTGACTCTTAACAACATTGTTTGAACTAGAACCTAATTCAGCCATGTATCTAGCAACTGCAGTCATCAATTGATTTGCACTTGAGGCAGTCATGCCACCTTTTAACATTTCTGCATAGTTAAGACCACTTCTAGAAGCAGCCATAACTAATAAGTTTTGCATACTAGAACTATTTAATGCACTAATATTACCACTACCTAAATAACCAATTGCTTGAGCAATTCCTTGAGCAGTAGATTCAGCAAGACCTGTGCCTGTCAAAGCACCTAACCACTTTTGAACAACATATTCAAATTCTGTTGATGCTTTCATTCCCATTTGAGAAGATGCTTCAACTAATGCATCTTGAACACTATCAAAAGTTGTGCTTAAATATTCTGTGTTAGCAACCATCTCATTTAAGAATCTAGTTAAGTATGCTTCCATACCTAATCTAGCTGCAGATGAGTCACTTTGTTGCAATCTAACAATTCTTAATAATGAACTATTAGCAACATCAAATGTTTCAGCAACATTATCTTTAATACTTTGTAAGAACGCTCTTTGTTCAACATTTGCTGCAATACCTTCATGAACTAATTCACTTAAATTTGATAACATTGTATCAGTTCTAACATAAGGTTGAATACCAATAGCATTGCTTAATCTATTCTCTAAGACAGTGAATTTATTTCCTGTTGCATATGCTAAAGCACTATCACCAGGTCTAATTCCCCCTAAACCAGCACCCTGTAATCTAGCATTGACACCTGATTGATATTTAACATATGTTTGAATACCATTATTAACTGCATTTAAAGTGGCGTTCATTGCACCATTTAATGCTTTAGTTAATGCTTGAGTTTTAAATTGTGCTTTAAGAGATTCTTGACCTAATTTTAATTCTTGTTCTCTTAATGCTTTATCTTCTTCTTGTTCTTTTGTAAGAGGTTCAGTTTGTTTGGCATATTGTTCTAACATGGCTTTATTCATTTCCATGTTATTGATTGCTTGTTGTCTCTTTTGTTGCTGAGTAGATTTAAGACTATCTTTTGCTTGTTGTTCTAAAACAGCATTTACAACCTTTAACTCTCTTTCTCTCTTGTCTTTCTCATACTCTTCAAGCATTTGTTTTTTATATGCTTCCATTGATTTAGTATGTTGTTCATCAAAATGAGCAAGACTTTGAGCAAGGTCATTTCTCCATCTCTCTTCAAATCTCTTTTGTGCTTCAGAGGCAGCAATAAAACCTTTTTTCATCACTTCATTTGCTTCTTTAATTCTTTGTTCATAGGCATCCATGAACTCTTGAAGTGTTTGAAAAGATGACTCATCTATGACGGTTGTTTTTGGTCTTGATGTAATGTCATTAGGTCCTGCCATCTTAATCTCCTATTTATCTCTTTCTATGCTTTGCTGATTCAAGTTGTTCTCTACTTGCTTGAATCTCTTTGTCATACATTTTCTTTTGTTCTTCAAAATCTTGATATAATAATTGTAATAAGTAACTTCTCTCAAGAGGTGTTAACTTCATTACATCACTATAGGAAGTATTCAAGTTTTTACTTAATAAATAACACTCTCTAACAATCTCTTTATATCTTTTTGGTGCAAATAGAATCTCTTCTTCTTTTCCCTCTTCATTTTTTACTTTAATTGTATTGGGGTCCAAGAAACCTCGGTTCAAAGCGAAAGTTAGTGATAATATCGTAATTACAATTTGAGCATCTTGCAATGACGGAATTATCTAACCCTACCTTTCCATTTAACTCATCACCTTTTTGAATAATGAAATAGACATCTTTTAATGATAATTTTCTAATGAATGCTTCTAAGTTCAATTCATTCATTGGTTTACCATCTACTTCACTAACTAAAGACATTGCACTAAATAATAACTCAAAGTTACTACTAGTTTTTGTCTTTCTTCTCTTTTCCTTTGCTTTTTCTTTAATTGTATCTAACATTCTAGGTGTTTGTAGAGATAGTTTCACCTTTTTCTTAGATACTGGTAATTCAAATTCATTTTCAAAGACAAATTCTTCTTCATCTAATTCATGAACTTCAATTTCACCAAGATTAACAGAACCAGTAGTTACTTCACCACAATTAGGACATTGAATCACAACTTTGTATTCACTTCCATAAGTAACTAACCATAGTTTTGTTAATAAATATTGATAATCACCTAAGCATAAATCATAAGATGAAATAGGGAAGTCTCCTTCAATACATCTATCAATGAGTTCACAAGAGGTTTCATACTCATTTTCATTTGGTGAAAGTCTAAGCATCTCATCTTCTGTAGTCATGCTTCTAAGAGTGACTTTTGGGTTAATCTTTTGATTATAAACTAACCCTTTTGAAGGTAAGATGAATGTTTCTTTGATTGTAGTCATACTTAATCATTCTCCTTATCTTCATCATTTAATTTAGCAAAATCTCTATATCTTTGAGCAATAATTAATCTTATCATTGCTGACATTGTAAGACAATAAAAATCTGCTTCTTCTTGAAGTTTTTCTTTTAAGAAATCTGGTAGTTGAACACCAATAACTTTTTTATCTTCCTTTACTTTGCTCATATTAAATTCCTTTCAAATATGCTTCTATATAATTTAGCAAAGAATTACAAAGAATTACAAAGAAAGTTTCTATACAAAAGAAAAAGAGTGTTATTAGCACTCTCTTCATTATTTAATAAGTTTAATTATTCTTCATCAGGAAGATGTGGAATTGCCTTATCAAAGACAATTGTTGCAGAGACAGTTCTCTTAGCATTGTCTTCCATTGAGAATGTGTCTTCACTAAGACCACTAATCCAACAACCAACTAATTCCCAATATCTAATGACTGTATCATTATCTGGTGTGTATTCATAGAGATAACAAGTTCTCTTATAGTTATCTGCTCTATGAACTTTTTCAGTCTTGACATCATAAGCAAGAGCTTGCCATGCCAATAATACTGATTTTGTTCTAGCACCCATGAAGTCATTAACAACTAAGGTGTGATTTTCAAAGGTAGGAACACCTGCAACATGCATTGTGTTGTTACCTCTCTTGACATCAATAACACCAAGAGTGAAATGTGGGACTGAAGAACTAACTACTGATAATCTAATTGTTTCTTGACCATTAACAATGTAGTCATTTGCTTGATGTTCTAATTCAGGGTTTAAACCTGCATATAACAAACTATCAATACCAGTAATAATAAATTCAAAGTTATTACTTCTTGCTGGTTCGTATAATTGAGGATTATCAGCTAAATGATATGTTCCAATATTTGCCATGATTTATTCTCTCCTTATCTTATGCTGAAACTGTGATATTATCTGTCATCTCAATATCCATATCAAAGTCTTCAACACCTTCAATAGGAATGATAGTGACATGTGCTTTTAATCTTGCTTTCTTATCAGTTGCAACTTTCTTAAAGGTATAACCTAAGATACCATTACCACTTTCCATTTTGTCTAAAAGTGGTGTAACTTCTGAACGGAAGTTTGTCCATAAGACAACACTATTTTGTTCAAATGTATATTTTCTAGCTGCATGATATAAACTCTTAGCAACTTCAGTTCCTAAAACTCTACAATTCAAGAAGGATGTTGCTTTTGTAATACCAATATTTGTTGCTTCATTGACATGGTTGAATCTTAATGTTCTATTACCCCAGACAATGTGACCAAATGGTTTGACTAAAGCAATTGGGTTGAGAGCAATACCAACATTGTCACCTGCATCATCAAGAGCAACTTCTTCATCTTTTGCTCTAGATTGAAGCACTTCAATATCAGCTGTGGTATATTCAACACCAACACTAATTAATTCAGGAATTAAACCTCTAAAGGAACCTGCTGCTGCATACCAAATTGGGTTATTTTGAACACTTCTTGCAAATGCAAATAAGTAACCAAATGAAGCAGGAATTTCTTCAACATCTTTCCAACCAGCAACACCATGAATGTTACCTTTCCAATAAGGTGTGAAAGCTGCTGCGAATGCTAATGGGTCTTCAGTGGAACCCTTTGTATATTCTAAGATTTCTAATGCATATTCACCTGTTTCAGTGTTAATCATTGAACCTAAGAAATTATCAAACCATGCTCTACACTCTAAAGCACTATCTTCTAATTCTTCACAATCAATTAAAGCAATAGCATCAACTCTCTTAGCTGCACATTTGACCATGTCTTCACTTGGGCATCTATAACCACCTGTGGTTAAGAATCTAATGTCATATATTGCTTTGTCTTCTAACTTCTTCCAATCAACATTTGGTTTACCAGACATGTCATATTCTTTTTCATAACTTGCTTTCTTAGTGATGAAGTCAAAAGTAACCTCTAAACCATTTTCAAGAATTGCACTAGGAATACCTAAGTTAGTAATGATTTCTGCTGTATTAGGTGTATCATCAACGGTCCAAGTAACAACTTCTCTAAGAGTATCAATAGTATAATCAATGCCATCAATTGCAAAAGTTAAAATGCTACCACCTGACACAACAATTTCAGTCATAGGAATAACATACTCAACTGTCTTAATTGCAGCAGGGTCACCTGAACTACCTTCTAAAACAAGACCTTCATATAAAACATTCAAACCAAGAGTTAATAAGTGATGTGCTAAATCAGCTGACTTATCAACAATGTAGTCTGTATTTTCTGCAAATGCTTTTTCAAATTCTCTAGCACTAGTAAATAATCTTGGTGCAATAGGATTTGCTGCAGCACCTGGAATATAAGCAACACTTGTAGTTGAAGGTAATGATGCAATACCAGTATTATCTACTTCGTTTATTCTAATTTTTGGCATCTTGTATTCTCCTTATAAACTTTTTAATTTTAATATCTCTCTTTAAAATTATTATTTATCAATAAATTTAGCAAATCATTTTCTACTTTTGTTCTATGATAATACTAGAATCTATTGTTTCTTTTTTGTTATCATTAGTATCTAATACAACACTAGTGATTATTAAGTTATCTTTGATAGGTGCACTGAATAGATATGCATTGTCAATAGTTAACTTGAATGTGTATCTTGTGAATTGTGTTGGGAACAATCTTTGTGCTATATCACTATTGTCCTCTACTACATTATCAACATACACGGTTGATTCATGAAGTAACTTACAATCATTGTATGGAATCTCAATTACTACATTAGGATAGTTAATGAAGTTGAATGCAAAGTTTCTCATGTATTCATCTGCTTCTGCTTGATGTTGTGTATAGATATCAAGTTGATAATTAAGTTGCATAGGTATACAATTTAACTTTTGCATCTTATCTAATGGAACTAGATTGCCTTGATTGTCATATGCTTTTATTTTAAACCCATCATATGTCTTGGGTTGTTTATTAGTATTTAATAATGTGATTTGTGTTTCTCTAGATAATGCAATCAAAGGAAGAGTTATTGGTTTATCATTCTTAATGTCTGCATTGATTCTAAAGAGTTCACTTGTCTCACTTGGTTTAAGAACTCTTAAGTCAGGGTCTTTAATCCACTTTTTAATCTTGTTAGTTAATGCTTCATCATATAATCTAACTGACATCTACTCTCCTCCTTTCATTTGATAATATCTATACAAACCTACTAAATTATTATTTACATAGTACATAGATGTGTTTACAATGTTTAACCCTTTGATTTCTAAATTTCCATAATCAACTAATTTAACAAGTGATATTAACCTTTCATTGGTCTTATTCTCATAAATATTTGAATTGATACTTAGAGAATATCTATCATTTGTCTCATTGATTGAAAATTCAATTTGATTAATGATTTCTTCAATAGATAATTTGAAGGTTTTCTTTAAATACTCATTCATTTGTTGAGTATTTCTTTTCTTAGCAAGAATCAATGCTCTACTTATAATAACTTGAGGAACAAACTTAGAAATGAATTCTTTATCTAATATGTCTCTAAAATAGATTATCATAATCCTAATTCAGACTTTAATGTATTTATAAAGTCTCTTTGGTCACTAACTGACAATCTTCTTAATTCTTTTATAAGACCGTTAGCATTGAGTTCATTGTTTGTTGTTGGGTTATTGTTTGGTTGATTCTTAATTTGACTTGTTTGACTATTTGCACCCAACTTTAATGTTTCATCAATAATTGTCTCACTATTCAATTCAGGACTATTGATATCTTTATACATAATTGTTGCTCTTGCTTGTGCAACATCTTTAAGATTGTCTAACTTATTCTTTCCATTAATAATATCTAATGCTAATTGAGAAATGTTATTTGTAACATTACCATCATAAATACTCTTCCAATTCATCTTCTTTAAGTTATTTGCATCACCCAAGAATTTATAAGATTTAACAACCTTTTCCATATCATTCATCTTATAGAGTTCAGGACTATAAATGATGCTATATCTATTGCCATCAATCTTGTCACCATGAATCTCTTCATAAGATAATATATCTCTAGCATATAAGTTATTAAGTTTAACTAAATCATTATTAGTTAAAGTATTTGTATCTAAATATGTTGCTAAGAATTTTAAGAATGGGTTATTAACATCTTTGAAACCAACATCTTTACAAATATGTTTTAATGTAGGCATAAGAGGTTCAATCTTTTCCCAACCAACATTCTTTAATTGATTCTCACATAAAGTTCTAAAGAAGATTTCAATAATAATATCATCTTCACCTGGGTGAGATTTATCTAATGCTTCTTGAAACTTATCACCATTGATTGAGACATTGCCATCTTCATTTTGTGTAATAAGAACACTTCTCAAATCTTCAGGAAGTTTATTGATTAAGTTCATAATTTCATTATTCATAATTAATCATCATCCTCCTCTGCTAATAAATTGAAGTCATTATCTACATGTTGATGTTGACTTTGTTCAAATGTATTTTCATACATAGGACCAATCTTACATACAATGTATGCTGGAGTAATTTGAATTGTTGACATATCAATAACTCTAAATACTCTACCTTTGCCATCATCTAATCCACTAGGAACAATAAATAATGCACCTCTTTGAATGTTTGGTGTATCATAAGGAACTTGAATCAAAGAAGAATCTTCTTGTAATTCACTTACCCAACCTAACTTTTTCATGGTGTATTGATTAGGATGTTCTACAAAGATACACCCTACTTTAATTGGAGCATCATAAAATGAATCCAACTCTCCATAACCATTATAAGTTTTACCAGGTGTGGGTGCCCTATAGAGAACTTGAATTCCTATAAGTCTCACCATTTGTTTAAAATAATGTCTTTGAAGTTTTAGATTATTAGGATTTAATAAAATACCAACATCTTGTTTTTCCATTATTTAACTTCTTTTTCTTTTTTAACTTTCTTTTCTTTTAAACCAAATCTTTCTCTAACTAATAATTCTTCATCTAACTTTTTAACTTTGTAGTTACAAGAGAAACTTTCACACATCAATCTATTTCTTAAAACTTTACCAACTAAACTAAATGCTTTGTCTTGATTTGCTAAAGATTCATTAACACAATCAAATCTAACAGTATGTTTATTTTGTTTATTTTCACTTAATTTAAATGCTGTTGCTTTTTCTTTACCACTCTTAAATTTGATAGTTCCTTCAACTAAAATTGAGTTGTTTTCAAACTTACAATTTGTGGTCTTATAACTCTCAACATTTTCAAAAACTTTATTAAAATATTTATTGACTAATTTATCAAAGCTTACTTCATCAAAGTCTTCTAACTTTTCAACTAAACTTCTTGTATCTAAAGATTCTGTTGCAATAAGAGTTGTTTTCTTATTTTCTTCTTCAACACCTTCAACAGGAGACTCTAATGTTTCTTCTTTTTCTACTTCAATAGTTTCTTCTTCTTTTGGTGCATCTTTAGTTAAATCTTGTTCATCAGCCTTTTCTGCATCTACATCTGCAGAAGCAACTTGTCCACCAAGTTTAAAACCTTCTTTAGCACCACAGTGTGAGCAAGTATCTTCAATATTGTATAAACCTGTCTTTTCATCTTTAACAATATCTTCTTTATCTTTGAAGAAGACAAATCCACACTTATTACATTTAAGAATGATATCACCAACATAGTCATCTTTTAAATCTTCAACGGTATCTGCATTGACATCAACAACTTGTAATTCAGGTTCATCTTCACTCTTCTCTAATGCTTCTCTACCTTTTTCAACAATTTCTTCTTTATTATTAGCAGTTAGGTCAAGTTTTAAATCTTCACTTAAACTTTCTCTAATAAAGTCACATTTATAATCTTGTGCCATTTGCTTTGTAGAGTCTGCTGTAAATCCATTTTGCTTTAAGAATTCTTTAACATGTCTTAAAGTTGTTTGAGAATAGTTCCAAACTGCAAATGGATAACCTCTATTTGTCATCTTACCTAAAGTGACTTCACCATTTTTAATCATAGCAACTGGTGTATCATAAGAGTAAAGAATTTTAGTTCCATCTGGTCTCTCATCAACGATTGCTTTTTTATAGAATGATTTTCTACTATCAAATTCTGGTTCTAAAGTTGAGATTGGAGCTTCATCAATCTTTTCTTCTTCAACTTTAACATTTTCTTTTAAAGATTCACCATAAGCATAAGGGTCATCACCTTCATTATCTTTTGCTTTAACTTTACCAAGATTTTGAATTGGCTCTAAACCTAATTTTTGGTCAACTGCGTGAGCATAGTCAACAATTCTTTGGTCACTTGTATATAAACCATCTTTATGATATCTCTTATACACTTTCTCAAAGAGTTCTCTTAATTCTTCATAAGATTCTTTATCATTGAAATCTTCTCTACAATCTTCTTGTGTTTCACCATCTGGCCAAATATATAACCAACCAGAATCATAGTAAGCACCTTCATGATTCATAGAAGCAATGATTTCATTTAACTTCCATGCTAACACATGATAAGGAAGTTTAGCCATTTCATCTAATTTACTTTCTTCTAAAGATTCTCTTGACCAACCAGCCTTTTTGATATCAACAATCTTGTCATCATATCTTTGTTGGAAATATTCTAAACAATCTTGAAGAGTCATAGTCATAGCAGCAATAACTCTTTCAGGCATTGAATCTTCTACTTGATACCAATCACCTGTTTCAGGGTCAATTAAGACTAAGTTAAACCAAGCAGTTCCAAGACCATCATCTTCTTTAAGACCTTCTTTTTCTTTAGCAAGAATTCTATAAGCATCGGCATTGATTTCATGCATAGTTGCTTCTTCACTATTTTTACTACCTAAAGCATAGGTATGTTCATTTCTAGCACTATCTAAAAGTTCTTGTCTAGACATATCTTTACAAGAGTCTCTTAATTCTTCAACTCTATTTTCAATATCATCTTTGAGACCTTCTTTAATAGCAACTGCTTTATTATCTTCTTTAACTTCACAAGATTCTTCAACACATTCACATGGATTCTTACCACATTTTTCACAAACATGTTTTTCTTTTAAAGATTCACTTGTGTCCCATTCAATATCATAACATCTAAATTCTGATGGTTCACCATTTTCATTATTTTTTACTTCATATTTAAATCCAAAATGACAGTAACCATATCTATCACTTAATAAATCACTAAGTCTTTCTTCTGGGTCTTCATCATCTGTATCTAATGCAACCTCACTTGCTGTAAAGATAACTTCTTTTGGCAATAAATAAGAGCCTTGGCCTCTTGAAAAAGCACCATCGTCTTCTTCAACTTCTTCTTTACAATCAACACAACCTTCTTTTAAGAGTTGAGCATCTTTAATGAAATCTTTCTTAGCAATTAAAGTTGTTTCACCTGTTTCTAAGTTCTTTAAAAGAATTTCATCACTATAACCAATCTTGTGTTCTCTATCTTCAATGATTTCATATTTAACACCATTGATATCTACATGGTCACCAGTTCTAGCATAAAAGTATGCTTGACCTTTGTCATACATATTATCACCAGAAATGTCAAGTTTAATTACTTTCTTTTCTTCTTTTAAAGACTCTTTTAATGCTTTGTTTCTCTTGATAGTTTTAACTTCTTGAGCAACTACTTCATCATCAATATCTTCTAATGCCATGAATGCATCTACAATAGAAATACCTTTATTTTCTTGCATATTTCTCTCCTTATTTTTCTTCAATAGCACCATCTCTAGTGTTATATATCATAATTGGGTTACCTTTAACATAGTGTAAAACTTCCCAATAACCATTACCTTTATAATCCTTAAGCATATCAAGTGCTAAATCCCTACCATTTTCACTAAATACATATGAGTGTCTTGGGTCTTTACCATCACTCACAACATAATAGTCATCTAAAGATTCTTTAACTTCTTCTTCACCTAATGATACACTAGATGCTTCAACACCAACATCTCCAACATCAGTCCCTTGACAATGATTAAAGAAAGCAGCATCTTTTGCTGGGTCACCAGTATATCTAAATTTTAATTTTTTCTTAGATTTTCTTTCTGCTAATTTTTGAATAGATTCATCTAAACCTAAGAATTTATTAATTGCTTCTTCATCGCTACTTGCTTTAATATCATTTACATAATAACCAGGAGCATATCTTACAATGTATCTATTACCTTTTTTAAGTAGATAAGCATGACCAACTTGTTTAATTACTTCTTCACCATTTTCTTTATATCCTAAATGAGTAGAAGGATTTTCAGGTGCTTCATTTACTTTATCTTCTTTTAAAGATTCATCTTCAGGGTATCTACCATAGACAACATTACCATTAGCATCTAAAACTTCAACAGAAGCAACTTCACCAAATAACTTATCTGCATATTCTTTTGCATCTTCTAAGTTATCAAAAGTTTCAATAGCAATATCACCTAAACCTTGGTCTCTTGCTTCTTCATCAACCCAAAATTCAATTTCATAATAACCTTTATCTTCTTTAGCTTCTTCTAAAGATTCACTTTGTAATTGTAAAGAATTGTCTAACAACTTATCAAATAAACCAAGAGCTTCTCTCTTTTGCTCACCATCAAGACTAGATGAATCATTAATTTTATCTTTAACTTCATCCTCTAGTTTATCAACATCTTCAGGTTTAACTTTTTTCTTAAACTTAGAAAATAACTTGGAAATTTTATCTTTTAAAAATTTTCCTACTCCCTTAATACTATCCCAAATAACACCACCTGTAATAGAATCAATTAATATTGAAGCGATACTTCCACCTAATGTCAAGATAATATCATCAATACCAAACACCTCATCAAGTGAGTCTAATTCTTTATCAACTTTATCAAGAGTATCACTAAATTTAGAGATATCTAAAGAATTTTCTTCTTTTAAAGAATCATTAAGAATCTTGTAACCTGTCTCACCATTAGAGGCTGGTCCCCAAGCAACACCAAGTTTAGTTAAACCAAACTCTTTTCTTAATGCTTCTAAGAAGTCATTGATTCTCTTAATTTGTTCTTCTTTAACTTTATCATCACAATAATCTAAAGACTTTTCATTATCAATGTCAATATAAGCACCGCTATAATAACCAGGTTCAATCTTTAATTCAACATCTGCAAGATTAATATTTGGACCATATGATTGATAACCGTCTTCATCGACATCAAGTTCATCTGCAATTCTCTTTGTTTCTTCATTGAATTCCCAAAGTTTATTGTCTAATCTTTCTTGTTCATCTTCATCTAAGACACAAATTTCATTTTTATCCCAATAATCTTGTTCAAAAGTATCTCTAGCATCATCATATGCATCATAGTCAACTTCACCATCTTCATTTTCAAAATTATCTATATCAGGATAATCAGAATCATGTTCCATATTATAATAGAATTCATCATAAGTATAGAAGACTAGAAGTGGGAAATAGTCAGGAGTTCTAAAGTTAGATGTACCTTCATCAAGTTTTTCTTCAGATTCACCTAGTTCTTCTTTACACTCATGAATGTCCCACTCATCAAAGATTGTTGTTTCAAAATATCTTGGTTCATCACCATTAACTTTAATCTTCCAATAGACCATGTTTGGTTGTGCTTCAATGGCACCGGACTTCACATCTTCTTCACTAAAGTCCCAAAGTTCACCATCATCATAAGCAACACCAAAATTATCTCTATATTCTTTTAGAGTATGGTCATCTTCTACTTGCCATGTATCGCCATTGTTTGTTCTTAAGATATAAGCATCTTCTTTTAGTTTTGTCATATTTCTATCTCCTAGTCAACAGGTAAGAATAACATTGAGTTATTTCTTAGAATCTCTCTAAGTTCACTTAATTCTCTATTTCCTTCTTCTAACATTGTATCACCATCAATTGTGTATAAGGCATTAGATTGTTTTGCAAATGTTCTAATTCTACCTAATACTCTCTTGACTAGTGCTAATGCTAATCTTTGAAGAATATCCTTCCAATAATCTGCTTTAATCTCACTAACATCTTCAAAAATAGGGACATACTCAATTACAATAGATTGAGGGTTGCCACCACTAACATTGATATAAAGTTTGTTATCATGTTTATCTTCTTTGAATGCTAAGTCAGTTGATGTAGTATTTCTTAATTGTAATAGTGTATTGTAAGACATGTAGTTAGTTAAGTAGTTGTTCAAGTTATACATTGAACCACCATTACTATATGCTAACCATACTTGTGCATACATTGGGTCAATACTACTAATTCCATTATTTGTATTGCTTAAGTCACCAATAGGAGATGTTCTAAACACTTTAATAATTGAACTATGCTTAAAACCAGTTAAGTCAATACATGAAGCAAAAGGAACCTCTACAAGTTTGGTTTCATCAATATATCTTTGAACCTCTTGTAAAGCTTGCTTAACAATTTTACCAATAGTATCATCATCAATTTCTAACTCAAGGATACCACCAGTTAATTCCATTTTAATATTTTCAACAAATTCTTGTAATGTCATCTAATTCATTTCCTTACAACTTAAAAATATACTTTATCATTAAATTTAGCAAAGAATATAAAAAGATAGATAATTATTATCTACCTATTTCTTTTTGTGGTTTTTGAACCATTCTACTTGTTCTTTTCTTGATAGAGATATGAATTCTTTCCACATAGCATCAGTAATGTTTCTAATTCCTTTGTCAGTTAGAGATTGTTCCCAAGATTCTCTATTATTGAACTTGGTCAAAATACCTGTCTTAGCAAATGCATAAATCATAGGTTTATATTCTTTAAATCTATGCTTTTTTGGACCGTGTTTTTTGTGTGGACCACCACTAGAAACTTTCTTTCCTTTACCCTTTGCCATAATAAAATCTCCATTCAAAAAATTATACAACAAATTTAGCAACAAAAAGAAAAAAGACATCAATTAAGATGTCTTATTTTAATGCTTGAGCAATTTCAATTAAATGTGGTTCCACCATTTTCTCATAGTCTTCAATGTTGACAAGATTCTTATTGTTATATGATTCATCAAACCAACCATCTTCATTAACATCTAAGTCTTGTAACTCAAGTTTACCTTCAAGTTCAGGAATGGCCTCTGATAGACCAATTTCATACCACATACCCATGCCATCAAATTTATAAACAGTTAATGTGCAAATCTTGTGACCTTTACCATCTACTACATCAAATGCAACTTGACATGGTTCTTGCCAATAATCATCATCTTCTTCATTATAATACAAATCTCTAAACTCTTCTTCATCACCACCACAAATATCATCTAAGTATAAATCATACCATGGTTTGACTCTTGTGTTAGCAAGTTTGAGACTATCAACTTCAATCTCTTCATGAAGTGATTCTTCAATGTTCATATCAAGACCATTGTCATCAATATCATCAGGAGTTAATCTTTGAGATTTACCACTCTTCATATTCTTGACTTCAACATATAAACCTTGTTGTAACATGTTCCATGCCCATGCTTCAATTTCACTATATTCATTAGTTTCAATTACATCAGCAACACCACTAAATTTAACATCATAATAAGCAGTGCCTTCAAACATCACAAAGTCTTCATCAATAGACCAAATCTCTTCTGCGTATAACTCATTCTCATCACCATACTCATCTGGTTCACCATAACCAACTTCTAAAACTCTAGCATAGTGCTTATCTTGAGCATATTTAATAGCTTCTTTCTCATTGGTAAAAACTTCAACATTATTGTCACTTTTATCCATGACACAATATTCTACTCTTGCAAAATCTTCCATTAGTAATCACCTCTTATTATTTAGAGTAAACTCCAAGAATATCTTCAATTTTCTTTATTGCTTCATCACTAAAATATGAGAACCAAGTCACACCTGAATTGACTAAATCTCTGATGCTATTATAGTGACCATACTCTTTGATGCAATCTTCAATATCCTCTTCATCAATATCGCCATCAGCAGCCCATTGATTAACTGCTTCTTCAACATTCACAAAGTCAATTGTGCCATCATCATTAAATCTAAAAGTGTCTTCACCACCTTGAGCATGTAAAGTCACCTCATTACCATTTAAATAAGGATTTTCTCCACCAAATGGACCAACTTGACCTTCAAACTCTTTAGCAACTATTTTTGCAATTCTTTCACCGTTGCTTAATTTTTCTTCGTTTAAAGATTCTTCAACCTCTTCTTCTTCCTCTTCCCAATCAAGTGTAGAATCTTCATCATCTTCAGGTTCTTCTAAACCATTGAGAATGTCATAATATAAATCATCATAGAAAGATTCAATAAGTTCTGAATCATCAATGCTACCATAGTGTTGTGCTAATGTGTAAATATCATCTGTATAGATTAAACCTTCATCAATTGCTTGTTGTACACATTCATCCATGTCACCATATTCTCTATCATTTAACATAGATTGTGCCCTTTCGGTTAAATCCTCAATGATGCTATCACCATCCCAAGATTCTTTAATTTGTTTCTTTTCAACTTCCTTACAAGCTTCTTCTAACCATTCACCTGGAGTCCACTTATTGATGTTGTCCTTAACTTCATCACACCAATCAAGAATCTCTAATTCATCAAGAGACTTTTTAGCAAATGAGTTGTCCATGGCTTCTCTTGCTTTCTTAGTGTTAATGAATTCATTGCAATCAAAATCAGCAGTTAACATAAGTCCAACTAATCTATAATAAGCATCTTTAAAGTCATCAAGAGCTATATTCCATGCTTGTTTATATTGTTCAACATCACTCTTAGCATCTTCTTTTAAAGATTCATTTAAACCAAATGAGTCAATAACTTCAACCTCTTCTTCAGAATTATAATCAGTACAAACTTTTCTTAAAACAACATATTGATAGTTGTCTTTTTCATCTTGTGTCATGTGCAAGAAGTCTGCTCTAGCACCGTCAAAGTCATCTTCATATCTTTCTGTCTTTTCTTCTTCATCACCTTTTTCTTTAAAGACAATTTCAA
>JAEEGL015690054.1_pt1 | contig 16205 bp, 15 predicted proteins | sample 9134231 | NCBI WGS metagenome assembly JAEEGL01 (sample SAMN16246548, study PRJNA631951) | gut metagenome | biome: gut microbiome; feature: rumen; material: fiber-attached | host: Bos | place: Iran: Karaj | collected 2018-10
GCCAGCCGCCATACTGCCAGACGCCTTCAGAGGTGAGCCACCACTTGTTCCATCCCATCACGGCAGACTCGAAGTCTGACACGCAGGCGATGAGGATGTTGATTCCCACGATGATGAACGGGAACGGTTTGAACCAGTGTTTCGCACCGATGCCCCACTTGTACTTGATCATCATGAAGCCGATACACCCGGCAGTGGCGGCATAAAGCTTGGCATAGTGGAACCAGCCCTGCATGTACACATGGGTCTGATTCTCAAGCGCCCACTGCGCGCCGTTCCTCACGCCGAACCAGATGGCGAGGAAATAGACCGTCAGGGCAAGCGGGATGGCCAGGAACGTGATGACACCGCCGAGCGTGGTGCGACGGGCGAATTCATTGAAGAGGATGAGGCCGATGAGGACGACCAGTAGCATCCCCCACTGGGCGAACGCATGTTCGCCATACACTTGGAAAAACATACTTGAAGGTTTTAGTTATAATGTGTTAGATAGCTGCGGTCTTGCGGTCCCGGATAAAGGCCCAGACCACCCATGCGAGGGTGAGGACCAGGGACATGGGAACGCCTACGGTAAGCATCTCCCGGAGCATCACCATTCCTCCGCCCGCCTGGTCCAAGGCGGTGAAGAATGGGAAACGCCAGGTGAGTTCGCCATTGATGACGTGGTCAACGATGAGCATCAAGGTCCCTCCCCAGAGCATCTTCTCCAGGTCGGGAAGACGGTGACGGAGGACGGGGGCGTCAGGAGCGGCAATCTCCGCCGCGTGACGCTTGCGGTACACGGTCGTGGCGACAGCCTGTACCAGGGGGACAATAAAACAAGCCATATCTTTAAGTTACTTCTATTTCTTTGATTTCCACCTCGTTCCCTTGCAGGAGCCAGGTGTTTTCACTGTTGCAGTGGGGGCATGTCTTCCCATATCGGACCGTTTCGTACTCTTTTCCGCAGTCACCGCAGCGGGTAACTGCGGGAATGGTATTGACCCTGAGTTCGCAGCCTTTCAGCAGCGGATCCTTGTCAGCGGCCCAGCGCCAGCAGTCGGTCAGATACTCGGGAATGACCGTGGACACTTCGCCGATGTTCATCACAACGGCGGAAACGTGCGCTACGGCATTCTCCAACGCCGCCTTCCTGACGTCCCGGATAATGTAAAAGACGATGCCCAGTTCGTGCATTATTTCTTCTTGAAGAGGATCTTGCCCGTGCGCTTGAGCATATATGGAAGGATACCGGAGAACTTGTCTTCGGAAGTCCGCATGACGGAAGCCTCGGGATGGACGCGGTGCAGGTGGATGGCATCGAAACCGCACTTGGTCGTGCAGATGCCGCATCCGATGCACCTGTTCTCGTCCACGACGGAGGCACCGCAGCTGAGGCAGCGGGCCGTTTCCTTGCGCACCTGCTCTTCGGTCAGGGTACCGTGATACTCCCGGAAAGCATCCTTCACGGGTTTCACACCGGGATCCTGGCGGGAACCGTTGTCATAGGACTCGACGAAGATGTCTCCCTTGTCCAGTTCGATGAAATCACGCCGGTTGCGGCCGATGGTCATGTGACCATGCTGGACGAAACGGTGCAGGGACTCGGCAGCCTCCTTGCCGGCGGCGATGGCGTCGATCGCGAACTTGGGACCGGTGAATACGTCGCCGCCCACGAAGATGTCGGGCTCGGCCGTCTGGTAAGTGAGCTTGTCGGCCACGGGATACACACCGCGGAAGAATTCCACCTTGGTATCCTTGAGCAGGTCTTTCAGGACCACGGTCTGGCCAATGGCGAAGACGACCTGGTCGGCCTCGAGCGTAATGAGTTCATTCTCGTCGTATTTCGGGGCAAAGCGGTGGTTTTCATCGAAGACGGAGGTACAACGTTTGAACACGATGCCGGTTACCTTGTCGCTTCCAAGTACTTCCTTCGGACCCCAACCCGGGTTGATGACCACGCCGTCTTCACGGGCTTCGGTGCGTTCCTCCAGGGATGCGGGCATGATGTCTTCGGTTTCAAGGGAGAGCATCGTCACCTCGGAAGCACCGCTGCGCTTTGCTACACGGGCCGCGTCAATCGCGACATTGCCGCCGCCGACGACCACTACCTTCCCGGACACCTTCACCTTGCCGGTGTTTGCTGCATGGAGGAAGTCGATGGCCGTGGAAGTGCCTGGGAGCGTCTCCCCCGGCACACCGGGCAGTTTGCCGCCCTGGCAACCGATGGCCACATAGAAGCCCTTGTAGCCTTCTTCCCGCAATCCGGAGATGGTAACGTCCTTGCCGACTTCCACACCGGTCCGGATATCTACGCCGATCTCCTTCATGACGTCGATTTCCGCGGCGATGACATCCTTTTCCAATTTATAGGAAGGAATTCCGTAGCGGAGCATGCCGCCGGGTTCCTCGTTCTTCTCGAACACGGTCGGCTTATAGCCCATGGTAGCGAGATAATAGGCGCAGCTCAGGCCTGCCGGACCGCCGCCGATGATGGCGATTTTTTCCTCCCAGCGGTCCTGGACGTTGGAGCAGATGTTCACCTCGGGGATGAAACGGGTTTCTGCGTTCAGGTCCTGTTCGGCAATGAACTTCTTCACCGCGTCGATGGCGATGGGCTGGTCAATGGTGCCGCGCGTGCAGGCGTCCTCGCAGCGGCGGTTGCACACGCGTCCGCACACGGCCGGGAACGGATTCTCCCGCTTGATGAGTTCCAGCGCCTCCGTGTACTTGCCTTCGGCCGCTTTTTTCAAATAGCCCTGGACGGCGATGTGGGCCGGGCAGGCTGTCTTGCAGGGCGCCGTACCGGTCTCGTAGCAGTTGATCCGGTTCTTGTCCCGGTAATCCTCCGTCCATTTGTGAGGACCCCATTTCGCAGCATCGGGAAGTTCCTGTTTGGGATAGGTCTGCGGGCCGTGTTTCGTGCACAGTTTCTGACCCAGCTTCACTGCGCCGGCCGGGCAGTATTCCACGCAGCGGCCGCAGGCGACGCAGTTCTTCGGGTCCACCTCGGCCACGTAGGCGCTCCGGGACATGTTGGGCGTATTGAACAGCTGAGACGTACGGAGCGCATTGCATATCTTCACGTTGCAGTTGCAGATGGCGAATATCTTCCCTTCCCCGTCGATGTTCGTAACCTGGTGGACGAATCCGTGGTCCTCCGCTTTTTGGAGGATGGCCATCGCCTCATCGTAGGTAATATAGTGACCGCGGCCGGTTTCGGCCAGATAGTCGGCCATGTCACCTACACCGATACACCAGTCACGATAGTCGTCGGCGCATCCTTCGTCCAATTTCTTCCGGCCGTACCGGCAGGAGCAGATTCCTACGCCGAGATGCCCCTCATATCGCTTAAGCCAATAGGAAATATGCTCGATATCAATGGATTGGTTCTCCATGGAGATGGCCTTCTCCACGGGAATCACATGCATTCCGATACCGGAACCGCCCATGGGGACCATCGGCGTGATCTTTTCCAGCGGAAGGAAGGTCATCCGTTCGAAAAACATCGCCAGCTCCGGATGCTTGTCCATGAGTTCGACGTTCATATTGGTATATTCGGCCGATCCGGGAACGAACATGGGAACCCAGTAGATGCGGTCCTCCCGGTTGAAAGAGGCGTCGGGCATCGGACCTTCCTTGGTGTATTTGTCTCCGTAGTCGTACTCCAGCATTCCGAAGAAGGCAAGTTTGTCAAGCAACTCGTCGAAGGACTTGCCATCCGGAGTGTAGTGCTTCTCCGCATTCATCCGGTGCAGTTTTGCATAGGAGTGGTGCTCGCGTACCCTGAAGAAGTTCCCGGGCAACATGTCCAGCAGGAGATCCAGAGAGGCTTCTCGGGTCACGGGATCCATCTCATCCTCAAAGATACAAGCAAGACCCCAGTATTCAGGGGCCTCCGAGGTCATCTTGATCTTTCCGGGGATGCGGTCCGTGACGTGGCGGACGAATTTCAGGAGCTTGGGATTGGGATTCTTATCCCCTTTGTGCTTGGGGACAAATTTCTTGGACATCTCAGGCATAAATATAGGCTATTAGTTTAGTTTCCAGGCATTTACCTCGGCGAGCAGCCAGTCGGCAAACTCGTCCACCCCCTCGCCCGTCTTGGCGCAGATGGGGATTACGCGGGCCTTGGGATTGCGCATGCGGACATATTCGCGGCACTTGTCCAGGTCGAAGTCGAAGTAAGGCATCACATCGACCTTGTTCACCAGCACAAGGTCGCAGACGGAGAACATCAGCGGGTATTTCAGCGGCTTGTCATCTCCTTCCGGAACGGACAGGATCATCGCGTTGCGGACGGCTCCGGTGTCGAATTCGGCCGGGCAGACAAGGTTACCGACATTCTCCAGGATGACGAGGTCCACGTCGGAAAGGGCTACGTTGTCCAATCCCTGGCGCGTCATCTCCGCATCCAGGTGGCACATCCCGCCCGTGTGGAGTTGGATGGTGGGTACGCCGGTAGCCTTCAGGATCTTCACCGCATCGACATCCGAGTCGATGTCGGCTTCCATGACGGCCGTCCGGACCTTGTCCTTGATCCGCCGGAGGGTTCCGATGAGGGTGGTGGTTTTTCCGCTGCCGGGAGCGGACATCAGGTTCAGGAGGAATACCCCTTTGTCTTTCAATTCTTTCCGCAGAGCGGTCGCATCGCGGTCATTGTCTTCGAAAACGCTTTTCTTGATTTCGATGACTCTCACTTCATCCATAAAAGAGGCGGTTATCAGTCAGGTTGTGTTTAGTGGTGCTAATTTACGCATTTTGGGGCATTTAAACAAATTTGCGTCTTTTTTCGATTCGGGATTGCGGTTTTCCGCCGGATTTGCTAACTTTGTGACCCGTATTCAAGAAAGTCCATTATGCAATACGGGTTCGATAACGAGAAATATCTCACCATCCAATCGGAGCACATCAAGCAGCGCATTGCCACTTTCGGCGACAAACTTTACATGGAATTCGGCGGCAAGTTGTTCGACGACTACCATGCCAGCCGCGTCCTGCCGGGCTTCGAGCCGGACAGCAAGCTGAAGATGCTCATGCAGATGAAGGACGATGCGGAAATCGTCATCGTCAACAGTGCCGTGGATATCTAGAAGAACAAAGACCGAAGCGACCTGGGCGACACCTACGACGTGGATGTACTCCGGCTGCGGGACGAATTCATCGAGAGGGGCCTCAGCGTGAACAGTGTCGTGATCACGCACTATAACGGCCAGTCCAGTGCCGACGCGTACCGGAAGCGCCTGGAAGCGATGGGCATCAAGGTCTATTACCACCATACCATTGAAGGTTATCCCCACAATGTCGCCCTGATCGATTCCGAAGAAGGATTCGGCAAGAATGATTATGTGGAGACGACCAAGCCGCTTGTCGTCGTGACGGCCCCCGGCCCCGGCAGCGGGAAAATGGCCGTCTGCCTGAGCCAGTTGTATCAGGAAAACCGTCGGGGGGTCAAGGCCGGCTATGCGAAATTCGAGACGTTCCCGATCTGGAACCTCCCTCTTACACATCCCGTAAACCTGGCCTATGAAGCCGCCACGGCCGACCTGGAGGACGTGAACATGATCGACCCCTTCCACCTGGAGGCCTACGGAAAGACAGCGGTCAACTACAACCGTGACGTGGAGATCTTCCCGGTCATGAACGCGCTGTTCAACGATATCTACGGAGAATCTCCCTACAAGTCACCCACCGACATGGGGGTGAACATGGTTGGCAATTGCATCTGTGACGACGACGTGTGCCGGAAGGCATCCCTGCAGGAAATCATCCGCCGCTACTACACGGCCGTGTGCAATTTTGCCGACGGAAAGGCGACGGAGAGCGAAGTGAACAAGATCGCCCTCCTGATGAAGCGGGCGAACATCTCTACGGCCGACCGCCTGTGCACCGTCGCTGCGAAAGACCGCCTGGAGCACTCGCACGTAGCCACTGCAGCCATTGAACTGGAAGACGGAACCATCCTCACGGCCGAGACTTCTCCCCTGCTGGGCCCCTGCGCCGCCTTGCTGCTGAATGCCCTGAAACACATTGCCGGCATCGCCCACAACGTCAAGCTCATTCCGCAGACAATGATCGCTCCTATCCAGAAAACCAAGGTAAACTACCTGCACGGCCGGAATCCCCGCCTCCATACGGACGAGGTGCTGATTGCGATTTCCATGATGAGCCTGATTGACGAAAACTGCAAACTCGCTATCGAGCAGTTGCCCAAACTGGCGGGTTCGCAGGTGCATTCGACCGTGATGCTGAGCGAAGTGGACCGCAAGACCTTCAACAAGCTGGGCATCGGTCTCACTTGTGAACCGGTCCGGAAACTCAACTTCCGTCAGGACTGACGCTTCTTTCTCCCCGAGAACAGACGCTGCGGCAATTCCATCGCCAGGATGATTCCCAGGACGATGGCTATGGCGATTTTTGCTGCGGTGAAGCCCGTCGAACTCGATAAGTCCAACTGGCTGGATACCAAGTAATACGAACACCAGAAAATCCCGGCGCCAGGCACCAGCGGGAAGATCCCGCAGAGCAGGAACACGGCGGCCGGGCACTTGGCCCATACCGCAAAGATGCGGGACATGATGCCCACGAGAATGGTTGCAAGGACGGTGGAGACCGCGGCCGTGAGTCCGGCGTAACGCACCAGGACCAAATACAACAGCCAACCTACGGCCCCCACGATACCGGTAGCCACATACGATTTCCGGGGCACGCCGAACAGGATGGCGAATGCGGCCGTTCCAATGAAAGCGGCCATCGTCTGGATGGCGAGGCCTGCCGTCTGCGGGTCGATCCGGACGCCTTCCAGGTTGATGAGCCCGTCGAACAGCATGCCGTCCACCAGGAAGCCGCAACTCACGCCGATCGCGATGCAGAAAAAGCCCAGCAGCGCATCCGTAAGCCGTGTCAGGCCGGCAAGATAGTCGGAGTTTGCCAAATCCCGGACGCCGTTTACGAAAGGGATTCCGGGGATAAGGGGCATCACGGCGCCGATGATGATGTTGCTGAGGCTGTGTCCGAAACCGATCCTGTAGCAGGCCACACACAGAAGCGTTGCGACAAGCGCGTTGCAGATACCTGCGACGATCCGGGAAAAATGCCGTCCGCTGACAAGCAGGATGAAGGCATAGAGCAGAAGCCCAACGACGAATGCGGCGGCGCAATCCATCCAACCGCCTCCGAAGACCGCGCAGAAACCGGCGGCGCCGAAAGACGAGCCCAGCATCTGCTCCCACATGGCCTTGGCCGGCATGTTCCGAATCTTTTCCAAACGTGTCCTGGCCTCTTCCAGGGTGCATTTCCCGGACGCGATGTCATAACTGAGCTGACTCACTTCCACGACCTTCTGGAGCTGGATGGGACGGATGGGGATGAATTCTACGTTGGCATAGGTCGATGCCTGACCGCCCGCTTTCTCCACTTTCCCGGCGGAACCGGTCGTGAAGATTCCGTTGGAAAGGACGAAGAAATTGCCCGAATCCACGCCATAATAGGAAGCGATCCGGGCCATGATGTCCTCGACGCGGGAGATTTCCGCACCGTTTTCCAGCAGAATGTGTCCCGCCGTGGAAGCTACTTCCAGAACTTCGGATAGTTCGTGCTGCCGTTCCATTCCTTACTTACCGTAAGTCTCGTAAAACTGGTCCACGTCGTCCAGGAAACGCTCCAGATAATCCTCTTCCACCCAGCCGGATGTTTTCAGGCTGTCAAGCGCGGCACCGGAAGCCAGTTCCGCCCGGGTTTTCCTGACAAAAGCCAGGCATTGTTCCTTCGTGTCGTCGAAATCATCCAGGAGCCATTCTCCGTTTGTCAGAACCAGTTTCATCGTCCCCTTCCGGATGGAATCCTCATCCACGGTCCCGTCTTCCAACACCGGGATGATCTCAATGTCGGCTTCCGCGTGCTCCTTGTCCGCCATGCGGACTTCCAGCAGGCGGAACCCGGGTTTAACGTTTCCGTTGCCGGATACGATGTAGAACAGGAATTCCTTCTCTCCGATCTCACCGGCGTACTCCACCCATTCCGGAATGTCCATCGCCTCCTGGTAAGCTCGCCGATAACTGTCCGTCAAATATTTGCCAGAATCTTCCGACAACTCGTGGTCCGGGATGTAGGCGCAAAGTTCCAATGCCCTGTCCTCCAATTTCTTCTGTCCGGACTGGCAGGCGGCAAGGGTCAGCAGCGACAATGCCGTCAGAAGCAAGTGATTTCTCATATGGTTCCTCATGGGTTCGTATGCAAAGATAGTCAATTCTTCTCAAAATGCTGATAATCCTTCACCGACCGCCAGGCACCTCCCCAGGTGAATCCGTGTTCCCGGAAAAGCCTGTAGCAAAGGTCGTCCTTGTCAATCTTGTGGGGAAAGTCTTTCGAACGGTCGGCAAAGCCGACGGCACCGGAAGGCTTCACCCTGTTTGGGCGCACGTAGGGGTTTTCGAGCGGATTGATGTCCACGGCGAGACCCAGGGCATGCTTGGAAAGTTCACGCATCCCGGTCTTTCTCCGGAAATTGAAACAGGAGGTGTTGTCGGCTGCCATCGAGGCATCGTCATCTCCGCCGAAATCATCGATCAGGCGAATGCTGCGGATGGGATAACGGGCCTCGTGCAACGACCGGAAGATCTCCAGCAAATCATCCGAGATAGCCTTGTTACACACCATCTCCCCTACCTGTTCGTTCCCCTCGAAGTCAATATAGCTTAACTTTAAATAACGAAGATCATCCAGCTTGATAGCAGCATCTTCCGGAAATGAATAGCCGCGCATTCTTGTTTCTACGGAAAGCGGAATCGGCTCAGAAGAGAAAACAGGCGCGGATACTTCGATGGGCTGTAATTCGTTACGCTGCGGCGTACTCTGCCTGGTTTTGCATCCGGGCAGGATGCAAAGGGCGACGGCAACGGCAGCGTACAGTCGGGAATCCATGGTCATACGTCCTTCTTCCCGGCAGCCAGCCGGAACATGTCGATGAGGGCGTCGATGGACTTGTGGATGTCGTATTCTTCCGTGGATTCAGCGTAGCGCCAACCCATCTCATGGCGTTCCTCCGGATGGTCCAGCCAGTAGTCGATGCAATCTGCCAGCGCTTTCGGATCCTTGGTCGGGAAGAGACTGTGCTCGTCCAGGGCAAACTGGGAGGTTGCCGTGAGCTCCCCTTTTGCGATGACAGGAACAACGGCTTGCTGGAGAGCCTCCAAGGCAGACAGGCCTTCCACCTCGACCGTAGCGCAGTGAATGTACAGGTCGGCCTTGGCGGCGAGTTCCCGCAGTCCGTTCCGGTCATGGAACTGGAAGATGGGATCGTATTTCACGATGCCGTCTTCGAACAGTTTGTGTGCCTGCTGCTTGATGCTGTCGGCTTCCGGTCCCCGGCCGGCGAAATAGAGCTGGATACGGTGAGCGTACTTGGAGTACTTCATCGCTTCCAGAAGCGTAGGCTGGTCCTTTTCCACGGCCAGACGGCCGATACAGACGATCAGGAACGGCCTGGAAGGATCGTCCACCTGCTCCACGCGGGTAATCTTGTCGGGGATGATTCCGTTGGAAATCAGGTGCAGACGCGCCTTGAAGCCGAATTTCTTCAAGCGTTCCATCACGTTCTCCGTCGGGCACTGGATGTCGGAACAATAATCGAAAACGAAATCGCGCCACAAACGGAGCATATTGTAGTTCAAGAACTTCCAGTCGCCGAGGTTGACCGAGCAGAACATGTTCTCCGGATGCAGATGATAAGTCGCCGTGCAGGGAATCTTGTAATACTTTGCCATCCGCGCAGTGAACATCTGGATGATGAACGGCTCTTCCAGATGGACGACGTCCGCCCACCGGATGGCCCTCCGGATGATGGCCATGTCCGTCTTGGCGAACATGTAGCCGTGCGACTGGATCAGTCCGTCAAAGACGGGCACGTGGAAGTCGGACAGGACATAGTCCGGCTGCGGGGTTTCCGCTTCGTGGTTCCTCCCTGACAGGACGCGGACTTCCTGCCCGGCCTCACGGAGATATTGGACCGTGCGCCTTGCCGATGCGGAAAGGCCGTTCCCCGATGCATAGTAATTGTTGACGACAAAAAGGATTTTCATAGTTTAATAATTGAACCGGAATTCATCGACATAGACGGTGCTGCCGCTTCCTCCGGTGAAATAGGCTCCGTACCTGCTGGAGGCAACCGTGATCACAACATATTTCGGTGTTTTGCCATTCTTGTAGACGATAGGGATCTCGAAGGGGACATATCCTCCGGTATCCTCTTTCAAGTCCAGCACGGCACGTCCGATGACATGCGGGTCCTTGGCGCCGTCGATGAATTCCTCGTTGTTGGTGACGATATGGTAGGGCTTGTCCCAATCGGTCAGGATGACTTCGATCCTGCCGACATCCGTCTTCCCTTTCATATGGAGATAAGGGGCCTTGGCATAATTGACCGGCTTGGGAATATAGTGCACATAGCCGGAAAGGCTCTTGGGCCGGTTCGTGAAGGGAACGCCGAATTCCAGTTCAGCACCTGCGAAATCGACGATGCGGATGAAACGTCCGGTATACAGGTTTCCGGCCACAAAGGCCCAGAGGACTTTTTTGCTCTCCACCTTGACGGCTGCCTTCCCCTTTCCGGGTACGGCGACGTGCTTGTATTCAGGGGTGGTTCCGTTGATTCCAAGCAGGCTGAGGCCATGGTTTGCCGTATCCCATATCATCTGGGAGTTCGTCGCTGCCTTGGGATAAAGATTCCAGGCACCGGAGGACTTGGACCACTGGTCAAAGCTCATGTTGTACAGCTGCTGGGCCTGCCCGGCAAAAGCAAAAAGCAGGAACAAAGCAGATATGACGAATATCTTTTTCATTTGCGACGGCAAAAGTAGCAAAAATCGGGCGAAAAACGTTATATTTGTACGATTTAAACGTTTTGTATGGGTTTGTTGCTCCTCTATCTGCTCGGCGCGATGGCGATTTCCTTCCTGTGTTCGCTGTTGGAGTCCGTCCTGATGTCCACCCCGATCTCCTACATTACGATGAAGGAGGATGAGGGGGACCGGAACGCCGTGCTCTTTGCCAAGCTCAAGGACAACCCGGACCGCCCCCTGACGGCGATCCTTTCCCTGAATACCATTGCCAATACCGTGGGTGCCGCGGGCGTGGGCCAGCAGGCCACCCTCCTTTTCGGGAACCAGTGGTTCGGCCTCGTATCGGCCATCATGACGCTCCTGATCCTCATCTTCTCCGAAATCGTCCCCAAGACCATCGGCTCTTACCACTGGAAGGACCTTACGTGGCTTTCCCGGATCATGAAAGGGCTGATGGTGCTGCTCTATCCCCTGGTCTGGATTGTCGAGAAGGTCCGTGAGCCCCTTGCCGGAGACGAGCCTGATACGACCATCTCCCGGGAAGAGGTGTCCGCCATGGCCAATATCGGCGAGGAGGAAGGCGTGATCGACAATTCCGAGAACAAGGTCATTCAGAACATCATCAAGCTGGACGACATCAAGGCTTACGACGTGATGACCCCCCGGGTGGTTGCGGCCATCGCCCCGGAAAGCATGACGCTCAAGCAGTTCTATAAGCAGGAAGACCTCTCGCACTATTCCCGCATCCCGGTGTATTCCGACTCCCCCGAGTTCATCACCGGTTATATCATGCGCTATGACGTGTTGGAGAACCTTGCCGAAGACAAGTTCGACACCCGCCTGAAGTCCATCAAGCGCAAGATCGCCGCCTTCCACGAGGAAACCTCCGTGAGCGACATCTGGGAATCCCTTCTCAAGACCAAGGACCAGATCGCCCTCATCATCGACGACTACGGCTGCTTCCAGGGAATCATCACCCTCGAAGACATCATCGAGACCATCCTGGGCATGGAGATCATCGACGAGAACGATACGATCACGGACATGCAGCAGTATGCACGTGAACGCTGGCTCAAGCGCAAGAACCAGTACAAGCAGATCGTCCTGCCCGACGAAGACCCTGCCGAGGCTTAAGCCTTTTCCGCATTATGAAGAAGATCGCCGTCATAGGAGCCGGTGCCGCCGGTTGTTTCTGCGCTGCTGAACTCCGGAGAAGGCTTCCTGACGCCCGGATCGATGTCTTCGAGGCCGGTCCCAAACCCCTCGCCAAGGTGGCGGTTACAGGTGGCGGCCGATGCAACTTGACGAACTCATTCGAAGGAATCAACTCTTTATCAGAGGTTTACCCCCGCGGAGAACGCTTGATGAAGCGATTACTGCACAGTTTCTCGCAGGAAGACACCTGGCGTTGGTTCGAAGCGGCTGGCGTTCCACTGGTGTTGCAGGAAGACCATTGCGTATTCCCAAAATCCCAGGATGCAATGGATGTCGTCCGTGCGCTTATTCGCAGGATGGAAGGCGTTTCCCTCCGCCTCCGCACCCCGGTAGAAAGCATTCAGCCCTGCCCCGAAGGAGCCTTCCTCGTGGAAGGTGAAGCCTTCGATTCGGTCGTCGTGACGACAGGCGGTGCCCCCAAGGGACTTCCCCTGCTGGACGGTCTGGACCTTGAATGGATTCCGACGGTTCCCTCCCTCTTCACCTTCACAATCCGGGACGAGGCGCTCCGTACACTGATGGGCCTGGTCGTAGAAGCCTCCGTCTCCATTCCCGGGACGGCTTTCAAGTCTTCCGGTCCCCTGCTCATCACCGACTGGGGTCTCAGCGGGCCGGCCGTGCTGAAACTGTCCTCCCACGCCGCCCGCTATCTGGCGGAGTCCGGCTACAAAGCACCCTTGTCCGTGAACTGGCTGAATGCTTCAGAGGCTGAAATCCGTATCCACCTTCAGGCCCTCGCCGAGGCGAATCCCAGGAAACAGGTATCCAACACTCCGCCTGCCGGCTTGCAGGCGAGGCTTTGGAACCATCTGACTGCCAAGGCTGAACTTCGTTCGAACATCCGTTGGACGGAACTGGGTTCCAAGGGCTTCAACAGACTGGCGAACATTCTCGCGCAGGACAGATATGAGATCGCCGGCAAGACGAAATTCCGCGAAGAGTTCGTTACCTGCGGAGGGGTGGCGCTATCGAACATCGACCCTTCCACACTCGAATGCAAGAAGTATCCCGGGCTGTACTTCGCCGGTGAAGTCCTGGACATTGATGCCGTCACCGGCGGATTCAACCTGCAGGCCGCCTGGACCACCGGGTTCGTGGTCGCCCAATCCATCGCCTTGAAATGAAAGAGATCCTCATCATCGTGGCGCCCGTCGCCATCGCCCTCCTCGTCATCGCCGTCCTCGTGACCTGGCTGGTCTTGAAATCCCGCTATGGGAAGGCTTTGAACGGCGTTGAGAACCAACTGATCGCCGCACAGGGTGAAGTCAAGTCCCTGACGGCGCTCCGCGAGAACGACCTGGCCTCGCACGAGAAATCCGTCATGCTGCTCAAGGAGGCCCATGACGCAGCCCTGAAACAGCAGATATCGGCCATCCGGGCCGAGATGACGGCCGAGACCGAGCGGCTGCTCAAACAGCGGGAGGAAGAATTGTCCCGCAAGGCGGAGGAGACATTCAAGACTATATCCGGCAGCCTGGACAAGGACATGAAGGAAATGAAGGAGGCTTTTGACGCACAGAAGAAAAGCCATACGGAATCTTCCGCTTCCCTGAAGGAACAGTTGGAGGGCGCTGTCCGGAACCTGGCTGCGCAGACGCGCGACATCGGCCAGAAGGCCGACAATCTCGCCTCCGCCCTGAAGGGACAGAACAAGATGGCAGGATGCTGGGGCGAAACCATCCTGTATAACATGCTGATAGAGGAAGGAATGGTCGAGGGACGGGATTTTGACAAGGAAGAGACGCTCCGCGATGCGATGGGTATCATCGTCTTGAACGAGGACAGCGGCAAACGGATGCGCCCCGACTTCATCCTGCACTACCCTGACAAGACCGAACTCATCATCGACTCGAAGGTCTCCCTCGACGCCTATTCAGACTGGTGCGCCGCCGAGGACGAGGATGTGAAGGCCGAAGCCGCCCGCCGCAACCTGACCGCCATCCAGACCCAGATCAAGTCCCTGTCCACCAAGCGGTATCAGGATTATATCCGGGAAGGATACAAGACCCTGGACTATGTGGTGATGTTCATCCCCAATTACGGGGCTTTGCAGCTTGCCAAGACGCTGTCTCCCGACGTGTTCCGGGATGCCTATAACCAGGGTGTTCTCCTGACGACGGAAGAGACGCTGATGCCGTTCCTCCGGATGATCCGCATCGCCTGGACCAATTATGACCAGGCCAGGAACCAGGAAAAGATCGTGAAGGCAGCCCAGGCGATGATCGACCGCGTAGCCGATTTCGCGTCGGCGCACGCCGCCATGGGCAAGAAACTGGAGGAAGCGGTGAAGGAATACGAAAAATGCTCCGCCAAGATCGGTGATTCCGGGCAGAGCATCCTCGTATCGGCGAACCAACTGGTCAAGCTGGGGATTCCGAAGAATCCGAAGAAACCGCTTCCCGAGCCCGAAGCGTAATATCCGCCGTCTCCATCAGGACGAAAGCCATCCCGCAGTTCCGGGCGAATTCCCGGTCATAGTGTGAGTCCCCGAGCATCAGGGACCGTTCCGGCGCAATGTCCGGATAATCGTGGCATGCCTCGTCGAACATGCCCGTATTCGGTTTCCGGCGCGGATCGCTGTCATCGACGGCTGTGCACACATAGATGGCGTCGATCCGTCCGCCCGCTTTCCGGATTTCCTCCAGCATCCGTCCGTGGACCGTATCTAACTGCGCCTGTGTCATCTTCCCCTTGCCTACGCCCCTTTGATTGGAAACGAGGATGATGTGCTTGAAATGTCCCGCCCAGACCCGGAGGCATTCGAGAATCCCCGGCAGGAATACGAACCGGTCCCAAGTGCAAACATAATCTCCGGGTAACCAGCGGTTGATGACTCCGTCCCGGTCCAGGAAAAGCGTGTCGGCCCCGGAGGCCAGGATGGTATCCGAAGCATTTAGGACCGCTTGCATCTCAGGAAGTTCCATTTGGGCCCGTGCATAGTCCTCCGGAACTCCGATATCGATGAACCACCCGTCCTGTACCTGCCCGGCCACCTGGTGAAGGTCTGCCATCGGCTCCAGGAAATCCTTTTCGAAGGAGAATCTCCTGGGATAAAGGGTCAGGTCCATCTGGGATCGGTCCAGGGCATAGACGCCTCCGTTGATCAGTCCTTCGGCACAGGGCGTCTTTTCGTGGAAGGCGGTGACCAGATCCCCGTCCCAATCCACGGCGCCGTAACGGTCGAAATCGTGCATGGGCTTGAGGACCAGGGTGACAGGAGCCGTAAACGGCAGGGTGTTCAGATCCACGTTGAAAAAAGTATCCCCATTGAACACATACACCTGCTTCCCCCGGCAGTGACGTAGGGCAAGGCGGATGCCGCCGCCTGTTCCAAGCGGCTCATTTTCAATGGCATAGGTAATCTCGAAGGGCCATTCGCGGGATTCGATGAAACGGAAAACCTGCTCCTTGAGATAACCGACCGAAAGGACGACATGCGTCATTTCGTACCGGGAAAGCCACTCCAGCAGATACTGGAGGAAGGGCTTCCCGTCCACGGGCGCCAGGCATTTGGGTATTTCTCCTGTGACGGAACGCAGCCGGGTACCGAGCCCTCCGGCCAGGATTATCGCTTCCATAACTCGGGAACCTTGTCCGTCTCGTACACGCGCCAGGCGTGTGCTCCCCTTTCCGTAAACTGGAAGGGCACCACCTGGCCGGGTAACTGTCCAAGGGCTTTGACGACGGCTGTCTTGCGGGTGGGAGGCACCATCAGCATCATGAATCCGCCGCCACCGGCTCCGGACACCTTTCCGGCGGTGGCTCCGGCAGCGATAGCCGTGTCGAAAGCTTCCTGGATGACTGGATTGGTGATGGCACCGGCCATCTTTTTCTTGTCTTCCCAGGCCTGCCCCAGGATGCGGCCGAATTCAGCCATGTCCCCTTTCAGGAGGGCGAGTTTCATGTCGATCGAACTCTGCTTGATCCGGTGCATCGCGTCGATGGCTACGGCATTTCCGGAGGAGGTGTTCTTCTGCTGTTCGCTGATGATGGCGGCGCTGGAACGGGAGCGTCCGGTGTAGTAGAGCACCATGGAGGACTCCAGTTCATCAACGATCCAGCCTTTGATCTTCAAGGGATTGACGATGACGATGTCATTTTTCAGGAACTCCATGAAGTTGAAGCCGCCGAAAGCGGCCGCATACTGGTCCTGCTTGCCGCCGGCCAGTGCGA
>JAEEGL011848851.1_pt1 | contig 16204 bp, 12 predicted proteins | sample 9134231 | NCBI WGS metagenome assembly JAEEGL01 (sample SAMN16246548, study PRJNA631951) | gut metagenome | biome: gut microbiome; feature: rumen; material: fiber-attached | host: Bos | place: Iran: Karaj | collected 2018-10
TCTATCTTGATCTTGATCTCGGAGTTAACATCCTTCTGTACGTTCTGAAGGTTTCCGACGATCTGGTTGAAGTAGTCGGTAAGCTGTCCGGCATATCCTACGAACTGGCTCTTTGCACTTGAAGATCCGGGATCTTTCATCATCTCTTCAAGAGCGGTGATCATGAGTTTATCGTAAATGGATGAGAAACCGCCGTTGGTTCCGCTGTCGTAGAAGTAATCTTCGAGCTCTCTCATGTAGTAGCTCTTCATGTTATATTCGCCGAGCTTGGAATTGTTATTCCAATACTTCTGATCGTAAAATCCGTCTCTGATACGCTCAACGGAAAGGGTATCAACGCCCGCACCTGCACAACCGTATCTCTGGAAGGTACGGATGGGATATGCAGCCTGGGTATCTACAGCCTGTCTTGAATATCCTTCGGTCTGGACGTTGGAAATGTTATTAGCGGTTGTATTTAGGTTGGCATTAGCTGCCAATAATCCTGAATATGCGATATTTAATCCGAAAAATTGTGAACTCATGAATATTTCCTCTTAAATAGTCACGAAAGCAAAGCATTCGTCATGCCCTCATACATTATATCGGTAAATTAAGGGGGAGACTTAAGTCTCCCCCTGTAAAAACAGTACATATTTCATTATTTAGAACAGGCTCATAATGAGGTGTTCCATCATCTCGTCAACAACGTTGATAAATCTGGAAGATGCGTTGTATGCACTCTGGAATTTGATCATATTGCTGAGTTCTTCGTCGGATGAAACAGCTTCTACCTGGTCCTTGGCGCTTTCTGCCGCAGCAACGGTCTTAGCCTGGTTTTCATATATGCTGGAGTACATATATCCGGAGTTGGAAACCTGTGAAACCAGGTCGCTGTAGTACTCGTTTAAACTTACCTTCTTAATGACGGTAGGATTTAAGGTGTAAACCTCTTCGGTAAATACCTTCTTCAGAGCTTCCATGGTCACGATATCCTCGGAACCGTCGGGAAGTCTGAATCCCAGCAGTGAAGGAGTCTGGAGAAGATTCTGGTTGACGCAGGTATTTGATACGGTATAAAGGCTGTATTTAAGGTCTGCCAGCTTATTCTGGTCGATTACATTACCTTCATTGTCGATGATCTGGCCCCTGCTGTTGAACTTGGGCATCTCTTCTTCGTTATATACCCAATAAGCTCCAAGTCCCGTGCCGAGATCGTATCTGGTATAACCGTCGGTGGTTGATTTCTGGAAGAGCTGGAGGGGTGCTCCTTTTTCATCTTCCATATAGTTGTACTTATCATCCACGTCTTCGTGGATCTTGTATTCTTTTCCCTCGTACCACTTGGAATCCTGAGCCTTGATTGCGTTGTAGATGGCAAGGTCGTTGGGATTGTAATAATCCGGAAGCGTCGGATCGGTGGTCTGAGCCGTTGCGGAAGGTGCGGATAAAGTTCTTACGCCTGCTGCCGTCTCAAGGACTCCGTTTACGGCAGTGATGACGTTGTGGATAAGCTGGTCGAACTCAGCCTCGATGTTCATGAGGACCGAATCCTTGATATCGTCGTAGTATCTGATATCGGTGTAGTCCGCTCTTCTGTTGCCTCTTGCGTAAAGAAGGCTTCTGAGCTTACCTACATCGGTATTTGCTTCCGAAGAGATGGGTCTGTCGGTATCAAATACGTGAGCTGCGGAGATATTGTAGATACGATCACCCTTTTTGCCGTCGGTGGTGAAAATAGTATCATCAACGGACTGGGGATCTCCGCCGGGAACTACGGTGTAATTGGAGTTCTGGGGCCAGTAAGGGGTATAGAATCCGGTCTGTGAGTCGATATCGATCCAGATTTCATAGCAAAGGGAGCCTTTTAAAAAGTCCTCACCCTCGATCTGAACGGAAACAGCGCCGTACTGGTCTTCTTTATAAGATATATTACAAAGAGCAGAAAGCTTATCAAGGATCAGATTTCTCTGATCACGGAAGTCGTTAGCCTTCTCCTCGGCAAGTTCGATTTTCTGAATTACGGAATTAAGCTCCAGGATCTTCTTACCATACTCGTTAATGGTTTTAACGTCCTGAAGTACCTGATAGTTGATGTTGTCCTGGTATCCGGCGAGATCGCTGTATACGGAATTTGCTCTCTCAAGAAACTCAGCGGCTTCACTTACAAGTGCGCCCTGGGTAACAGAATTGCAGGGATCCTTGGTGAGCTCCTGGACAGCGGTCCAAAGGTCCGATAAGGATTCCTGGAAAGAAGCACCGTTAAGCTCACCGAGAAGATCTTCGATCTCATTTAAGGTATTCTTGGAAACCTCATAGAAATCCTGTCTTCCGAGCTCGGTGCGGTATGTTTTATCAAGGAAATAATCCCTGACCTGTTTTGCATTAGAATAATAAACTCCAAGTCCGGCCTGCTGATAGGAAATAGCACTGCCTGTCTTGGAGAGTGTTATATATCTTCTGTCGTCTAATTCAACCTGCTGTCTGGTGTAGCCTTCAGTATCAGCATTGGTGATGTTGTGCGCAACGGTATTTAACGCGTTGGTGCTGGCCTGAAGTCCCGTGACACCCAGGGAAAGGTCACTCCACAGGGACATACAAATTTCTCCTATTGTTTAGCGTCAAAGGTGCCTCTGGTGACTCCCAAAGTTCCTCCGGTGTAATTTGCTCTCGAATAATTTGCCGTTTCAGGTGCGGCTTTAAGCGAATTAAGAAGATTAAGTTCAAAATCCACCATTTCAAGTGAGCTCTTAAGGAGTTCGCTGTTCTGATCGTTTACCCTGGCAAGTTCGTGTACCACAGTGGTAAGCCTGTCGTAAACTTCAGCAAGCTTTTTCTGCTCCGCGGGTGACTTATCGAGCAATCCGATAAGGGTCCGCAACTTAAGTTCCTTAACGTCCCTGTTAAGTACATTCGCTATGTCGGCAGTTACCTTGGACCTCGTGGAATCGAGGTTCTGCAGCCTGTCGGCATGCGACTGTTCATCTTCCGTGATCTTGCCCAGCGCATCGAGGTCTCCGGCCACTATGACCGGGGTTTTTGAGCGTGCCAGTCCGAGAACGATCTCATATTCATCGCATTCTTCCGAAAGTACGGTTATAAGATTCTCTACTAGACTAGCCACGCTTTACCCCAATTCCTGGAATTTCTGAAGAAGTTTGTCAGCAAAGCTCTCTGCTCTGACGTTGTATGTACCTGACGCAAGTTTGGCCTTCATCGAATCAACAACTTCGGGTCTTACGTCGGGAGCTGCTGCAAGAGCATCCTTAGCAGTCTTCATGTCTTTGCCGATGCTGCTTATGGATACCTTATCTGTAGTTGCGGCTGTGCCCTTAACCTTCTGTGTATTCGAGACCCTTGATGTCTGATACAGGCTCTGGATCTGAGAATAACTCTCTATACGCATTCGGTTTTTGCCTCCTTTTTCTACGTATTGTAAAGCACATTCTATGCCTTACACCTACTTTATCGGAGCAAAGTCTGCAAAACTTTACACATTTTTGTAAAAAAAGCCCTTTTTTGAGCCAAAAACTCAAAAAAGGGCTATAACGGCAATTATAAATTATGAGTAATAGTTCTCAACAAGGTAGTCAGCGACCTCTTCCTCGAAGAAGTATACTCTGTACTCGCTCTCGGAAGCTCCTGCGAAGAATTCCTCATCGCTTACACCGGATTTTGCCTTAATATCGGCAAGCCAGGTCTGGAATTCCTCCTCGGTGGGAAGAACATTGTTCTCTACAGCGATCAGATAAAGGGCTGCATCGTAGTACAGCTGGTTCTGAGCATAATCGGTTACCAATGCATCCAGGGACTGGTTCATATATCCGGCATAGGTCTCGGCATCAACGCCATAGCTGTTAGCCATTGCGGTGATTGCTCTCATGATCTGGATGTTGTACGCATCAACAAGCTCCTGAGGAATGGGCTGGTTAACGGTTAAGAGGGTGGGGAGCTTATCATAGAAGTAATTCTTGATATTGCTCTTGTTGTAATCGTCTACCTGGTTCTGAAGCTCCTCAAGGTAGTAGGTCTTGAAGCTGTCGAAATCTGCGAAAGGCTCCTGCCCCTCCTCAAGGTTTGCATTTGCAAGCTTAAGGATATCGTCGGGGTTAACAATGTACTGAACGGTGCAGGTAAATACTACTTCCTTGCCTGCAAGGTCTGCATTGTGGTAATCCTCGGGGAAAGCAATGGGAAGATCCTGCTCCTCACCGGGCATCCAGCCGATAAGTCCGTCCTCAAAGCCGGGAATGAAGGTGTTGGATCCGATTCCAAGGAGATATCCGGTTCCGGTACCGCCCTCGAAGGCAACTCCGTTCTCTTTTCCACAATAATCGAGGCAAACGACATCGCCTGCTTCAACGGGTCTGTCGGTGATATTCTCGCCTTCGGTGATCTGGTTTGCATACTCTGCAAGGAAGCCTACATACTCGGAAGTGATCTCCTCATCGGAAAGGACGACATTCTCATATCCGAGGTCCATGTTCTTGTAATCGCCGATGCTTACGTACTGGGTCATGTCGTAGTCAAGTACGGTAAGCAGATTGCCGGTAGCCGCGGGGTCAAGTGCTCCTGCGGAAGGAGTTGAATTGTTTCCGGATACCGAAGGATCGGAAAATACATTCTCGTCACCTGCGCATGCAGTCAGGGAAAGAACTGTTGCTGCAATAAGCGCAAGCATGCTTATTGTTTTCTTTTTCATATTAAAAATTCTCTTTCTAAATTAATGTCGTTAACTGCGTATCACACGAGATTGTACCACTTAGAGCCTGTATGCACAAACAAAATTATTGATAATGGCGGCCCTATTTGCTAAAATGGGCATTTGAAAGAGGTGTTTTATGGGTAAAGGTGCAATAATCGCAATTATAGTTTTAGCAGTATTTATCATACTTCTCGTCGTTCTTTACTTTGTCGGTAAGAAGATGCAGAAGAGACAGGATGAAAATAATGCGCTGTTACAGGCAAACAAGCAGTTTGTAACAATGCTGATCATCGATAAGAAGAGGATGAAGATCAAGGACGCGGGACTTCCCCAGGCGGTCATCGATCAGACTCCCAAGGCCCTTAGAGGTTCCAAGATGCCCATAATTAAGGCTAAAATAGGACCTCAGATAATGTCCCTGATCTGTGACGAGAAGATTTTCGACGATGTTCCCGTTAAGAAGGAAGTTAAGGCAGCAGTCAGCGGTATCTACGTTCTCGAGGTTAAAGGCCTTCACGGAACCAAGAAAGAGGCTGAGGCAGCTCCCAAGAAGGGCTTCAAGGCATGGGTCGACAAGCTTCAGGAGAAAGCCGGAGCTAAGCCCATTAAATAATGCGAATATGAAAAAGATGACAGGTTATCCTGTCATCTTTTTTGTTTGTGACCCTCTGTCACAATTATCTTATGGTTCTCTTACCGTAGAGCGCGTTCATGGTCTCTTCTTCGCGCTCGAGTCTTATCTGGCGCATAATGGATCTGCGCTGGTTATCTATATGTTCTCCCGCTTCGGAAGCTGCCGCCTCGGGGTTTCTTTTCTCGATGGCGTTTACGATCTTTCTGTGCTCCTTGACGAGATTATCGTGTCCGGATGAATCCTTGATGTACTCGTATCTGTATCTGTACATGGGAAGGGACAGGGAATCTTCAAGGCTTATCAGTCTGTCGTTACCGGTAGCTCTGATGATCACATTGTGGAATTCAACATCGGCCTGGGCAATGATACGGTTATCATTGGTGGCTACGGCCTTTTCGAAATTATCCCTGGCTTTCTTGAGCTCATTTATACCCTCGGATGTGATCCTCTCGCAGGCAAGCTGCACGCAAAGTATATCAAGAGCACGTCTTACTTCCAGGACATCCGACATATTCTTCTCGGTAATCTGGGAAACCATGGCACCTTTTCTGGGTATCATGGTTACAAGACCCTCGAGTTCGAGCATTCTGATAGCTTCTCTGATAGGGGTACGGCTGACACCGAGCTTATCTCCGAGATGAACCTCCATGAGTCTTTCCCCGGGAGGATATTCTCCCGTAAGAATGGCCTGTCTGAGCTTGTTATATACGGAATCTCTTAAGGGTAGGAAATCTTCTTCCTGTGCCTTGGGCATATCTTTTACCTCTGACTTTGTATACATAAACAAACGGATTGTACTGATTTTAGTACAATCCGCTTAACAGTGTCAATCATATTAAGGTTTTTTCGGGGATGTTAAGGTCGTTACAAAGAGTTCCTCGTCGGTGCACAGGCCCGTGGACCTTACCTTCTCGATTGCCCTCTCTGCCTTATCCCTGTCTTCAAAGAAAGCAAATACGGTGGGACCGCTTCCCGTCATAAGTGTTCCGGCGGTTCCCGATTCTTTAAAGATCTTCTTGATCTCATCTATCTCGGGGCAAAGGGGAACGGTCACATACTCAAGTACATTTCCCAGGTATTTGGTAAGAGAAAGTCTTTGTGATGTATTTATAACATCCACCATGGCATCCACATCGGGATGGGTTATGGTATCAAATATCTCATCCAGGGATTTATAGATATTTCCCGTGGATACTCCGCGCTTAGGCTTTGCCACGGCAATTATATACTCCGGAAGTTCTGACAGATTTGTCAGTTCTTCACCTATCCCTTCCGCCAAAACAGTACCGCCCTCGACGCAGTAGGGAACATCGGCCCCTATCTTAACTCCAATCTCTCGAAGCTCATCATATGAAAGACCGCATTCGAACAATCTGTTTACTCCGCGAAGAGCTGCCGCAGCATCGGAACTTCCGCCCGCCATTCCCGCGGCTATGGGAATATGCTTATCAAGTGAAATGCTGACGCCTTCCGTGATACCGCACTTATCCATAACAGCCTTTGCCGCTTTGTAGATCAGGTTATCTCCATCTACCGGAAGTGGACTTCCTCCAACATCAATTGTGATACCTGTGTCGGTTTTTGAAAAAGTCAATGTGTCATATATGTCAACCGTCTGCATGACCATGCGTACGTCATGGTATCCGTTTGGACGCTTTCCGGTTACATCCAAGCTTAAGTTGATCTTGGCATATGCTCTTTCGGTAATCATCTTTACTCTCCAAAACGCCCTCCCGTTTATCGGGAGGGCGTTGCAATCATGAATGATTTATCTGTTTAAATAGGTTGCAGGATCTGTTTCGCCGCTCTTAATCTTCTCAAATTTGTCTAAAACGGCGTCATAGGTCTTCTGAGAAATCTCGGGAAGTTTGCCGCCCCAGGTCTCTTCTGCCTGAGCGTAGCCCTTCTTGAATGCGTCGATCATGCTGTCAACTTTGTCGGGATCTCCGCCTGTAAGAGCCATTGCAAACTGTACAATACGGTCACTGGTTTTTTCTACGCCCCAATATCCGTCTTCTGCGATATCTGCCTGAGCCTGTGCCTTGGTCTCGGGATCAACTTCGTAATCGCCACTCTTTAAGAATGACCATATATCGGTTGCTTCACCGTACTTGGTAGCCTGCTGGCCGAGGAGCTTCTCAACTAATGATCTGAGGCTTTCGGTTCTGGCATCTGCCTCTGCCTTAAGCTTATCGATCATCTCGGTATTGGATTTATAAACCTTATCTGTTTCGACAGTCTTACCCGAAGGTTCATACACTGCCGCAGCCTCTTCTTTAACATCAGGGGTATTTGCAGCTTCTTTAGCCTTTGTCTGGGAAGTATAAGCTGAATACGCACTTGCTGCCTGAGAGGATGTAACTCCGTTTACATTCATAAATCTCTCCTTTCGCCTGTGGCATAACGTGTTTTTGCGCGGTCACATTATGCAAATCATCCATGATTACATTAACTATATCGGAATGCCGTTTCCAATTGTTTAGTGCCTTACAAGAATCTTAACATCCGCAGATTTCAAATACAATTATTGTTAAATCTTAGACACAGCCTATGATTTCGGTAATATCCTCTATCTTGTGGTTATCCATGTATCTCTCGATTCCCTCTACACACTCTATTGTGGCATAAGGGTTTACGAAATTCATCATTCCCACAGCTACTGCCGTAGCACCGGCCATCATAAACTCGATTGCATCTTCACCGGTTGCAACTCCGCCCATTCCGATCACGGGGATCTTAACCGCATGTGACGCCTGGTAAACCATCCTTACTGCGATGGGCTTGATAGCAGGACCGCTCATTCCGCCGGTCTTATTGGCAAGAGCAAATCTTCTTCTCTCGATATCGATCTTCATACCGGTGATGGTATTGATAAGGGAAAGAGCATCCGCACCGGCGCTCTCCGCAACACGAGCCATCTCAGCGATGTCCGTTACGTTGGGAGTAAGCTTCATGATAACGGGCTTTTTTGTATGTGCCTTGATCTCTTTGGTAATATTCTCGAGAGCTCCCTTATCGGTTCCGAATGCAATTGCACCCTCTTTAACGTTGGGGCATGATACATTGATCTCGAGCATATCAACTCTCTTCTCATTGGAGAGTCTCTCAACAACTTCCACGTAATCAGATACTGACTTTCCGCAGACGTTGACTATGACTTTCGTGTCATATTTTTCAAGGAAAGGAAGATCTCTTTCACAGAAAACTTCGATGCCGGGATTCTGAAGACCGATGGCATTGAGCATTCCGCCGTATACTTCGCACACTCTGGGTGTGGGATTTCCGGGCCAGGGTACATTTGCAACGCCCTTGGTTACGACAGCTCCGATCTTATTAAGATCAACAAACTCGGAATATTCCATACCGGAACCGAATGTTCCGGATCCTTCCATGATGGGATTCTTAAAGGTTACTCCGGCTATTGTTACTTCCGTTTTTCTCATATCTCCACCTCCGATGCAGCAAAAACAGGTCCGTCGGTGCAGATCCTTGCGTTATTTACATGTGAGTGATGATCTACTTCTTTGGTCTTAACTACGCAGCCGAGGCAAGCTCCGACTCCGCAAGCCATTCTCTCTTCAAGTGATATGAATGCAGGCTTATCTCCCGCAAATTCCTTGATAGCACGGAGCATGGGAAGAGGTCCGCATGAACAGATACAATCGAACGCAATTCCGTTCTCTTTAACCGCATCGAGAACATTTCCCTTTGTTCCTACACTTCCGTCTTCACTTGCGACATACGTGTCAGAATATTCCTCAAACTCATCAAGCAGGAAGGTCTTATCATCCCTGTATCCCATTACGGATATAACCTTTACGCCTGCTGCATTAAGTTCCTTGGCAAGCTCCAGCATGGGAGGAACTCCGATTCCGCCGCCCAGGAGAAGCACGCCGTTTGATGTAGCTATCTTCTTGAGTTCTTCGATATCGTATCCGTTTCCGAGAACTCCCAGAAGAGTAACATCGTCGCCTTCCTTTAAGCCTGAGAACTCACCGGTTCCCTTACCTGCTACTCTGTATACGAGCCTTAAGCTCTTCTTATCATCAGATACTCCGCAGATACTGATGGGTCTTGGAAGAAGCGTGGAAGCATCCTTGGTATATACTCCTACAAACTGTCCTGCCTTTGCTTCTGCGGCAATCTTTGTCTCGATCTCAAGATCGTATATCCCGGGTGCGAGACATTTCTGGGATATTACTTTTCCTACTGTCTTACTTTTCATTTCAGCCCCTGTAAACTATATTTCCCGACACGATTGTCATAACCGCACGGCCTTTTAATTTCCATCCGATGAAAGGAGTGTTATGAGCCTTGGATGCAAAATCATCCTCAACCGTCCATTCCAGATTCGGATCGATCAGAACTATATCGGCGGGTCCTCCCTCTGCAATATAGCCTGCCTCAAGATTATATACCTCCGAAGGCCCTATGGTCATCAGTTTTAACAGTTCCATCATCGTAAGGTATTTCTTATCGACAAGTTCCGTTATTCCGAGTCCCAGTGCAGTCTCAAGTCCGATGATTCCGCTGGGTGCCTTTGTTATGGGAAGTGCTTTTTCTTCGTTAGTGTGAGGAGCATGATCGGTTGCGATCATATCGATTGTGCCGTCCTGAAGTCCCTTGATAATAGCCTGTCTGTCGGCTTCCGTTCTTAGAGGCGGATTCATCTTAGCAAGGGTTCCGTGAGTAATAACGGCTTCGTCAGTCAGGGTGAAGTGATGGGGAGTTGCTTCGGCATGGACATTTATGCCCTTTGCCTTAGCCTGTCTTACCGCATCAACTCCCTCTGCTGTGGAGATGTGCTGGATATCAACGCATACCCCGGTGCCCGATGCAATCTCAAGGTCGCGTCTGATAAGGGAATATTCGGCTTCTGAAGGGGAGCCACCGATTCCGTAATGGTCGGATGCCTTACCTCTGTTTACGCCGTTGTTGGTGATAAGTGTAGGATCTTCTTCGTGAAGACTTACGGGAAGTCCCAGCTTAGCAGCTTCGAGGAAAACCTGGGTAAGTACTCCGTGATCCGTGATGGGAAGTCCGTCGTCGGTTATTCCGACTGCTCCCGCTTTGTGAAGGGTCTCAAGGTCAGCGATCTCTTTTCCCTTCATTCCTACAGTAGCATTGCAGGTTACATAGATGTGAAGCGGCTGCTTAGCTGCCTTGTCCTGCATGTACTTAAGGGTTTCTACATTGTCGCATCTGGGATCTGTATTTCCCATCATTACGACAGAGGTATATCCGCCCCTGATTGCAGAGGCGGATCCTGTCTCAATGTCTTCTTTTGCGGTGAAACCGGGATCTCTGAAGTGTACATGTACGTCTACGAGTCCGGGAGAAACGATAAGTCCCTCCGCATCAATAATCTCGCATCCGTCTTCAGGCTTAATTCCACCGTCAGATTTAAGGACGATCTTTTCTACGTGGCCGTTACTGATCTTCAGATCCGCCTTCGCTTGAAGGCCTGTCTTCGGATCCATCAAGGTCCCGTTCAATATTACGAATTCGCTCAAGTTCCTTCTCCTTAAGATACTCTGCCGCATCGTCCGGAATGTCATCAAGGCTCTCCGATCCGGTGTCGATATTCAGAGGCTGTTTCTTAAATAAGATATCATAAATCACAGGAACTATAAACAGCGTCATAAGGGTCGCATAAGCAAGACCGCCTATGATTACAATACCCATGCCTCTTCCAAGCTGGGATGAAAGGGAATCGCCGATGCAAAGTGCACTCTCTGCAAGAATTGTGGTAAGCGCTGTCATCAGGATGGGACGCATTCTGGTCTTGCCTGCGGCGATAAGTGCTTCATGCCTTGAAAGTCCGCCGATTCTGAGCTGGTTGGTGTAATCGACGTATACAATACCGTTGTTAACGACGGTACCCATAAGGACCATGAATCCCATGAGAGCCATCATGGATATGGGCTCACCCATAAACTTCAGTCCGAGGAAACCTCCGGTAAACGCAAGAGGTACGGTAAACAGAATGATGAAGGGGCTGAGCAGACTCTGGAACTGTGCAACCATGATGAGGTATACAAGTACAAGTCCGAGAGCAAGAACAAGGGCCATCTGCTCGATCATCTGTGTGGTGGTCTCGGATTCTCCGCCCAGATCCATGGTGTATCCGCTGGGAAGAGTGTAGCTGTCAAGGAGAGGAGTAAGCTCTCTGGTAAGGAGTGCGTTGTTGTAGCCTTCCTCAACATCCGCAGTTACGGTTACGTAGTAACTGCTGTTTAATCTGCTGATCTCTTTCTGACCGTCTTCGGTAACGATGGTGGCATACTCGCTTAAGGGCTCATCCCTGGTGATCGCATTACCGTCTTCGTCCTCGTCATCGATAGTGAATGTATAGTCGAGGATGTTATCGGCATCAATGGGATCAAGTCCGGTTATGATCTCAACGTCGAGAGTCTCACCGTCTATTGTTACGCTTGTTGCGACAGCAGAATTATTGATCTTGCCGTAAATTGCCTGATAGATCTGTGCTACGGTAAGGCCGTCATTAATAGCCGCATCTCTGTCAATGTACATGTGGAGGATCTGCTTGGCATCCTCGTTACCGTTTGAAATCTCGGTATATCCGGGAACGGTAGCAATGATACCCATGATATCCTCGCTGATCCTTGTGAGCTCAGCTACGTCTTCACCGAAGATTGAAATGGAAAGTCCGCTTCCCAGCATCTGATCCATAGCATCCATTCCGGAAGTTACGGTAAGAGTTCCACCGAGTCCCTCTGCTGCCGCAAACATCGCATCGGTAATCTTGCCGACTTCCTCCGCTCCGGCGTCATCATTCTCACAAAGAACCATTATGGAGAATGAATCATATGAAGTATCTGATACACCTACCATAAGTGTAAGATCGGAAGATCCGCTCATTACGCTTACGGAATCGATTCCCTCAATCTGATCCATACGCTCGATCAAGGTCATTACCTTGTCATAGCTCTCTTCTCTGGTAAGTCCTTCGTCCACAACATAGGTGCCCTGAATCTGGCTGGATGCTGCATTGGGGATCATTACGATTCCCGATTTGAGTGCGATAAGTACGCTGAATACCAGAAGTCCTATTGCAATTCCCAGAGGCAGGATCTTTACTCTGAGGCAAAGATCAAGAAGCTTTCCGTATCTGTCGAGGATCTTGTCGAACAATTTATGATCCTTGGGCTTGGTATTTTTAAGGAAAGTAGAACAAGCCGCAGGAACAACAGTCATCGAAATAAGGAGTGATGACAAAAGGGTATAGATAATAGTCAGTGCAAGGGGCATCATCAGTTCTCTGATAAGGCCTTCGGTATAAACCATCGGGAAGAATACACAGATGGTGGTAAGGGTTGATGCGGTAACCGCACCGAATACCTGTCTTGCACCCTGTACCGAAGCACGCGGTGCTTCTATACCACGCCCTCGCAACCTGTATATATTCTCCATTACGACTATGGAGTTATCAACCAGCATACCGATACCAAGGCTCATTCCGAAAAGGCTCATCATGTTGATCGATACACCGCTGAAATACATGGCGACGAGAGCTGTCATAACGCTGAGAGGAATACTTATCGCAACTACGAATGTAGGAAGCACATCCTTAAGGAAGATTGCAAGGATAAGTATTGCAAGACCCGCACCGATGAGCATGTTGGTTACAACTACCGAAATGATCATCTCGATGTATGCGCCCTGGTCCATGATAACTGTAATATCAAGTCCGGGATACTTCTCTTCGAGTCTGTGTATCTCATCGATACATGTATTAGCTACATCGTTTGCACCGGCTTCACTGCTCTTGAATACGCTTAAGATAACTCCGTCATTTAATCCGAGTTTGGTAAATGTAACATCCGAGTTATCAATAAGGGTGATATTGGCTACGTCTCCGAGAAGAACGGGGCCTACACCGTCTATTACTACAAGAGGAGTACTTTCCATCTCCTCGATGCTGTCGAATTCATTTCCCAATTTGAGAAGCCATGAATTATCATCACTGTCATCGATGTATCCGACAGGCATATCGAAGTTCTGGGCGTATATAAGCTGTGACAAAGTCTGAAGAGAGATCAATTCACTGGAATTAGCCTTTTTAAGTGCCTCTTCTCTCTGGACTTCATACTGTGCAAGGCCGTCATTGAACTGCTCAACTGCTTCGTAATATGAATCCCATCCGTCATTAATCTGCTGCTGACCTTCATTGATCTGTTCCTGACCTTCAGCAATCTGATCATATCCGTCCATGATCTGATCGTATGCATCGTTGATCTGATCCTGGCCGTTTTCTGCCTGCTCTCTTGCGGATTCAAGTTGCTGCTGTGCAATGGAGATCTGTGCGGATGCTGATCCGAACTGTGCAGCAAGTTCCATCCTCATACGGTCGAGATCCGCTGCAGAATGAACGCCTACGGAATTAAGCATTTGCTCCAACTGGGCAATGGAAGTTCCCTTTGATGCAAGTCCTGCTTCTATCGCAGCTTTCTGAACATAGAGGGATGCAAGAGGATCTACGGAAGGATCCATTCCCATCGCAAGCATTGAACTGATCTGTGTTTCGAGTCCTTTATATGTGGTGAGTACATCCAACGCCTCAGATGCCAATGCAAGCTTTTCATAAGCATCGTTCTTGGTCTTCTCAAGTTCTGCTTTCTTCTCATCAAGTTCTCTTCTGGCATCATCGATCTCTTCGATGGAATCGACAAGGTCGTACTGGGACTGAATAAGATCCGCATATGCATCGGTAAGCTCCTGAAGGCTCTGATTCAGATCAAGCTGTGACTGATTCAAATCGTTCTGGGAATCCACAAGCTGGTCCCTTGCATCATCGAGATCATCCTGATTCTCCATGATATCCGCAAGAGCATCATCAAGTTGTCCGACCGCATACTGATAGATCTTATCATTAAGAATATCTACCTTATCCTGATCGAGTTCGATCTGAACACTCTTTTCGATAAGTCCGCTGGGAGATACGCTCGCAACGCCTTCCTGTCTTTCGAAAGCGGGAACAATTATATCTTCCGTGAACTTGGACAATTCATTGATATCCATTCCCTCATATGAAACCGCCAGATACTGGTTTGCGATCATATCCGTTGAAAGTTCCATTATGGAAGGAATGCCTACTTCATCCGGCCAGGTTGCTCTTACAGAGTCAATCTGCGTATATACCTTGACCATTACGGAATCAAGATCGGTACCTGAAGCAAATTCAAGTTCAATCAATCCGTAGTTCTCATAGCTGAATGAATATATATTCTTAACACCGGAAATAGTTCCCAGGGATTGCTCAAGAGGCTTGGATATTACATCCTCAACCGTCTCGGGAGATTCACCGGGATAGGTAGTGATTACGAGAATATAATTCAAAGAAATTTGCGGAAGCAGATCCATCTGCATCCTCATGATACTTACTGTTCCGAGCACGATCATTACAACGACCATGACCAGTACCGTAAACGGCTTTTTAACACTTAATTTCGACATTTTTTCACCCTCAGCGCCTTGCACATTTTCAGTGCGGCAATCCTAAACTCTTCCTCGTTAACAAAACCAAAATTAACTACAAATCTGTTATCACTATGATCGAACGTGTTATAGCAATACTCTTTGAGCGGATTTATCAAAACTCCGTTTTTACTCAGAGTATCAACATACTTATCATTCGTATCCGTCTTACATTTAAGGATGAACGTCATACCGCTTCCGTCGCCCTCTATCTCGAAAAACTCGGCGATCTCTTTATTTAAAGCGATATCAAATATAGCCTTCTTGCGTTTTTTGTAATAATTCCTTACACGGTTTAAATGCCTTTCGTAGTAACCGCCGGAAATAAATGACGCAAGCGTCAGCTGTTCAAGAGTCGAGACGCTTCCGGAATTATCCTGGAATTTATCCATGAACAACTCATACAGTTCCGTCGGAAGGACCATATATGCGATCCTGATGGACGGAGACAGCGTTCTCGAAAAAGTATTCATATATATAACCCTGTCCTGTTCATTGGATACAACAGGCGGAACGGGTCTTCCTTCAAATCTGAATTCGGAGTCGTAATCATCCTCGACTATCCATGCATCTTCTTCCTCTGCCCAGGATACAAGCGATGCTCTTCTGGGTGCGCTCATTACATACCCGAGAGGGAAATGATGGGACGGCGATACATGTATCAGTTTTATTCCGGTTCCGGAAAGTGATGAAGTGATCAGTCCGTTTTCATCGACGGGTATATGGAAGCATTTATGTCCGCTTCCCTCAAAGAGCCTTCCTATATTTCTGTATCCGGGATCTTCAAGAGCAACGGCCGCATCTTTATCCAGCAGACTGACCAGTACATTGCACAGGTATTCCGTTCCGGGCCCGACTATTATCCTCTCCGGATCCGGTCTGAATCCCCTTGCTCTTTCCAGATATCCTGCAATGGCATCTCTGAGTTCGGGAAGTCCTCTTACCTCCGGAGCCTTTATACACTCACTGCGATTCCCCGAAAGTATCCTTCTTGCAAGCTTCGACCATGTATCAAACGGAAACGTCTCTTCCGGAAGTCCTCCGGAGGAAAGATTGATCGACTTTTGTGAAGCGGACAGAGTCTTTTTCTTACAGCACATGAATTTCTTCACTATGCATTCATGAGAATTTCGTGCCTTTCCGGATTCCGGAACGATATCGATATCCGGAGATACGAAATATCCGCTTTTTTCCCTGCTCTCTATATAGCCTTCCGTAACGAGCTGTGCGTAAGCATTGGCAACGGTTATCTCCGCGATCCCGTTATCAAGCGCCATCTGACGTCTGGAAGGGAGCTTGTCACCGCTTTTTAACTTCCCGGATTGTATGTCATCACGGATGCTTTCATATAAGAATTCGTATATGGGCTTGTCGCCCTTTTTTTCCAA
>JAEEGL010763396.1_pt1 | contig 16203 bp, 10 predicted proteins | sample 9134231 | NCBI WGS metagenome assembly JAEEGL01 (sample SAMN16246548, study PRJNA631951) | gut metagenome | biome: gut microbiome; feature: rumen; material: fiber-attached | host: Bos | place: Iran: Karaj | collected 2018-10
GTGATGCTGTGTGACGCGTCCATGGTCGAGTTGGTCGATGTCGAGGATCGTACGATCTTCATCGACACAAGCGTCATCGGCACCGGAACTCATGGCATGGCCGATGAGGTCACGAAAAAAAACATCGTCCATAGAGAACCGCTTACCTCTGCTGAAGACAAGAAGGAAAGATGCGCGAGGTGGGGATCGAACCCGCGACCTTTGGCTTCGGAGGCCAACGCTCTATCCAACTGAGCTACCCGCGCGAACAAGTCCTGTCTATCACAAAACGATCTCAAGCGCAAGAGCCGGGAGCGGAAGTGGCCCCTAAATCTGGCGGAGATCATCTGGCAGGCGAAAAAAAAAGACCCAAACGGGTCTTTAAGCGAGAGACGGGGCTCGAACCCGCGACGTCAACCTTGGCAAGGTTGCACTCTACCACTGAGTTACTCTCGCAAATACACTGTAAAAGACCAGAGCGAGAGACGGGGCTCGAACCCGCGACGTCAACCTTGGCAAGGTTGCACTCTACCACTGAGTTACTCTCGCATCATCGCCCGGCGCACAAACAGCGCGTCAAGCGGTTGCGGCTTTTAAACGCTTTTGCACTTCATGTCAACGCTTTTTTTAAATTTCTCGCTATTGCTATTGGCTTGCGCCAATACGCTCGCCCATCCGGCCTGCTGCGCACGGCCGGATGACAAGCATGATGCACGTCTTGCGGCTGCGCCGCTGCGACGTGCCAGCGGCTATGCCGGCACAGCCGGCATACGCCGCTGCATGCCCCCCGCAAATACTTAAAGACGAATGCATTCGATTTGTGTAAATATTGATGTGGAAGATGGGTCTGCTGCCCATTGAGTCGAGGAGTTGTTATCATGCGTATCCAACATGCCGTTTGTGTCGCGCTGTGTGCGCTGGCCTGCTTGATTTCCGGCTGTTTCAAAGATGCCACATCCAACCAGCACGGCATCGTCAAAGTATCTGCAAAAGACGGTAACCACTATGTCCCCGACACGGAATACCAGACAGAAACACTCGTTCTGCCCGAACACAAGCTCCAGATCGATATTTTTTCGCACGGTTCCAAAACGTTCTACTTCTATTGCAACACCGAAACCGGCGTCATTCGCATGCGATCGGTGCCCATCGATCATGGCATCCACCCGAATTCCGGCAAAGAGATCGAAAAAATTATCGAAGAATACCAGCAGCTTCCCGAAGGTGACCGAATGCGCCTCGGCGGCGGATTCAGCGAACACCTGATACATATCGGTCATGACGGACAAAGCGGCGGCATGACTTTTGGAGAAACCTCATTCCTCATCATCGGCGACCAGGATGATCCCGAGCACGGCATCATCCGCGATATTCCAAACTTCACCCCAGATTTTATCTATACACCATGCGCCCGCACTGCTCCCGCCCCCCAAACCAAAGGAGACAGCAAATGAACCACATCATATTTGGCCTGATATGGCTGTTATTGTTCCCGGCTGCGGTTTATGCGAACGACTTTCATCCTTATGTGAGCCTGGATGATTTGCCAAATGCCGTCAACTATCTGCCGCCGCCGCCAGCCCCCAGCAGCCAGAAGTTTTTCTACGACTGGAGCCAGTATGAATGGGGCAAATCGATGCGCGAAACCCCGCGCGGAGAACAGGCAAAATCTGATGCTGTACTCGATGTTGCCCGCATCGCAGCCGTCTATTCCGAAGCCATGGGCGTCGAAATCTCGGCCAAAAAGACACCGGCACTCTACGAACTCATCGGGCGAACCATCGACACAGCCATCAATGCCACGCGCAAAGCCAAACATCATTATCTGCGCATCAGACCCTATGTACAGTTTCACGAACCATCACTCGTTCCCAAAGACGAAGCACACCATAATCCGCTGTATTCCTATCCTTCAGGTCATACAGCTGTGGGATGGGCCGTCGCCCTCATTCTGGTCGAGATATATCCCGAAGCACAGGACGCCATTCTGGCTCGCGGATACGAATATGGTCAAAGCCGCGTGATTGCAGGCTATCACTACCAGAGCGATGTCGATGCCGGCCGTCTGGCCGGCAGTGCGACCGTCGCAAGACTTCACGCAGATCCGGAATTCATGGCGGCACTCAACAAAGCCAAACAGGAAATCAGGAAGAAGAAATAAATGGCAAAAGATTATCGGCGGGATTTGGATGTTTTCAAAGGTATCGCCATTATCGCAGTAGTTTTATATCATCTTGGCATTCTCAAATCGGGTTATCTGGCAGTTGATCTATTTCTGGTCATCAATGGTTTTTTAATCATTCCATCGGTGTGCAGACAAATACTGGATGGAAGCTTCAAATATGGCGCGTTTCTCAAAAAGCGCACATTCAGATTGCTGCCGGTTGTCCTAATCGCCACAATCGCATGCCTGATTGGCGGTGCCTGGGGGATGCTGCCGGATCATTACGAGAATCTGGCGCAATCCGTCGTTGCCTCGAATCTGATGTCGGGCAATATCCTGTCGTCGCTCACAGCCAAAAACTACTGGAGCGCCCTCAACGACTACAAGCCGCTGATGCATATGTGGTATCTGGGGGTGCTGTTCGAATTCTACCTCATCTTCCCGCTGCTGATGATGGCGGCCAACCGGTGGATTTTTTCCAGGCCCGGACGGACTGCACAGGATAACGCCCGAACCCTCAATCTGATTCTGGCCATATTGGGCGCTGTTTCGATTCTTTGCTACCTCAATCCATTCACCTTTGGACTGAATCCGCATACCGCCGAAGGCATACGGTTCTATTGGATTCAGAACCGCTTTTTTGAGCTGTGCGCCGGCGGTCTGGTGGGACTGAATCTCGCGCGAATGCAGTGGATAAGCCAGCATAAATGGCTGAGCCCCGTCGTCGTTCTGTTATTGCTGGGCACCATTTGTATTGGGCTGGCCACGTTCGATATCCACGCAATTGGATCACATCTTCCGGTAATCGGCGCGCCGGTTGAATACGGCACGGGACTGCTGCTGCCCACGCCGGTGCTGCTCCTTATCACCGTTGTTTTATCTTGTCTGGCGGTTGCTTCAAATCAGGCAAACCATCCGGCTCTGAAAGTCATATTCAACAACCGGCCGCTGGCTTATATCGGCAAAATGAGTCTCAGTCTGTTCGTCTGGCATCAGGTAATCATCGCATTTTACCGATATTACTACACGAACGAACTCTCGGTTCTGTCGTTTGCAATTTATATGGCGGTCGTATTTATCGTTGCATGGACGACGTGGTATTGCGTCGAACAGCGGCTAAAACCCTCCAAAGCATCGTGGATAGGGATTATCACCACAGGAGCGCTCAGCACAATTGCGGCAGTCGGAATCTATCTGCATGCCGGTGTGATACGCGATATTCCCGAGCTGGACATCCATAAGAACGATATCCATCGCAACATGCATTCGGAATATTGCGATCGCATCTATAGCTATAACCACGATTTTCCAAAAGATTCGAATAAAACACGCGTTTTGGTGATAGGCAATTCATTTGCGCGCGACTGGGGCAATATCCTTCTGGAATCGAGCGTAAAAGACGATATCGAGCTGTCGTATATCTACACCAACTATAATCTCGACAAACTCGACAAAACCAAACATCTGCAGCGCATTCAGCAAAGTGATTACATATTTGTATTTGCCGAAAAAACAGTGATTCCGGATTATGTATGGGAAAACGTAAAAGACCGGGATCACGTGTATGGTCTGGGCACCAAAAACTTTGGCCAGAACAATGGTTCCATCTATCGCCACCGAAATGATCCCGACTATTTCGCTCAGACCGTTGCGGCTAACCCTGAATACGATGAGATCAATGCTCGCTGGAAATCACAATGGGGTGACAGATATATCGATTTCATAGAAAAAGTGCGCACAGCCGATAACCGAATCCGCGTGTTTTCCAACGACCACAAATACATCAGCCAGGATTGCGAACATCTCACGCGCGGCGGCGCGCAGTTCTATGCCAGTGTGATGGATATCGCGGGGATATTTGGGAAGGGAAACAACTGAACCGACAGATTCATAGCCAGGCATGATAAAGCGGCAGAATTCAGCCCGGGGTGGAGCGTAGGGGCCGCCCCCGGGTAAAAATGGTATTCCCGCCCATCAGCGCCCTGAATGGGCGCAACCCAAGACCACATATGATAAGTAACCTGGATTTAAGGATAATCAAAGAGAGAGACATGGTCTTTTGTGATACCAGATACGCATAAACTCTGAATATTGCAAATCACCACTGAACGATTACACGATTACACATTTAATGGAGGAGAGCCAAATATGCCTTTAGGATGGATCGATTTTTCAAAAAGTGAGAGAAACAAAGTTTTGAGTGTACTCGACCTTCTAAGCGAGCCTGGTACGCTTGATGAGCTGGGCATTGCACCGATTCGAGATGGATTTGCAAATCTTTTCTTCCCCGGAACATCCACAATCCAGACAAGAGCCAAATATTTTTTTATAGTACCCTATGCGTTAAAGGATCTGGAACACAGCAGTGAAATCAACCCAAACCGGATGCTGCAAACGTTTAATGAAATTGAAAAAGGCTGTGGAATGCTACTTCTTAATAATGGCGTTGACACCGAAGGGGTTATCGGAAACAGAACACTTGCAAACGGTAGTTGGGTAAAGCGAACACCAGCAGATATCTACTGGGCTGGTCTGCACAGTTATGGCTTTTTTACCTATGGCAATCTATCGCTTACCGCATATGTCAAGGCAGTGTGTGCTCAGAAAGCGCAAAAAGCGACACTTGTCAAACTGGGAAACCGAAACGATAATGCAGAGGACAATGAAGCAGATGATAAGGACGCAGGCAACTTTTCAGCGATACGATTTTGGAATATGCCTACTTATTCCAAATACTGGAAAAAGAATCTGACGATTAAACTCACAAAAGAAGAAGGCGCATTTCTGAAATCACAAATCATCAAAATGCATCCTGATTCACTTATGGCATATATCCTGAATAATAAAATGACACAGATACTAGATTGTAAATCATTTACGAATTTGAGTATCCTGATGAATAATATGCCAGAGCAGATACGAACAGACTATTTGTCTGCTCAAAGTTTTTCGAATTTTATATATGTAATACGAATCATTTATAATATAATAATTTCTGACAATAAGAATGAGGCAGCCAAATCCGAGTGGCAAAGTGTAAGCCCCAGCCTTTCGGAAATAGCTTCTGTAGATCTGGAGAGTATCTTCAAAAGACTTAATATACGCACGAAAGTACCCTTACAAATCTTTCTCAAAAAAGAAAAAGAGCAAATGATGAATAACAATTTTGAAGGGATGAAAGCCGAAATAATACGACGCGAAAAGGAACTCAAACAGCAAAGATCGAAAACAGCACATCCAGGAGAGTTTGATACTGCATTGTGGTATGGAGGAAAGCAACTGGATTACAGATTTGGAAATGCCAAAGTGATCATCAGGGACATTTTTGAAAGCGAGGATATAAATGTTAAATCCAAATAAAGACAGACTGGATTATGGTGAAATTCTGACACCGCCTGCAAATTATACGCTTGACTTCGCTGTAGGCACCACCTACTCACTCGATCTCGATGCACTTGTTGGGGCAAGCCTCGCTTTGGGCTTATCCGCAGAGACAGACAGTCAGTTACTGAATAATCCTGTTTGTCTGCTGGAGGCACTGCGAACCACTGGCGATAAAATTGCCATATTCTCCGAAGCCGGGCAGATTCACGTCCCAAGCGGTGTCACACGACCAGCACTTTATATTCTGCTCGAAAAGATGGTATTCTCAGTTAAAACCACAAAACGAAGAGGGATTGCTGCATACCCATCATTTCATCCGAAACTATGGTTGGTCAGATATAAAAAGGATAGCGGTGATTATTTATATCGAGTTGTGATTTTGAGCCGTAATCTGACATTTGATCGAAGCTGGGATGTCGCGTACTATATGGACGGCGAGCCAAACAGCAAATCGTCAAATAAAAATGAGCCACTCTGTGACTTCTTGCAATATCTGATTGGCTGTTTACCGGCAGATGAATACGGGAAGCTCAAAGCAAAACTGATAAAATCAATGATCAAAGAATTACCCAATGTCTGTTTTAAACCATCTGAAAAAGAATTCGAAGATTTTGAATTTATTCCAATCGGTGTAAAAAAGGGCGCAGGAGAATACTATTCAATCACCGACGAACCACTCTTTACACAAAAATTTCATGAAATCCTGATTATATCACCGTTTTTGACTGGGAGAATACTGAGCGAATTCAACAACCGCTCCTTGGGTAATACGCAGAATAATATCCTCATCACACGAAAAATGTCACTCAACAAATTGAAGCCGCAGGACATCAGCACGTTTCAGATATATACAATGAAGGAAGCAGTAATTGATGGAGAATCAAACCTCACAGACAATGCATCAGACATCAAAGCACAAGACATTCACGCAAAAGTGTATATGACGAAAAAGTACTCTGATACAGATCTCTATCTTGGCTCTCTGAATGCATCCCACAATGCGTTTAATGGTAATATTGAGTTTCTGTTGCAGCTTCGGACAAAGAACCGACATTTGAACATTGATAAGTTGACCAAGTCACTATTCGGAACCGAGATAGACGGAACAGATAATCCTTTCCAGTTAGTAAACCTGCAGGATGCGATTATTGATGAGGTAGATGAAAAAGAAAACGATTTGAACAGCATTATTAAACAGATTTGCCGTACAAATCCCTGTGCAGAAGTGTTGAAGGCATCTGAAAGCACATACGATATTAGCGTACATTTTGGCGATATAGATACTAAGAATTATAAGATCGAAGTTCGCCCGCTGTTGTCGAATAAAGCAGAGAATTTCGACAAAAAGATTCTCTTTGAAGGTTTGCAAATAACGCAATTATCAGAGTTTTTTGCAATTCGTGTTTCGTATGATCAACAATCTGTCGAACGTGTGATTATCATCCCAACGAGCGGACTTTCTCAAGACAGAGAAAAAGCAGTTGTAACCAGCGTTGTAAGCAATAAAGAGTGTTTCTACCGCTACATTGCATTCCTGCTTGGTGACAATGCAATACTCAGCGCTATGGAAGGAAATGCCGTAATAAACGAAACGAGCACGAACCTAAAACGAAAAGCCTACAAAATTCCAGCACTATATGAGAAAATGCTTTTGACTGCAGCAAGCGCCCCCGAAAAGTTCAAAGGCATAGAATATCTGATAAAGGCTATCTCTGATGATGGCATCATTCCAGAGGAATTTCAAAAACTATACGAAACATTCAAAAAGGTTGTAAACTAAGATGGCTACAATTACAGAATTACTTAATAGTATCGAAAATAAAGTAATGGACGGCTTAAAGGATTTTCAGCGAGCCACAGTGGAACGCATCGATTATCTGTATCGGCATGGGCAACGCCGTGTGCTTGTTGCAGATGAAGTCGGCCTCGGGAAAACACTGATTGCAAGAGGCACAGTCGCTAAACTCGCAAAGCTTCGCAACGAAGAAGGAGACAATCTATTTAAGGTGATTTATGTCTGTTCAAACTCAGCGATTGCGGATCAGAACCTGAAAAAGCTGCGTATTACGAGTGATATGAGAACAGAGAGCGCTTCATATTCCCGTCTTTCGATGCAGCATCTGAACATTTTCAATCAAGAAAATGATCCCAGTATTTTAAAAGGCTATATACAACTCATACCACTAACTCCCGATACGTCATTTCGCATGACCGCCGGTACGGGAACGAAAGAAGAACGCGCGTTGATGTTTGCGATACTAAAAAGGCAACCCAAGCTGACCGGTTATGTTTCTGAGCTGGAAGTCGCCATGATGGATAACGCGACACAAAGCTGGAATGATTGCAAAAATGAATATGAGGGTAGAGTCAAAAAGTGCGATATTGATTCAGATAGTAAATATCTTAAATACATGTCGGAGCATTTGCAAACAGAACTGTCCAAAGCATGGAAAGATGGTATATCATTTGAAGAAGGCATTATAGAGCTCTGCGAAAGAATACGAATTAATGGCAGAAAACGCATCGGAAGCAACGATATCATCGGCCAACTCAGGGTAATTTTTGCCAAAATCAGTCTAGGAAAGCTCGAGCCGGATCTGGTCATCATGGATGAGTTTCAGAGATTCAGATATTTGATAAGCGCTGATACGAATACCGAAATAGGCATGCTCGCCAACAAATTTTTTAATACAGACGGCGTAAGAATGCTGCTATTATCTGCAACGCCATTTAAGATGTACTCCACTCCAGAAGAAATCGAAGAATCAAACATCGATGAGCATTTTGACGAGTTCCTGGAAGTGATAAAATTTCTAAACAATGACGCAATAGCCAATGAAAGATTCCTGGATGTATGGAAAAAATACTCAATCAAGCTTAGAGAATTAACACTTGGAGATACATCAATTATTGCATTCAAAAATGCAGCGGAAAATGCAATGTACAAAATGGTTTGCCGGACTGAAAGGAGCTCGGCAATAGAAATCACAGACATCATAGATGACCATGACGTCGACAATGCACTAAAAATTAATGAGCTGGATATTAACTCCTATATACAGCTTCAAAAGCTGCTTGACCACATTGGTGCAGGTTGTCGGGTTCCCGTTGACTACATCAAGTCTTCGCCATATTTAATGTCTTTTATGCGAGACTATCAGTTAAAGCGAATAGTAGAGCAATATTTCAAAAATCACGAGCAGGAACTGAATCAAATTAGGAAAATTAACACTTCTTGGCTTAAGAGAAAATTGATAGACAAATATGAGCGCATTTCACCAAATAACGCAAGATTGAAAAGCGTAATGAATGTCGTTTTTGACAACAAAGCAGAAAAGCTCCTTTGGATGCCACCTTCAAGGCCATACTATGAGCCACAAGGGGTGTTTAAAAATACAGATTTCATGTCAAAAACGCTTATCTTTTCTTCGTGGGAAATGGTGCCACGCATGCTTGCAAGCATGCTTTCCTATGAAGCAGAGCGAAAAACCGTCGGCGTACTGGCAACAGACTACGGGGAAAGAGATGTTCATTACTTTTACAGCGGAGATAAGAGATATCCTTCTGCTAGAATGACATTCTCAGTAAGCAATGGCACTCCGACCGGCATGTATTTGTTCTGCCTGATTTACCCATCACAGTTTCTTTCGAAATGTTACATTCCCAAATGCTATATGAATGATAGAATACCGCTTCATGAAATACAAAAACAGGTTAAACTACTAATCAGCAAATCATTAAATAGTTTTAGTGGCAGCGAAACTGGAAAAACAGATAATCGTTGGTACTATTTAGCCCCATTACTTCTTGACAACAAAAAGCATGTGGACGAATGGCTGGCGCATACTAAAGAACTATCTGATTACGATGACGACGAGAATAACAAACATTCCAAAGGATTCCAGGCGCATATTGAAAAGCTAAAATATCTATTTGAAGAAACCCTGCGTGATAATTGCGGTAATCTTGGAAAAAAGCCAAGTGATCTGCTTGATATTTTAACAGATATGGCAATTGCTGCACCAGCAATCTGTATCAATCGTACATTCAGTCATTACACTGTCGAAGGAGAATCTTTCGAAAGCTATAAGCCTAGCCAGATCGCCCGCGTATTTATCAATCGAATGAATACACCAGAGTCGACTGCTGCCGTTGAACTGGCCTGCGGCAAAAAGTCGGACGATGCCCATTGGATGAATCTGCTAACCTATTGCAAGCATGGCAATCTGCAAGCCGTTTTCGATGAATACGCACACATGCTCTCATGCGGCATAGACCATGATGAGAATACAATCAAGCAAATCCATAAGCAAATGCTGGCATCGATGGATATCAGAACAACACAATACACAATTGATACTTATAACAGCTTCGAAAAAAGGATTACTGGGCAGAAGGAGCGTCCTACCAATATTCGCACACATTTTGCTGTTGCTTTTACAAAAGGCGAAGGGAGAGAATCTGATGCGGATAGAAAAAAGACCGTTCGAAACGCGTTTAATTCTCCATTCAGACCATTTGTGCTCGCAACAACCTCCATCGGACAGGAAGGACTTGATTTCCACTATTACTGCCGGCGAATCGTTCATTGGAATCTGCCTTCTAATCCAATCGATTTTGAACAGCGCGAAGGCAGAATTAATCGTTTTGAATGTCTGGCAATTCGCCAAAATGTCGCAAAGCGCTACGGAAACATGAATTTCCTCACTAATGATATCTGGAATGAAATGTTCAATGAAGCATCTCTGCGCGAGAAAACCGGGAATGCCAGTGATTTAATCCCGTATTGGGGACTAAGGGAAACCGATGATATGGTCAAAATAGAACGCATTGTTCCCATGTATCCATTCAGCAGGGATGGGCTTGCCTATGAGCGTTTGATCAAGATTCTTTCGATGTATCGGCTTACCCTTGGACAGGCAAGGCAGGAAGAGCTTTTGGAGTATCTATTCCAAACCTGTGATAATCCCGATGTTCTGCGTTCATTATTTATTAATCTTAGTCCTTTTTATAAATCAAAAAACAAAACTTAAAACACTTATAGCGAGAACCGGAGCAATTCCGTTATTACCCTGGTGGGGCGTACTGCGCGATAGTGTAACAATTTATGTTTGGAAATCCCATAAAGGTCCTTAGATTTCTGGGGGCTTTGTTGGGATTTTCTTTGTCGAGATTCCTCCCAACTGTCCGCGTATTTAATGGCATATAGTGTAAACAACCTCAAGCATGCCTGAATGTTCTGGAAAACTCCGATAGACTTGCTTCGCCTTCGGAATCCCTTGTTGAGTCGTTCAAGCACGTTTGAGGAATGATCCTCGTGTTAGTATTCTACCCACAAGGCTGGGCGAATGCCATGATTAAAGCCGACAAACTGGCCGTAGACGTTCACATCGCCCCCCGTGCGGACGTAGTGCTGCCGTGTCGACCCCCGGCGAACGGAGCCCCCATTCTGTAGAATAATACGCGTTTGTACAAGTATGATGCTTGTCCCCTTCGCCGTTTTCTCCACCAGTCCTTTCACAACTCCCATTCACCCAGGCACCTCGTTGAACCGCATACGTCGTGGCTTTCCCCTTTCGGTCTGCATCGCGCCCGAAGTAATGGTTCGCTTCCGCAATCGAGAGCAAAAAGACCTTATGGCTAAGGAATTAAGCGTTGAAGCGGAGCAATTTCGTAATCGTGCAATCGACCGCGAATATCCAATTATTATTGTCGACGCCCTATACGAGAAAGTACGTGAAAATGGACGTGTCGACTAATGTGCGAAAGGAGGCGATGAGACGGACGACCACGTGTTCCCACTCGGATTATCCGATGTTTATGGAGAAGATTCGCACTATACAGACGGTAAATGGTATTTTGACAATAATGCCGACCGCGTGGCAATGGTCACAAAATACGCACTAACACTTAGGGGACTTTATTCAATTAATCTTGAAGATAATAATGAATGTAATGAAACGAATTATCAGCCGCACAAATGTTCTGCTGTCTGGTGGCTCCGTTCACCGGGCGGCCTGAGCAATGATGACATATTTTCCGGCTTGTTGTTCTCAAGTTCGGCGAGCATCGTCAACAGTAGAGGCAAAATCAATACAACGGATGTCTATATTAGACATGTCGGTGTGCGTCCCGCCTTATGGGTTAGTTATTAATCCTAACAATTATTAAAAGAATAACGGTTGCATTAACATATTACTTACAATTCTATAATATCCAATTGTTGTAATTTTGGCGGGCTATCGCTTCGCAATACGCCTCGCCTGTCGGGCTATCGGCTTTGCCGATACGCCCTCAGCGCTCCCCTATGTGCTCCCCGCCGTTCCGGGCGGCTGCGCGCATACGGCTCGCGAAAATCTTTTCATACGGAATCCACATTCCGGGTTTGTCACAAGAATTCATCATTTCTGCTTTTGTTGACCCAGCTATCCCCCTTGCGACTCGATATGCATAATCGCGCTGGCTATTTGCCTCCGACAAATACGCCACGCATGCTTTCCCATCACGCCGCGATTGGCCTGCAGCCAATACGCGGCGTCTTTTTTCAGGGGATACACTCCCCTTCTACATTTTCGCAACACCAGCCGAATCGATTCTTCTTTCCATCATCACAACAATTTCCCCGATGGTCCATCACCTCGCTTTCGCAGCATTGGCCGCCCCTATCGAGAATCCCAACGCAGCATTCGCCCCACCAATCGGGTAAACAAGTACAAGTTCCCTCTTTCGTCGCATAGTGTTCGGGGCAGCAATAACCGCTTTCGCCAACTACCCCGGTTTTGCAGCGATTTTTATCGATGTCCGGTTTGATATCCTTCCTGGGCAAGGCTTCCTTTTCCCCGCACTGTCCAAATTCATCCACCAGACACTGGCATTTTCCGTCGTCTCCAACCGATTCCTGTGGACAGCATCCGCCTTTGTCATTCTGTACACCACTTGTGCAACAATAGCCTGAATTGCTGCCGGTTTCATCGACTACACCAGACATACAAGCGTCATAGCTTTTGCTTTTCGTTTTGCCCTTACACCGCACTCCATACTCCGTACTCTCGATGCCGTTCTCACAGCATTCGTTCTGCGACCGTCCCACCATGCCTTTGCATTGGCATTGTCCATCCGCACCAATATATTGCGATGGACAGCATTGGCCGCTTTCTGCCAATACTTTGCAATGGCACTCCCCATTCTCCACGAATTCCTCGGGACATTGATAACCATTTGCATTGAGTACATCAACATAGCCAGAATACTTTGCCCGAATGCGGTTGTGACATCGAGGTGAATTATAGTCATCATCAATATATTTTCCACAGATGCATTGGCCGTCCGCTCCCAATAGTTCCTTGGGACAGCACTGTCCAAACGCCGTCCGCACGCCCGTTTCGCAACACACTTCCCATCCCCAGACACCGTGTTTTTTGCCAACCACGCCAGATTCACAACATGAATGGGAGTCCACTAAGACACCACTAGCGCAGCATTCGCCCTGACCATCGATGACTCCGTTACAACATTGTCCCTTGTCATCCAAATCCTTTTCGCAGGGTTCAACACCGTCAAAACAGACACCCGGGTGAATACAGACAGAACCGAGAGCACACTTCGTATCGCCGCATGTACAGCCCTCATTGTCTCGGCACATCCATCCCAAACCCGTGCATAGATAGGACTTTTCATAATCCGCTCCCCATTGGGGCGAAAGAAGGGTTTCCGCACAAACGCCATTTCCATTGGCATCCACCGTTCCCCTGCCAAACCAATGCTCCCAATAGAAACTGTCATATTTGCATTTGCCATCGTTACAGATGCCGCCCCATGCACAAATGGAATCGCCGCACGCGCATCCCCCGGGCAAATCGCAGCGGATATCCGGATCCCCCCATTCTGCCCGCAGACATTCATCACCACTGGGACCACCGGTGACGATGCAGAAGTCATCACTCCCGCATTCATTGTCGCGATAATCGTATTTGCATTCCGGAGTCGCATAAATCACATATCCTTCAGGAGCCTCCGTATCGAGATATAAATAATCCGAATAGTTGAATATCTTCTCCGCTGTACTGTTGTCATCATCGAGAAGATAGGAAAAAACCGCATCCAGATTGAACACCCTGCGTTTGCCGTCGCGCAGGCTTGCATAAAAGTGTTCCCGGCACTGGTCGTGATAACAAAAATCGCCTTCAGAACAGGTCTTTGTGCCGCAGGCACAATGCGCGCCGTCTTTGCATGCCGGCGCGGGCAAAGAGGGGCCCATCGGCTGATGGGTAATCGGATCGACGCATTGTCCGTCCACACAGGCCGTCGTATTCGGACAGATCACATCGCCGCAGGCACAACCGGTCGAAAGCGCACAAATCTCATACCCTTTTCCGTCCACAACGGCACAGTCGTGCGTCACGAGATCGTCGATGTTCTTATCTCCGCAGTGACAAACGTCGTCCTGCACATCCCCCTCCACACATCGGCGAATGTATGGCATTCGCTGTGGCGCATTGAGATCCGCCATCGCAGTTCCCCCTTGGTAAAAGACCGCATTCGAGTATTCTGCGGCCAGGCTGGAAAGCGTTTTCCCGTTTTTATCGTGCGCAAATCCATTGATGACATACACGCAGCGCTGGAGCATCTCGTCATACATAAAGCCCTTTCGGCAGATTTCCACTTCAGGTGTCTGTTTTACCTCGGGATTCTCGGTTTCTCCGGAATCATTCGGATTCTCTTTCTCAGTGTCAGCTTCTTTGGGTTTGTCGGCTTTTTTATCGGCTTTTGCCAAACGACTACACTCATTTTTTATATGCATTTGACAAATTTCATAATCGCCATAATCATTTGCATATTCACAAAAATCAAACGATTCCATACAAAGGACATCGCCAGTTTTGTGATGCTTACCGTCTGCCGTATCACACCCTTTGGGATTGCGGCATTCTATCGTGTGAGTATAGTCGATAGTCCACTCCGTTTGTGAATCTCCGACCCGGATTTCGCAATAGAATTCACCATGTTTTGTACCGATATTACTTTGCCCGCAAAAACACTGTCCTCCATCGCAATACGCATACTGCGGGCAGAATCCATCTCCGCACGGGCAATGGCCTTCGACGCATACCGTGTCTTTTTCCTCCTCCAGCCACACGTTGCCATGCATCAGCCCAAAATCGCTATACTGGTCGTATGCTTTGTTCGACAATTTGCCACCGAACTTCGCAAAATCCCAGGGCTGACATGTTTCCGCCTCCGTGTTTAGATTGACCCCATACCGGCAATATCCCCCGAGATAACCATGACAGGTCGGCGCACCCCCGATTTCATCGTATCTCGTGTTAGGCCCCCAATCATCCAATGATTCACAGGCAATGATTCTATCATCCTCGTCTTTCGTTTGATTACATGCAGTGACCGTTTTATATAAACTATCGTCTGCGCATAGATTTTTACACAATAAGGCATTTTCATATCCCTCTTTGACGCAGAACCACTGGCCTTTTGCGCAAATGAGTTCCCCATCGCACGTCCATTTGTCCTTTTCACAGTGAAAACGCTTTTTATAATCTACCGGGATTTCGCTGTAATGAATTTCGCCGCAAACAGGATCGTTCTTGTCCTTGTCTGCCTGCGTTTTGTAAATTCCCCCATTCTCCGCGCTCTCTCCTTTGACCACACAGACTTTATCTTTTTGAATTGAAACGCCATTGCAGTCACAGGTTGCCGCATCACACAGCCAATCGTATCTAGAATCATGATAGTTACAAATATACCCCTCAGGGTTTTGCGGAATTTGCTCCTCTCCGCAAAATACGTTTTGTTCCCGAATCTCGGATCGCACCGGATACACCTTGTCATTCCAGGTACAGCCGGTCTTCTTCATGCATCGTAGTTTTTTTTCGCCGATGCATGCCCATTGTGATTCGATCGAAGGATCATACTGCATGGCTCCACAGACGCACTGACCGTCCACAAAAATTCCGCCGCCTTTGCATGGCAAATCTTGGGGCACGTCAACCTTTTCTTCCGGTGGTTCCACGGACTCCGGCGTAATTTTCCCGGAGCCATCTATGGCTTCGGGCACCGCTTCCCCTGGTACGCCATCGGGCTGTTTTGAACCCGGAGCGTTCGCCGGCTGGCATCCGGAACAAATTGCCAACGTTGAAATCATGCAAATACAAAACAAAATGCAGCCACTTTTTTTAAACTCCGCATCTTTTACAAAAAACAACACTTCATCGGATTCTGGCACGTTCTCACACATCGCATAATACTCCTCAATTCTGGATTGTCCCAAATGTAGTGGGATTTCTCCCAGCCGATGGTTTTCATAATACAAAACAATGAAATGTCAAGTTGCAAAAAGCGCAGAAGCAAGTTATTATTGCAAGGGGGATTGGTGACAAACTGATGTAGAATGAATGGCAAATGAAATGACGTTTGTATATTTAATTACAGGTTTTGTCGTCGGGATGGGGCTTTCTGCGCAGACGGGGATTAACGGGCGTTTGCGCAAATCTTTGGGGTCACCTTTTTTGACGTCGTTTGCGTCTTTTATTATCTCGACGATTTTTATTTTTGTATGGGTGTTGATACAAACGCGATTTTCGTGGGTGTCGCTGGATTTGTTCGATGAACAGCCGTTCTGGATATGGTTTGGCGGTCTGTTTGGATGTATCTTTTTGACGGGA
>JAEEGL010810354.1_pt1 | contig 16203 bp, 17 predicted proteins | sample 9134231 | NCBI WGS metagenome assembly JAEEGL01 (sample SAMN16246548, study PRJNA631951) | gut metagenome | biome: gut microbiome; feature: rumen; material: fiber-attached | host: Bos | place: Iran: Karaj | collected 2018-10
AAGAGGCTAAGACGCCGCCCTCTCACGGCGGAATCAGGGGTTCGATTCCCCTACGGACTACTTAGGAAAATAACAACCACTTTCGTGGTTGTTATTTTTTTTATCCCCCCTAAGAACTATTGTTTTTTAACATGCTATGATGTATGATGTAACTTGAATGTTTTTAAGTATTTTAAGGAGGATATACATGGACGAGAATAATTTCCAGCCTCAAGGATCACAGGGACCACAGGCTCCTCAAGGCCCAACAGGATATGAACAGAATTCACAAGATCCATATGCTCAAGGCTATAATCAGCCTGGTGCAGACCCATACGGACAAAACTATAATCAGACAGCTGATCCTTATGCTCAGGGATATGGTCAGACATCTGATCCTTATGCTCAGGGATATGGACAGACTGCAGATCCTTATGCAGGACAATATCAGGAACCACAGGCTCCTCAGGGTCCTACAGGATATGAGCAGCAGCCACAGGATCCATACGGTCAGAACTACGGTCAGACTGCAGATCCATACGGACAGAGCTATGGTCAAACCCCAGATCCATATGCAGGACAATATCAGGAACCACAGGCTCCTCAGGGTCCTACAGGATATGAACAGCAGGCACAGGATCCATATGCTCAAGGCTATAATCAGCCTGGTCAGACACCATATACTCAGCAGCCACAGGGAGCTCAAGGACCTCAGACTCCAACAGGACCTGCTATGCAATATGGTCAGGAAGCACAGTCATCTCTGCAGTATACACAGCCTGAACAGCCAAGCAACAATATTCCAAATCAGCCAGGTAATACACCAAATGCAGCTGCTCAACCAAAGAAGAAGGGTAAGGGCGGTATAATAGCTCTTATTTTAGGACTTGTTGCAGGATTCTTTATTCTTGGATGTGTTGGCGTCTTCGCTTTATTCAAGTTTGCAACCAGAGAAACTGGCGGTGCTAAGGCTCCGGAAGATATAGCAAAAGCTTATATTGAATGTTATAACGATGGTAATGCTGAAGGTATGAGAAAATATATCTCCAGACAGAATACTAATACAGACGAAGTTATATCATCTCTTGATGCTCAGATATCACTTGATAAGACATATGATTTTGAGTATGACGAAGCTTCATTCTCATCTACAGTTTCAAGCTCTTATTCTAAATCAGATAGAAATGATAAGTTAGATGAAATGAGTTATTCTCATAAGAAAGTCAAGGATATGGTAGATGTTGATTTCTCAGCTGACTTTACATCAAATGTATATGATTATGATGTAACTGGTAACCAGCAGATCAAATTTACATGTATCAAGATAGGTAAGAAATGGTTCTATCTGTCATCAGAAGTAGTATCTACTGATTATGATGTAGCAGGAATTGATCTTCCTTCAGATGATTCAGATGATGATATACTGGATGATGATACTGATGATGATACAATAGATGACGCAACAGATGATGATGCAGACGCTGATACAGATTCTTCTTCAGCACCAACATCTCCAAGCGTAACAACAAGTGTAGACGGACTTTCATCCGATTTATTCTCACAGCAGGTAGCTATTGACGGTAAGGTTTATACATTACCATTTGCTTATTCAGATATTTCAGATGTATTTACATTTGACGCTGAAGACATCGAGTTTACAGATGGTTCCAATACACTTGACCCAGGATACTCAACATCAGTAGTTCCACTTGATTATAAGAATTCTACAACATCAAGCTGGTTAAATATCTATGGCTCATTCCAGAATGATAATTCTGAAGCTTCAACCCTTGATAAATGTACTTTCACCGGTATTGATGTAGACATTAATTACGTGGATGATACAAATTATCCGCAGCTCGTACTTCCAGGTGGAATAACATGGGGTAGTAATAAGGCTGATATTGAAGCAGCTTACGGAAAGCCTGATAGCGATAATATCTACGAATCTGATAGTGGTTATACTTCATATACTTATAAGACAGATGATTATTCATATCAGGTAAGACTTTATATCTATGATGACAAGGGACTTCAGGAAATCGATATAGATATGTACTAAAATTTGAAAGATTAAGGGAAGGCATTTCTGCCTTCCCTGTTTTTTTTATCAAATGTACTTTATTTGGTTTTAATGATCTTATTAACGTAGTATTCAGGTTCCTCAGTAAAACTATCATCATACAGTATATCAGCCAGGATATAACGTTCATTATGACCTCGAAGATATAATCTGTCGTCTTTTGTAACAACTTCCTCCACCAGGATATTTAAAGCTTCATTAGAGAAGAGTGCCTCATAATCAGCTTTACATTTATCTACATAATCCAGAAGTATATCACTTCGTTTTGTCTTAATTCTTTCATCAATCTGATCCGGCATCTTATCAGCAACAGTACCTTTTCGGCGTGAATACTTGAATACATGAAGCTCGTAGAAGCCAATCTTTTTAATATTACTAAATGTTGTCTCAAAATCCTCATCTGTCTCTCCAGGAAATCCAACTATAACATCCGTTGTAAGAGCAGGTCGGTCATAATACTTCTTAAGTAGATCGCAGGCTGCCATATATTCTTCAATGGTATACTTTCTGTTCATGGCCTTCAGAGTCTTATTGCAGGCACTCTGCATGGACAGGTGGAAATGTGGACACAGCTTATCAATACTGGAAATCCTGTTAAGGAAATCTTCAGTGATAACCCTTGGTTCCAGGGAACTAAGTCTTATTCTTTCAATTCCATCTATCTGGGCCACATTATAGATAACATCAGCAAGATCAGAATCAACCTGGCTGTCGTCGTAAGATGATAGGTTAATACCAGTAAGTACAATTTCCTTAACACCATTATCTGCAAGAGTATTAGCTTCAGATATTATATCAGCCAGTTTACGGCTTCTGATACGTCCTCGTACGTAAGGAATGATGCAATAGGTACAGAAATTGTTACATCCATCCTGAATCTTCATATAAGCCCTTGTATGGGTCTCAGGAATAGTGATATGTAAGTCCTCATACATCTTTTCCTTATTTATATCAGAGAAGCAGTCAGTAGTATATCCACGTTCCAGATATTCACTTATAACTCGTCCGATTTCTTTCTTCTTATTATTACTTATGATTATATCAATAGATTCATCAGTGACCAGATTATCTGAAGCCGCCTGCACATAACATCCGGTGGCTATGATGATTGCATCAGGATTCTGCTTCTTCATTCTATGGATCATCTGACGAGATTTTCTGTCGGCCATATTGGTAACAGAGCATGTATTAATGATACATACGTCAGCCCCTGACTCTACATGAACACATCCATTTGCCTGAAGATCTTCCATGATAGCATCTGATTCATATTGATTTACTTTGCAACCCAGAGTGTAGATATTTACTTTGAGATTATTGAGGTTCTGGTACATTTTACCCTCCGTTTTATATTGACTTTTTTAATCATAGATTTTATTATAATACATAGTTGTGTGATATGCATACATATATTATTTTATTTAATAAATTGGAGGATATACTTATGACAACAGTAAATGTATCACTTAATTCTATAGAAAAGGTTAAATCATTCGTAAATGATATCAGTGGATTCAAGGCTGATTTCGATCTTGTTGCTGGAAGATATGTTATAGATGCTAAGTCTATCATGGGTATCTTCAGTCTCGATATCTCTAAGCCGATCCAGCTTAATATATATGCAGAGTCTGATGAAGATAAGATTATGGAAGCTATTAAGCCTTATATAGCTGAATAATTAACTACTAAATTTATGGTCCTGTGTATCGTATGATATACAGGACTTTTTTCATGTAAGGATAATGAAATGTTAGACAAGGATATGCGTGAACCTCTCTTTGATTACTTAGAGGAGAGCTACGGCAAGGTACGCACAATTGAAGAGAAGATCATCAAGAAATCAAGGGCAGATGTACTGGCTGTTATCGACGGCGCTATAATAGGCATTGAGATCAAGTCAGATAATGATACCTATACAAGGCTTAAGACACAGGTAAAGGATTATGAGAAGTTCTGCAATTACTGTTTTTTGGCTGTAGGAGAGAAGCATAAGAAGCATGCCGCAGAACATGTTCCGGATTATTGGGGAATCCTGTTGATCACTGAAGATAATGTTGAAATGTTACGGGATGCAGATGTCTGTCCTAAGGTTAAGCTCAAGAACCAGCTGAATCTATTATGGCGGCCGGAGCTTGCTCACATTCAAAGCAAATACCACTTCCCAAAATATACTAACAAAAAGCGTGTAGAGATATATGATTATCTGATCGATAAACTGGGGGAAGAACAGCTGCTACATGATCTTACAGATGAACTATTCGAACGTGATTATACAGTATTCGACAAACCCAGACCGCGTAAAAGGATCAAGAGTGACAGATTAAGAGCACATGTGACAAATTACGTTGCTCCTAAGAGAAAGCGCAGGAAATCCAGGTAATTCCAATATCATATAGTACATTTTATTCTGATAAGTATTTTTACTTGACAGTATGATGATAATCTGATAATATAATCGAGGTCGTAAAGGAGTTTTACTAGACACTATGGATGAAAGAGTTCGTCAAAATCTGCTATATGATTTCTATGGAGATCTTCTGAATGATTATCAGAAGTCTGTATACAGTGCAGCTGTATTTGATGATATGTCTTATTCTGAGCTCGGTAATGAATTCGGAGTCACAAGACAGGCTGCATACGACCTTATAAAAAGAATAGAACATAAGCTGGAGAAATATGAAGACAGACTTGGTCTGGTAAGCAGATTCTTAGAAGCAAGAGCTAAAGCAGAAGAGCTTGAGGCAATGATTGCTGATCTGGAATCACATATAGATAACAGCAATATAGATGATATAGATAAAAAATCAATACTTACAAAGCTTGATGTAATACACAAGGATACAGTAAGTATTATAGATACATTATAATCGGAGAATATATATGGCATTTGATAGCTTAAGCGACAAGATGCAAAATGTCTTTAAGCAGCTTAGAAGCAAGGGTAAGCTTGACGAGAAAGACGTCAAGGAAGCTATGAAGCTGGTTAAGAGAGCACTTCTTGAAGCTGATGTTAATTTCAAAGTAGTTAAGCAGTTCGTTAATTCAGTCAGTGAGAAGGCTGTTGGCGAGGATGTAATGAATGGTCTTAATCCAGGACAGATGGTAATTAAGATCGTTAAGGATGAGCTGGTTGATCTCATGGGTTCTGAGATTACAGAGCTTACACCTCTTAAGGGCAATCAGAAAACCATAATCATGATGTGTGGTCTTCAGGGTGCTGGTAAGACAACAACCGTTTCAAAGCTGGCAGGACAATTTAAGAATAAAGGTAAGAGACCACTTCTCGTGGCCTGTGATATATACAGACCAGCTGCTATTGAGCAGTTAAAGATAAATGGTGATAAGGTTGGTGTTCCTGTATTTGAAATGGGTACTGACCATAAACCTGTTGACATAGTGAGAGAAGCTCTTGACGAGGCAAAGCATCGTGAATATGACATGATATTCATCGATACAGCCGGACGTCTTCACATAGATGAAGAAATGATGGATGAGCTGAAGAGTATCAAGGATAATTTCGATATTACCTATACACTTCTTACAGTTGACTCCATGACAGGTCAGGATGCAGTAAATGTAGCCACTACATTTAACGAACAGATAGGTATTGATGGTGTCTGTCTCACTAAGCTTGATGGTGATACCCGTGGTGGTGCAGCTCTTTCAATCAGAGCCGTTACCGGAAAGCCTATAATGTATATAGGTATGGGTGAGAAGCTGAATGATCTGGAGCCTTTCTATCCGGATCGTATGGCAAGCCGAATACTGGGTATGGGTGATGTTGAAACCCTTATTGAGAAAGCTCAGGCTGCTATAGATGAGGATAAAGCAGTTGAAATGCAGGAGAAGCTGAAGAAGGCATCCTTCGATTTCAACGATTTCCTGGATCAGCTTGACCAGATGGAAAAGCTCGGTGATATGAATGATATCATGAACATGATACCGGGAATGGGAAAGCAGCTTAAGAATGTGGAGATAGATGAGAATGCCACAAGCAAGCCTCGTGCAATCATTCTTTCTATGACTCCTGAAGAGCGTGCAAATCCATCTCTGATAAATATCAGCAGAAAGCAGAGAATTGCAAAGGGCTGTGGACTTGATATATCAGAAGTAAACAGATTCATGAAGCAATTCGAACAATCAAGGAAAATGATGAAGCAGTTGTCCGGAATGATGGGCAAGAAAAAGAAGAGACACGGCGGATTCGGTGGTTTTCCTTTCTAAAACAGTTAATGATACCACAAGGTATTAAATATATTATTTTCATATAAATGGAGGATTTATAAAATGGCAGTAAAGATTAGATTACGTAGACTTGGTTACAAGAAGCACCCTATTTACAGAGTAGTTGTAGCTGATTCAAGATCACAGAGAAACGGTGCAGTTATCGATGAGATTGGTTCATATGATCCAAATCAGGAGCCAAGCCTTGTAAAGATTGATACAGAGGCAGCTAAGAAGTGGCTTAACAACGGTGCTCAGCCAACAGATACTGTTGCTAGACTTTTCAAGCAGGCAGGCGTAGAGAAATAAGTTTATATTCGGAGGTTTTGTGAGATGAAAGAGTTAGTTGAACTCATAGCCAAATCTCTTGTGGAGCAGCCTGATAAAGTTGTTGTAACTGAAACAACCGATGATGATACAATAAGCCTGGAGCTTAGTGTCGCACCTGAAGATATGGGAAAAGTTATCGGTAAGAGCGGACGAATTGCAAAAGCTATAAGAACAGTTGTAAAGGCCGCTGCTTCAAAGGGCGATAAAAAAGTTATTATCGATATCAGATAATACCGGTATTTCCGGATTTAAGCCGCGGTTTTCGCGGCTTTAAATATTTGGAGGGTACATATTTGGAAGACTATTTAAGAATTGGAGTTATAACTTCACCTCATGGTGTAAAGGGTGAGGTCAAAGTATTTCCGACAACAGATGATATTCGTAGATTTGATGATCTCACTGATTGTTTCCTTGATATAAAGGGCAATATGACACCAGTTAAAGTGACAGGTTGTAAATATATCAAGAACATGACAATACTTAAGTTCGAAGAGTACGCAGATAGAAATGCTGTAGAAGTTCTAAGGAATATTGATATATATGTGGACCGGGAACATGCAGTTGAACTTGAAGAAGATGAGTTCTTTCTATCAGATGTTATCGGCTTTGAAGTTATTTCTGAGGATAAATGTATCGGAACAATTTCTGATTATACTGAAAATGCCGCAGGTCAGGTCATATTTATAGTTAAAAAACCAGATGGATCAGAAATGATGATCCTTGATATACCTGAATTTATTACAGGTATAGATATGGATGAAGAGAAAATGTTTGTTAATGTCATAAAAGGAATGTAGTATGAATTATCATGTAATGACACTTTTTCCTGATATGGTCAGAAATGCTTTATCAGAAAGCATTACAGGCCGTGCAATGAAGAAGGACATAATTAAACTTAATACAGTAAATATACGTGATTTTTCCAATAATAAGTTCAGACATATAGATGACTATATATATGGTGGTGGCTCTGGAATGCTCATACAGGCTGAACCTGTATGGAAAGCATATCAGGATATACTTAAGAGATGCAGCTCGCCAAAGCCACGTGTACTATATATGTCTCCTCAAGGCAGAACATTTAACCAGGAGATGGCAAAGGCTTTATCACATAATGAAGATATTGTATTCATATGCGGACATTATGAAGGAATAGACGACAGAGTTATAGAGCTGATAAATCCTGTACATGTATCTATTGGAGATTATGTACTTACAGGTGGAGAGCTTCCGGCCATAGTTATTATGGATGCTGTATCAAGAATGATACCCGGAGTTCTGGGAAGTGATGACAGTGCTGTATATGAGACTTTCTACAACGGTCTTCTGGAATATCCGCAATATACCAGGCCTGAAGTATTTGAAGGAATGAGAGTTCCTGAGGTTCTTCTGTCCGGAAATCATAAGCTTATCGAGAAGTGGAGATATGAACAATCACTAAAACGAACGAAGGAAAGAAGACCTGATCTATATGAACGTTACAATTTTGACATACAAACTTAAATATTGTATAATATTTTTTGGTTAATTTTTCCAATTGGGGAATTCAAATTAAGGAGAACATAATGAAGAAGAGAATATTTGCAATACTCATATCTATGGCAATGTTATTATGTGTCTTTGGATGTGGAAAGAAGGACGAAGAAGCTACAGAGGCAGCTTCTACAGCAGTAAGAGATGATGTATTAAAGCTTGTAAATGCTGACCTTCCTGGAATTGTAGCTGACAGAGATAATGCAGTTAATATTTACAATTCATATTTTGAAAATGGTGCAGGTGATGCACAGGAATGGATCGTCAAGGTAAGAGATGAAGCAATACCTGCTTATGATACATATCTTAACAATCTTAAGGGACTCAGCTATGAGAGTTCTGAAGTTCAGGAATTACTTGATCTTTATATCAAGAGTTCAGAGGCTCAGAGAGCTGCGATGCAGTCTGTTGTTGATGGTGTAAGCAATGTTGATGCTTCCAAGCTTGACGAAGCACAGCAGAGTATAAATGATTCTAAGACATATCTTAGTGAATATGAAACCAAGCTTACTGATTTATGTTCAGTAAATGGCATCACAATAAATGGTTCTTTCGGTTCAGCTTCTATGTCTGATGCTGTACCTGATGATGCTTCTGAGGAAACTACTGAAGAATAATTAACAAAGTATAGCAGGTAACGTATGTTGCCTGCTTCTTTTAAATGCGAAATAATCTGGGGAGGTTATATTATGGGTGATGTAAAAATACTTGTTGTAGACGATGAACCAAGAATCAGAACCTTGGTTAAGGACTTTCTTGTAAAAGATGGATTCTTTGTTATAGAAGCAAGTAACGGCGTTGAAGCTTATGATATATTTACAAGCAACAACGATATATCTCTTATAGTAATGGATGTTATGATGCCTAAGATGGATGGATACGAAACCAGTGAAGAGATACGTAAGCTGTCTCAGGTTCCTATCATCATGCTGACTGCTAAATCAGATGAAAAAGACGAGCTTAGAGGCTATGAGCTTGGAATAGATGAATATATAACCAAGCCTTTCAGTCCGAAGATCCTTGTTGCCCGTATAAAGGCTGTACTCAGGCGTTCAACCTCTAATGATGAGAACACTACACTGGAAGCAGGCGGAATAGTAATTGATAAGAACGCTCATATAGTTACAGTTGATGGCAATCCGATTGACCTTTCCTTCAAGGAATTCGAATTACTTGAATACTTCATGGTAAATCAGGGAGTAGCTCTTTCCAGAGAGAAGATCCTTAATAATGTATGGAATTATGATTATTTCGGTGATGCACGTACAATTGATACACATGTAAAGAAGCTTCGTGCTAAGCTTGGAGACAAAGGTGATTATATAAAGACCATATGGGCATTAGGTTATAAATTCGAGCTGTAATAATACATCTCAGGGGGAGATCAACTGGCCATGTTTACTATACCAGTTAAACATTCAATAAGAACTAAGATTGCAATAATTGTATTTGTATCAACTGCATTTACAATTGTTTTTGCATGGCTTATTGTTAATAAATATGTTGCCAGATATTATATCAATAAAACCAAAACAGAGATGGTATCCACATACCAGTCCTGTAATGTATACTTCAATAATAAGAATAACGTATTTCATGTCGTACATGATGATGATGTAACTCTCTATAATGAGATTCAGAATCTTAACAACGCTGCCATCTATGTAGCTTATCCTAGATCATATAAGTATCTGATATCTTACAATTTTGATGATGAACAGATAACTAACATGGGTAAAGCTATAAAAGAATACGATTTCAGGCAGTTTGATTTTACCAATAAGAATTATCGAATATATGACAGCAAAGACGGATATTATGAATTAATAGGTATTTTAGATAGTGGATATCTGATAGTCATCAGAACATCTGAACAGAATGTAAACGAAAGTATTACATTTGCCGCAAGGCTTTTTAGTTCTGTATCAGCAGTACTTCTTATGCTTGAAGTAGTATTCGTACTTATTGTTACTAATTCATTTTCAAAGCCTATTATTGAAATGTCACGAGTAGCTAAACAGATGTCAAAGCTTAACTTCAATGCCAAGGTCGAAGTTAAGTCGAACGATGAGATAGGCGATCTCGGAAGAAGTATGAATGAGCTGTCTTCGAAGCTTCAATATTCAATCTCTGAACTTAAGGAAGCAAATCTTCAATTATCCAGAGATATTAAGAAAAAAGAAGAGCTTGAAGAGATGCGTTCAGAATTTCTGTCCCATGTATCTCACGAACTGAAAACACCTATTGCTCTTATCCAGGGATATTCCGAAGGTCTTAAGGAAGGTGTAATTGATGACAAGGAGAGCAGAGATTATTATTGTGACGTAATCATTGATGAAGCTGCTAAAATGAATGCGCTGGTAATGAGGCTCATTAATCTGAATGAGCTGGAATACGGCAACAGTAATATGACTATCGATAGATTTGACATTACATCTCTTATAAGAGACATAATAAACGCTGAACAGATTTTAGTAAAACAGAGTGAAGCAAAAGTAGAATTCAATGAAGAAGAAGCCTATGTATGGGCTGATGAATTCATGATTGAAGATGTAATAACTAATTATATAACTAATGCTATCCACTATGTTAAGAAGGGTGGACAGATCAGAATCTGGTATGATAAGAAAGAGAATGATATCTTAAGAGTTAACGTTTTCAACGAAGGTGATCTCATAGAAGAGAAGGATATCAATAAACTCTTTATCAAGTTCTATAAGGCTGATGAAGCCAGAACCAGAGAATATGGTGGTTCAGGTATAGGACTTTCCATCGTGTCTGCGATAATGCATGCACATAACAGAGATTTCGGTGTTTATAATGCTGAAAACGGTGTTGTTTTCTACTTTGAAGTCGATGCCGGAGACAGCTTCGATACTAAGCTCGAAAAGAAAAATGTTGTTACCATATAATGGGTTTATATTGACATATCAAATCAAAAATCCTATTATATGTATATTAAAAGTGTTTATAGAAAGGAGACTTAATTTATGAAGAAGGATGTATATTTTGAGTTCTATGGCGAACAGGTAAATGAAGCAGAGCTCGTAGAACAGTGCAAGAAAATCTGGAAGGATTTAGGAAATAAGGCCGCTGATCTTAAGAAGCTCGATGTATATATCAAGCCAGAAGATGATAAAGTATATTATGTTTTCAACGATGATATCTCCGGATCATTCGGTATCATCAATACATCAAACGACGTTTAAAATGTAAACATCCGGTCAATATGGCCGGATGTTTTTAAGGTAAATCAGTTATATATAACAGATAGGATACGATATGATTTCAATACTTGATTATGATGCAGGTAATATAAAAAGCGTAGAAAAAGCTTTACAATACTTAGGTTCAGAAGCTGTTATTACCAGTGACAGAGATACAATATCAAATAGCGATGGATTAATACTTCCGGGTGTTGGCGCCTTCGGTGATGCAATGGAGAAGATAAAAAGCAGAAAGCTTGATTCCATTATTGAAGAATTTGTATCTACCGGGAAGCCATTTCTTGGTATCTGTCTTGGGCTACAGCTATTATTTAAAGAAAGCGAAGAGAGTCCTGGAGCCACAGGTCTAGGACTACTGGACGGGAAGATCATAAAGATACCATCCGATTATCCCGATGGAACACATCTCAAAGTCCCTCAGATAGGCTGGAACAGTATTAAGATAAACCCTGCAAGCAAACTACTTGAAGGAATTCCTGACGAATCATATTTTTATTTTGTACATTCATATTATCTACAGGCTGATAATATATCAGATGTAGCAGCTACAACTGAGTATGGTGTTACAGTACATGCCGCAGTTGAACGAGGCAATATCATGGCAACTCAGTTCCATCCAGAAAAGAGCTCCGATGTCGGGTTAAATGTACTGAAAAACTATATATCAATGACAGAGGGAGGTAATAAGTAATGCATACAAAAAGAATAATCCCATGTCTTGATGTTAAGGACGGCAGAGTTGTAAAAGGTGTTAATTTTGTTGACCTTATAGATGCCGGCGATCCTGTAGAATGTGGAAAAGCCTATGACAGAGCCGGTGCTGATGAATTAGTATTTCTGGATATTACTGCCTCCTCGGACAGAAGAGAAATAGTAACAGATATGGTCCGCAAAGTGGCAGAGACTGTATTTATTCCATTTACAGTTGGTGGTGGTATCAGAACCATAGAAGATTTCAGAGATATTTTAAGAGAAGGCGCTGATAAGATATCAGTTAATTCCGCTGCATTGGATAATCCTCAGCTTATAAGCGATGCAGCCGATAAGTTCGGAAGTCAATGTGTAGTACTTGCCATTGATGCAAGGCGCAGAAGAGTTGGTAAGGCTGCAGATCCAAACCTCAGCTATTCAGAAAGCATTAAGATAAATGATGAATGGACTGAGAAGGATGGATGGACTGTTTATAAGAACGGCGGAAGAGTCGATATGAATATCGATGCCATAGAATGGGCAGTTAAAGCAGTTGAGATGGGTGCCGGAGAAATTCTGCTTACAAGTATGGATGCAGATGGTACCAAGGCAGGTTATGATATAGAACTTACAAGAGCAATCTCTGAAGCTGTAAATGTACCAGTTATAGCCTCAGGAGGTGCAGGAAATCTGCAGCATTTCGAAGACGCACTTGTAGATGGTAAAGCAGATGCAGCTCTTGCAGCATCATTATTCCATTTTAAAGAATTAGAAATTAAAGAAGTAAAGGAATACCTCAGATCAAAAGGAGTATCAGTAAGATTATAATTACGATAATTCATTTGATACAAGGTCAGATATAAAATGATCAAATTCAGCGAAGACAGACTATCAGTATATGAATATCTAGAACTAAGAAAAGCCGTTGGATGGAAGACTCTCACTGAACGGCAGGCCGAATTGGCACTTGAAAACTGTATTTATTGCATATCGGCATATAAAGATGGAAAGCTCATCGGTATGGGCCGTATAGTAGGTGATGGTGCAGTTATATGTTATATCCAGGACTTAATTGTCCTTCCTGAATACCAGGGATTAGGGGTTGGCTCAGCACTTATGAAATACCTGAAAAAATATGTAACATCTCTTAGTGCAGATGGAGAAGAGATGATGCTTGCCCTTATGTGTGCGAAAGGCCGTGAAGAATTTTATTTAAAAAATGGTTTCACTGCAAGACCTACTGAGAATCTGGGGCCAGGAATGATCATTTATATGAAGAATAATAACGAACAATAATAAAAACCTGATTAAAGCAAATCACTTTAATCAGGTTTTTTAGTATTATTTATCTGAATTCTGCTTCTCAAGATTCTCACGAGCCGCTGCAAGCATAAGCTTGATACGGTTGATCTGATTTACTTCAGATGCACCCGGGTCGAAGTCTATCGGAGTAATATTAGCATCCGGATACACAGCTCTAAGCTTCTTGATAACACCCTTACCAATGATATGATTTGGCAGACATGCAAATGGCTGTGCACATATGATATTTGGAGCGCCATGCTTTATAAGCTCAACCATTTCACCTGTAAGGAACCATCCTTCACCAGTTTCATTACCAATAGATACAATAGGTCTTGCATAGCTTGCTATAGTAGCAATAGGTGTTGGTGGTTCAAATCTCTTACTTTCTTCCAGAGCCTTGATCATAGGACGTCTCATAGCTTCCAGAATATTTATAAGTGAATTACTGATGATCTTGGATTTCTTGGACTTACCAAGATATTCATACTTATAATTATTGTTGTATGCTGTGTAGGAGAGGAAGTCAAGCAGGTCAGGCATTACAGCCTCAGCTCCTTCCTGTTCCAAGAGTTCAACCAGGTGGTTGTTAGCTGATGGAAGGAACTTAACAAGAATCTCACCTACAATACCAACTCTAGGCTTTCTAACAGTCTCATCAAGAGGAATATTATCAAAATCCTTAACAATATCCCGAACTATAAATCTAAAGTTTCTCGAACCTCTTTCCAGATCACGGATACATATTTTTTCCCACTTCTTATGAAGCTTATTAACAGATCCCGGAACCTTCTCATAAGGTCTTGTACGATATACGACTCTCATGAAGAGGTCACCATACATTACAGCGTGCATAGCACATTTAAGACCCTTAAGATTCATCTTAAGACCTGAGTTCTTCTCAATTCCCTGTGCACTGATTGATAAAACAGGTATGTGACCATAGCCTGAATTAGCCAGAGCACGTCTGATGAATCCTATATAGTTTGTAGCACGGCATCCACCACCTGTCTGTGTAATGGCAACAGCAAGCTTATCTATATCATACTTACCTGATTCAATTGCCTCCATAAGCTGTCCAACAACTATGATAGATGGATAGCAGGCATCGTTATTAACAAATCTAAGACCTTCATCAATAGTAGACTTTGTAGCATCCGGAAGCATTACGAAATTGATATGGAAATGTTTCATAGCTGCCTGAAGCATCTTGAAATGTATCGGTGACATCTGTGGACAGAGAACAGTATATCCATCATCACGCATTTCCTTAGTAAACTCAACTCTGTTCATCTTTGTAGATGAAGGAATAGGCTTATAATTCTTCTTTTCACGTACCTTAACAGCAGAAAGAAGAGATCTGATACGAATACGGGCTGCACCCAGATTCGAAACTTCATCAATCTTAAGTACGGTATATATCTTATTCGAATTTGAAAGTATATCCTTTACACAGTCTGTAGTAACTGCATCAAGTCCACAACCGAAGGAGAAGAGCTGTATAAGCTCAAGATTAGTTGTCTGCTTTACATAGTTTGCTGCTTTATAAAGTCTTGAATGATACATCCACTGATCAGATACGATAAGAGGACGATCAACATCACCCAGATGAGATATGGAATCCTCTGAAAGAACAGCAACACCGTAAGAATTAATAAGTTCCGGAATACCATGATTAATCTCAGGATCTACATGATAAGGACGACCAGCAAGAACTATACCCACCTTATTATTCTCTTTGAGGAACTTAAGTGTTTCTTCACCCTTTTGTCTAACATCAGCCTTAACCTTGGCAGCCTCTTCATAGGCCTTCTCAACAGCATTGCTGATTTCTTCTTTAGTTACATCAGTATACTTTGTGAATTCTCTGAGCATACGATCTTTAAGAGCTTCCTTGTTATCAAGAGCAAGGAAAGGACGTATATATGTTATATGATTAGTCTCGATCTCCTCCATATTATTCTTGATATTCTCAGAATATGAAGTAACTATAGGACAATTGTAGTGGTTATTAGCGTCCGGAGTCTCATTCATTTCATAAGGAATACAAGGATAGAATATAGTCTTAAGACCATTCTTTATAAGCCACATTACATGTCCGTGGCTGATCTTAGCAGGGTAGCACTCAGTATCACTAGGAATAGACTCGATACCCAGCTGATATATCTCCTTTGAAGACTTAGGAGAAATGATTACCCTGTATTTAAGTTCTGTAAGGAATGTGAACCAGAAAGGATAATTCTCATACATATTCAGAACTCGAGGCACACCAATTTCACCTCTGGTAGCTTCTTCCTTGCTAAGAGGCTCATAACCAAATATTCTGTTGTACTTATATTCAAACAGGTTAGGCATGTTGTTCTCGTTCTTTTTCAGTCCGAGCCCCTTCTCACATCTATTACCTGTTATGAATCTACGATTACCCGTGAATTTATTGATGGTAAGAAGACAATTATTTGTACATCCACCACATCTGGCCATCTGAGTCTCATAAGTAAGCTCATCAACATCCTTAGATGGAAGAGTAGTTGACTCAAAACCTTCCTCGTAGTTATCTCTTGCAATAAGTGCAGCACCAAAAGCACCCATGATACCTGCTATATCAGGACGAATCGCAGTAGTACCAGATACAAGCTCGAACGCTCTTAGAACTGCATCATTGTAAAATGTACCGCCCTGTACGACTACTTTATTACCCAGCTGTTTAGGATCTGTAAGCTTTATAACCTTAAGCAGGGCATTTTTAATAACAGAATAAGCAAGACCGGCAGAGATATCCTCGACAGAAGCGCCCTCCTTCTGAGCCTGCTTAACCTTAGAATTCATAAATACAGT
>JAEEGL013037916.1_pt1 | contig 16203 bp, 12 predicted proteins | sample 9134231 | NCBI WGS metagenome assembly JAEEGL01 (sample SAMN16246548, study PRJNA631951) | gut metagenome | biome: gut microbiome; feature: rumen; material: fiber-attached | host: Bos | place: Iran: Karaj | collected 2018-10
AGCGGTACCGATAGCGGTGCAGGACGAAAATACCGATGACGCGAACTTCACGCGCTTTGTCGGTATGCTGGCGGAACGCGTCGGCACTGTTATTGCCATACCCGGGGCGGGAGTACGGGAATTCGGCTTACAGGCGGAGACCGTGATGATAAGGATAGGGCTCCCCTCAATAGACGAACAGTACCGGATATGGGAGAATGAGATACGTTTCGTCAGGACCGACAGTACGGTGGATATCTCCGAGCTGGCAGGCGAATTCAGCTTCACGGTTGACGGCATAAAGAAGGCTCTGAGGTTTGCGCAGATGCTTGCGCCCGGTGAAGTACTTACGGCTGCGGACATAAAGAACGGCTGCTGCCGCTCGATAAATTCCGATATGGGCAGCAAAGCAGTGAAGATAAACTGCGTATTCGGCTGGGACGACATAGTTCTTCCGGAACACAGCAAGAAGCTGATGAAGACCGCCTGCGATCAGGTGCGGTACAGGCATAAGGTCTATGATACATGGGGCTTTTCGGGCAAGATAGCCTACGGCAAGAGCGTTTCGATGATCTTCACGGGGCCTCCCGGCACCGGTAAGACCATGGCGGCGCAGATAATCGCCGGCGATCTCGGCCTCGATATTTACCGCATAAGCCTCGCAAATGTGGTGAGCAAGTACATCGGCGAGACGGAGAAGAACCTCGACGAGATATTTGACAAGGCGAAGAAGAGCAAGGTGGTGCTGTTCTTTGACGAGGCCGATGTTCTGTTCTCAAAGCGCACAGAAGTCAAGGATTCAAACGACAAGTACAGCAATATGGAATCGGCATTCCTGCTTCAGAAGATAGAAGAGTATAACGGAATAGTCATACTCGCGACGAACTTCGTGCAGAACTTCGACGAAGCGTTCAAGCGCCGCATGAAGCTGATGATCGACTTCCCGTTCCCGGATGCTTCACGCCGCATGGAAATGTGGCACCGGGCATTCCCCGACAAGCTGCCGCTCCGGGATATAGACTACGATTATCTTGTGAACAATTTTGAGCTTTCCGGCAGCAATATCAAGAATATCGCCCTGCACAGCGCGTTCCTTGCGGCTGCCGAGGGCAGTGCCGAGGTCGGCATGAAGCATATCATCGCCGCGCTGAAAAACGAGTATTCCAAGAGCGGCAAGGCGTTCACCAGGGCTGAGGCCGGCGAGTATTTCTATTATCTTGACGAGTGAGGTGTCACTATGCCGCTGTTTGACGATCAGGAAAATTATGACAGGAAAATGCAGCTTTCCGAAGGCGTTGAACACGTCCGCGAGAACGAGATGCGGGACAAGAAGGAAGTTGAAGGCTATGAGCCTAACCCACACGACGAGAAATACTATGAAGTCATGGGAATAAAGAATTCCTTCGACAATGTCTCGGTGGGCGCGGACAAGTACGGCCAGATGCTCATTTCGGTGAACTCAATGAAGGAACCGGGCGGAGCGACCCTCGACAGCGACCGCAAAAAGCTGAAAGGCAAGCGCCGCAAGCAGAAGATAGGAGCCTTCGGTGATTTCTACACCAACCTGTTTTCCGACAGGCACGGGGCTTTCGGCTTCAAGGCGGACAGAAATATCTCCGATATCCGCATGATGAAGGAATTTGAAAACATGGCCAGGAAGCGCGTGGATCACGAGCAGCTCGATGCCATGCCGATGCTGCGCCTTGAGGATGATATGAGAGAGCTGTCGGAACTGCGGAATATGAGCGGTTCCCAGAATGAGAACTATGAAGAGCGCCGTCAGCTTGAGAAACGAGTCCGCCGTGAGACCGAGTACCGCGACAGGTTCATGGCGCGTATCAGAAAAGCACGCCGTAAGACCTACGACAAGGAAGACCGCGAGGAAGATGAGAAGCGGAATATCCTCAAATCCGTTATGGCCGGCGATACCGGTGACGCCGATGACGAGACAGACGCGGGCGAAGATAGCACTGACGATATCCTCGGCAATATGGAAGATATTGCCGATATCCTTGGTGAAACGGGTAATATTCTTGGAGAAAATGATAAGGAATTATAGTTTTGGTTATAGTTTTGGTTATAATAACCGGCTATAATAATAAATGTAATCCAACCGCATGCGCCGACAGAGCGCAGCGTAAAATGAAAGGGGGAACGGTTTTTACTCGCAAGGACGGGTAAAAGCGATCTTTATGGCAGAGTATTTATCTCCCGGTGTTTATGTCGAGGAGTTTGAGTCCGGCGGAAAGCCTATGGAGGGCGTCGGAACAAGTACTGCAGGTTTTGTAGGACTCGCTGAAAAGGGTCCGGTAGGCGGAGTTCCGCAGCTGGTAACGAATTTTGCCGACTTCAGAAGAAAGTACGGCGGATTCCTTTCGGAAAATGAGTTTGGTGAGTATCGTTTTCTCGCTTACGCGGTAGAGCATTTCTTCATCAACGGCGGTACACGCGCGTTCATCTCGAGAGTTGCTCCTTCCAGCGCAAAGTGCTCTGAGGCAAAGGTAGGCGATATCGCGCTTACAGCCAAGAACCCCGGTCTCTGGGGCGACAGCATCAGCCTGAAGATCACACCTTCTTCCAAGGCTAAGACACAGGCTTTCGAGTCCCTGGGCGACAAGAAGTACAGAGTGAAGAACGGCGCAGGTTTCGCACCCGGCGACATCGTTGCTTTCACAGACGGCGAGACGATCGAATACAATAAGGTAGAGAAGAACCAGGATAATGTCATCACATTCGTGAATGACTTCTCCGGTGATATCACCGATAACAATCTCCTTCCCACAAAGGTCATCACGACCTGTGAGATCTCCATGGAAGTAAGATATGACGATACGACAGAAACTTACGAGAATCTTTCGTTCAATATCGAATCTCCCAACTACATCGTAAAGAAGACTGCAAAGTCCGAACTCATAAGCGTTGAGTACACAGGTTCCAACGAAATAGGCTATCCTTTCGGCACTCTCTGCACAGAGGATGATACAGGTGTTACCGCAGAATTCAAGGGCTGCAGCAACGGTTCCGCTTCCGATCTGTCGGCTGGCGACTTCATCGGTGAGAACAAGGGCGCAGGAAACAGAACAGGTATCCAGTCCTTCCTTGATAACGATGTTGTATCCATTATGGCAGTTCCGGGTATCACAGACCCGAACGTACAGCTTACACTCGTTGCACACTGCGAGAACCTCGCAAGCAGATTCGCGGTACTCGATGTTCCGAGAACAGCTAAGAAGGTAGACGAGATCGCAGCTCACAGAGATATCTTCTCCTCCAGCTACGCAGCTCTCTATCATCCGTGGCTCACAGTGTTTGACCCGCTGGACAAGAAGAACATAGCTATCCCGCCTTCAGGCTCTATCATGGGCATCTATGCGAGAAGCGACAATTCCAGAGGAGTTCACAAGGCTCCTGCAAATGAAGTGGTAAGAGCCTGCGTAGGACTTGATACACAGTTCAACAAGGGCGAGCAGGATATCCTCAACCCGAAGGGCGTTAACCTTATCCGTGCGTTCCCGGGCCAGGGAATCAGAGTATGGGGCGCAAGAACAGTATCGAGCGACCCGAGCTGGAAGTATGTCAACGTACGCCGTCTGTTCATCTTCCTCGAAGAGACCATCAAGGCAAATACCAACTGGGCAGTATTCGAACCGAATGATGAAGCGCTCTGGACAAGAGTACACAGAACGATCAGCGTATTCCTCAACGGAATGTGGAGAAACGGCTCCCTTGCAGGATCATCGGCTGATGAGGCATTCTTCGTTAATATCGGCAGAAGCACAATGAGTCAGGACGATATTGATAACGGCCGTCTCGTATGCGTAATAGGCGTTGCACCTGTGAAGCCTGCCGAATTTGTAATCTTCAGGATTACTCAGAAGACCGGCGATGCTGAATAATTGAAAGGGGTTGAATTAGTATGGTTTATCCACATACACGGTTTAGATACAAAGTCGAGATAGACGGTATAGATGCAGGCGGTTTTTCCGAGGCGACCGGATTCGACGCTTCTATCGATGTAGTTGAGTACAGAGAAGGCGATATGGAAACTACACCTTCCAAGATACCGGGCATCAAGAGATACGGCAATATAACACTCAGGCAGGGTCTCGTTGATTCGACAGCGATCTACGACTGGATGATCACAGGCGTAAACGGCGCAGTCGACAGAAAGACGATCACCATCACACTGCTTGATGAAGAAGAGTCTCCCGCGGCTTCGTGGCAGGTAATCAATGCTTGGCCCATGAGATATACTGCTCCCGATTTCAACGCTTCCGCATCGGAAGTTGCCATTGAATCGATCGAGATCGCACACGAGGGTATGACAAGAGTTTCATAAGCTTATATGCTGAGCAATAAGACCGTTCGACCGAGCGGTCTTATTGTATAAAGACCGGACAGCGCGGCTCATACTCCGCAGTCCGGCAGTGTACAATGATCCGGTGTACACTCTGCACCCCTTAATATTGTAAAAAAGGAGTAACATATATGGGAAAGAAGAATAAGAAGAGCGAAGCAGCGGAGGAAGAAGTAGTGGTCGAAGAAGCAGCAGTAGAAGAAGTTGCTGAAGAAGCTCCTGTCGAAGAAGCCGCTCCCGAAGCGCCCGCGGAAGAAGCTCCCGCGGAGGAGGCTCCTGCTGCGGAAGCTCCTGCAGCGGAAGAGGCTCCCTCGGCTCCCGAGACCGTCGAAGCATCGGACGGTCAGATCGGTACGGTAGCCAAGCCCGTGAATTTCAGGACCGGCGCAAAGTTTACGAATGCTGTCATAGCCGAACTGAAGGCCGGAACCAAGATAGTTATAAGCGAGACTGTACAGGGTGACAAGGGCGCATGGTACAAGTGCGAATTTGACGGCAGAGTAGGTTTTGTTAAAGCTACCGGTATAATAGTTGGCTGAAAGCTGTAAGTATATCCTGGACAAAGGGGTGGTAGAAAAGTATGCCTGAATCGATTCGAAATACAGTGCATCAGGAAGAAGGCCGGCAGGAGCAGAATGCTCCCGGTCTTCAGCAGCAGGTACAGCAGCCCGAAGAAGAAAACCATCCCGTCAATGAACAGGAAAACGAAGAAGATCTCCTCGGGAATCTCGGTGATGAGGGCAACGAACCGATAGCCGGAGAGGAACGAAGGGCTGTCACCGGTAATGACCACGGAAACGGCGGCAATCCTCAGGGCGTTGAACAGCACGGAGATAATGCCGCACAGCAGCAGGATCAGGGAAATGATAATGGTGAAGAAGCTCCCGATGAAGAAGTACCTGATCAGCGTGATCCCGAACTGACAAAAAGAATACAGAAGCGCCGCAACAAACTGCTGAAGAAGAAGCTCGTTACTGACCGCAAGGCAGCAAAAGATGAAGCAAAAGCCGATTCTCTGGATTTCAACGACATAAAGCATACCTCGAGCCTCAAGCATAATGCCAGAACCGATGCGGCGGCTGATTATATCGGCTATGCCGGTATAGGTGCGACTGTTGCCGGAACCCTGGGTGCGCCTGTGCTGAAAGGTGCTTCAAGCGGCTTTGGCGCGATGTCGCAGGCTGTCGGCAACGGCATGGGCTCTTTGACCGGCAACAAGGATTTCAATACAGCCGGAAAGCAATTAAATAACAATGCCGGCGAATTCAATAAAAAGCTTGACTCCCAGACCGGAGTGGATGTCTTTGAATCGATGAATGCCGCGGGCGCTGCGCTCGGTACGCTGAGCGGAGGCATAAAAATGTCCTCCAATATTTACCGGGCGACCAGAAACAAGAATAAGCACAAGCGCAAGGCGGCAGGGTTCAGAGCAGCCGCCGGAGGTCTCGGAATGGCTTCCAGCGCAACATCGGGACTTGTAAGCGCGGGCAATCTCGGATTATTCGGTACACGTTCAACCGTGGATGGCTCCGGAGCCCAGAAAGCTGCCGGAGCACTTGGCATAGCGAGCGGCGTTACCGGATTCGGAGCGAATATCCTTGACTATGTGGCAAACCGTTCCGAAAAATCAGGTCATAAGACTGCTGCCAACGATACCGAAGCGCTGAAGAACTCGAAGGAGGCTGCGGCAGATACCGCTCTTACCGAATCGAGAAATACTCTGGCAGGCTTCAAAGGCAGAAAAACCGATGACCTTACCGCAGGTGAAAGGCAGCAGCTTAAACAGGCGCGTGAAAAGCGTCATACTGCCAAGGCACAGAAATATGCCATGGCGCAGGCATCTGCACTGCACAAGCAGCGCTCGGAGGAGTCTACCAAGGGCCTCATCTCGATGATCAGCGGAGGTGCGAGCTTTTTAGGCTCGTCGATCACCGGTCTCTCTAAACTGCTGGGAAACGCCGGCGGCGTGCTCGGTACTATCGGAACTGTTCTGTCGGCTATCGGCGGTGTCGGTAAGACCATAGGCGGTGTCAAGGATTTCGCGACAGGTAAGAAAGAAAAAAAGAAACTGGCCGGTAAAAAGCATGATATTGTCAAGGAATATCTGAACGAAAAGATAACGAAGATAAAACAGCAGGCAGCTCAGATGGATCTGAACAACGGTGAAAGAAGGCAGCTGGGCGCCCGCGGAGCCGATCTCTCCGATGAAGAAGCGAAGCGTATCGCTCTGCTGCGTCTTGGTGTGGATATACCTGACGACGAAGTTACAATAAGTTCCGAAAAAATGGACGAAGCATTCAAGAAACTTACCGAGAAACGTGCGAACAACATACTCAAAGCCAGCGGCGATGAAAAGAACCAGATGCTCACGGCACTCGGACTCGATCATGACGCCAGATTCGAAGATGTCGTTTCAGCACTCAGCGCGGACTGATAATAACAAGCGTAATATACGACCCCGGAGAATCCGGGGTCTTTTTATTGTATACAGGCAAACTTAAATCAGTATTAAGTATTGAAAAATATTTATTAATGTGATATAATAACTATATATATGTCAGAAGGAGCTGTTTTGTATGGAGAAAATAGTTATTGTCAGCTGTGTTTCTACGGGAATAAACTTCCTGAATGATATACGTTACCGGGGATATATGCCTGTGGTAGTCGATGTGCCGTTTGTCGGAACTATGGAGACTGTCAGGCCGATGCAGGCCATGCAGGAGAGCATATATGCCGGAATGAGCGATGATATTCCGGTCATAAAGGATTACGCGGATTATGATGAGCTGGTGGCCCGCGTTAAGGAATATGAGCCGATACTTGTACTTGCGGGATCGGAATTCGGCGTACCCTGCGCAACACGGCTCGCGTATGATCTCGGACTGCCCTGCAATCCGCCGGAACGCATACCGGCGATGACCCGTAAGGCCGAGATGCACAAAGCGTTGAAAGAGTACGGTATACGCTTCATCGAGGGCCGCATAATAAACTCGGTCGGGGACGCGATGCAGTTCTGCGACAGCATTGATGCCGATGATTTCGTAGTAAAATGGAGCCGTGCCGCAGGAACGCAGGGGGTTCACCTCTGTCACGGGCGTGAGCAGGTCGCCGCAGCGGTCGGAAAAGCTCTTTCCGACCCGTTCATCGACAGCGGCGAAAAGGTCGATCTGCTGATACAGGAGCGCATCATAGGCGAGGAATACATTGTGAACACCGTCTCACGCAACGGTATACACCGCGCGGTTTCGGTATGGCATTACAACAAGGTAGAGATGCCGGACGGTTCGTATGTCTACAACTATGGCGAGACCGTGAACAAGCTGGATATAGGAGCTTCGCGGATGGTGCGCTACGCCTTTGACGTTCTGGAGGCTATCGGCATAAAGAACGGACCCGTTCACGGCGAATATATGATCGACGCCCGCGGTCCGGTGCTCATGGAGGTAAATTGCCGTCCCATGGGCGGAAGTATGCCCCGTGAATTCCTTGAGGGGATCTGCGGACACCATGAGACCGATATCATACTTGACACATACCTCGATCCGGAAAGAATAGAGAACGACCGGAACATACAATACCGCATGAAGCGCAAGGGCGCGTTCAAGCTGTTTATACTTCCCGATGCTACGAAGGCTGTGACGGCTCCGGTGATACAGATAGCCAGGAGACTCAGGAGCTACTACAAGGCATCGTTCGGCTGGCCGGGCAGGGAGGTACTGCTGCCGCAGACCACCGATATGGAGAACGCGGGAGGCATCGTGTATCTGATGCATGAGAATGAACAGGTAGTAATGGAGGATCTCGCGCTGCTCCATAAGCTGGAGATGCACTATCCGAAGATACTGTTCGGTGATGCCGAGGTGCCGCCGCACAGTAACAGGACATTTGCAGATATAGCGGAGGTAATGAAGGAGACGTGCTGCCGCGGTACGACACTGATATTAACCGACCGCGGCACTGAAGTGCAGGGTGCCGTCTCCGCCGATATGGCCGGCCTGAGCAGGATGTTCAACGGCTTTGAGCAGGGCATACTTGATCTGACGGAGCCGGCTTCCTATACAGATATCGAGAGCCTCACAGAGCGGATATTCCTGTTTGCGGACAAGATCAAGGAGGGCGGCAGGATAATAATACCCGAGTCCTCGTATGTGAATATGCCCTACGGCATAGACGGCATGGAGGCTGTTCTGCTTGTGGCGGGACTTCGGATAGAGATGCCTCTTGCCGGTGACGGAAGGGCTCTGATAGCTTCGGTCACGGAGAAATAAGAGGACTCGGAAATGACATCCCGCCGGTACTTTGTTGTGGTGAGATATAGTGTGTCCGGAAAAATGACGTCTGACAGGCGTGTACCATTAAGGTATGCGCCTGTTTTGTTTAGTGCCTGCTCTTCAGAAACACATTATTCCGGCGGGAGATTATCCGGATATAAAGCATAAAACACCATATTTTTATAAAAAATATCAAAAATCATATTGATTTTTTTGTCAAAATGTGTTATTATAAAAACTCAATGGATAAAAACGATTACACAACGATGTTCAGGGAACGGAGGTAACGGTATGTTCCTGCTTCGATGGCTCTGGAAGAATATGAAGGGCGACCGCGCAATATACTGCGTTGCGCTCTGCATGACCGTGATCTGTCAGGCGATGCATCTTATCGCTCCGCATATCACGCAGGAGATAATAGACACATTCCTTGTGGGAGAGGAGGCCGCGGAAAATCTGCGCACCGGCACCGACAGGCTCGTTTTTCTGCTCTGTGCCATGATAGGCTTCACTCTGCTGCGCTGCGTTATACAGTACAGTTCCAATATGTGCTATGAGCGCGCCTCGCAGGGAATAATCTACCGCGTAAGAAAAGTGCTGTTCGACAACATCGAGTCCCAGGATGCCCAGTTCTACGACTCACACCGCACCGGTGACGTAATGACCGTGGTGACCGGTGACCTTGAAATGGTCCGCCATTCTATAGCGTGGATAATCAAGACCACCCTTGAGTGCATAGTGCTGTACTCGGCGACCATGGTGTTCTTCTTCACGATAGACTGGCTGATGGCGCTGTGCATGATGGTCATGACGCCGTTCATACTGCTTATCACCAAGGGATTCCGCAGGACTGTCGGCCCGTTCTATGTCACCCTGCGTGAGAAGCTCTCCGAGATGAACACACGCGCAGAGGAGAACATCTCGGGCAACCGCGTAGTAAAGGCCTTTGCCCGCGAGGATACCGAGGAAGAGCGTTTTGACGTATGCAACAAGGCTTATAATGAGGCCAACAAGAAAGCCGCATTCACATGGCTGAAATTTTTCCCCGGGCTGGAAATAACCGCACAGAGCCTGAGCGTTATCTGCGTTCTGTTCGGCGGCATATTCGTAGCGTGGGGCAGGCTTTCCTTCGGTGAGTACGCAGCGTTCGCGGGTCTCGTATGGACGCTCTCCAACCCGATGAGAACGCTCGGAAACATCGTGAACGACTACCAGAGATTCACGGCATCTGCCAACAAGATCATCGAACTCTATTACAGCAAGCCTTTCATCACCGACCGCGAAGATGCCGACGACGTTCCCGGCAGACTCGAGGGCAGAGTGGAGTTTAAGGACGTATCGTTCGGATACGGAAGAACCCAGGTGCTTCACGACATAAACTTCACAGCCGAGCCCGGCGAGACCGTCGCGATAATGGGAGCTACCGGCAGCGGCAAGACTTCGCTCATCAACCTGATACCCCGTCTGTATGATACTACAGGCGGACAGGTACTTGTCGACGGACATGACGTCCGCAAGATGAAACTGAAACAGCTCCGCGGCGGCATAGGCATAGCCACACAGGACGTGCTGCTGTATTCCGATACTATTGAGGGCAACATCTCCTTCGGCAACATCGACCTGCCCGAGGATGAAGTGGAAAAGTACGCGAAAGCCGCGGACGCACATAATTTCATCATGCATACTCCCGACGGTTATGATACCATAATAGGAGAGCGCGGAGTAGGTCTCTCGGGCGGTCAGAAACAGCGTATCTCCCTTGCGAGAGCCCTGGCAGTCAAGCCGTCGATACTTATACTCGACGATACCACCTCGGCAGTGGATCTGGAGACTGAGCGGAACATTCAGGATGCTCTGGATAATCTGGACTTCCCGTGCACGAAGATAATAATAGCCCAGCGTATAACCACAACACGCCGTGCGGACAAGATAATCGTGCTCAGGGACGGAACTATCGCGGAAATGGGTACGCACGAAGAGCTGATCCGGCAGAACGGCTACTACCGCGAAGTTTACGATCTGCAAAAGTAAGGGGGGAACGTAAATGGCAAGAAATAAGTTCGATATAGACGAAGACCTTGAAACGCCGTTTAATATCAGGCATCTGAAACGCGCCCTTACTTATGCCGCAAAGTACAAGAGCAGGATATTCCTGTCGCTGTTCATAAGCGTCATAGCCTCTGTGACCGGTCTTGTGTCGCCGCTCATCGTCCAGTACGCGGTGGATCACTGCTTCAACCGCGAGGGCATACCAATGCTGATCATCTGTGCAGCCGGACTGCTGGCGTGCATCGTGATAAGTGTATTTCTGTCCCGGACACGTTCTAAGATGATGACACGCGTAGGTCAGGATATAATATACGATATCCGGCGCGATCTGTTTCATCATATGCAGGAGCTGCCTTTTGAGTATTACGACAGCCGCCCCCACGGCAAGATACTTGTGCGTGTCATAAACTATGTGAACAGCGTTTCCGATATAATGACCAACGGCATCATAAACTTTATACTTGAGACCGTGAATCTGCTCATTATAATGATATTCATGTTCTTTGTATGCTGGCAGCTGGCGCTTGTGGTGCTCTGCGGACTGCCCGTATACGGCGCTATAATAATGTTCATCAAGAACCGTCAGCGCAAGGCATGGCAGAAGGTCTCCAACAAGAGTTCCAACCTGAACGCATACCTCCACGAGAGCATAGTCGGAGTTCAGATATCGCAGGTGTTCACCCGCGAGGAAGTCAACGCCGGGATAAACGACAAGCTTGCCAAGAGTTACCGCGGAGTATGGATGAAGGCCGTCGGTTACTCGAACCTTGTGTGGCCGGCTACAGACGTTGTTTCTATAACCACCCGCGCTGCGATCTATTTTGTAGGACTGGTGTTCATGCCGGGCATATCCCTTGGAACGATTCTCGCGATGGGCGATTACTCCGGACGTTTCTGGCAGCCGCTCATGCAGCTCTCGAACCTTATGAATACTTTCATCAACGCCGTATCTTATCTGGAACGCATCTTCGAGATGCTGGACGAACCCGTTACCGTAAAGGACAAGATCGGTGCGAAGGATATGCCTCCGATAAAGGGTGACGTACATTTCCGCGATGTTACCTTCTCTTATGAGACAGGCTCCACCGTACTCGAACATCTGAATTTCGATGTAAAGGCAGGGCAGAGCATAGCCCTTGTCGGCCCCACAGGAGCCGGAAAGACCACGATCGTGAACCTGATATCCCGATTCTATGACCTGACCGGGGGCAAGGTGCTTATAGATGACAATGACATCTCGGAAGTCACGCTGCATTCCCTGCGCAGTCAGATGGGCATAATGCTCCAGGACAGCTTCATATTCAGCGGTACCATAATGGATAATCTGCTGTACGGTCGACTTGACGCCACCGAGGAGGAAGTAAAGGAAGCCTGCAGAGTCGTCGGCATACATGACTATATCTGCACACTGAAGGACGGTTATTATACCAGGGTAAGCGAGCGAGGAGCAGGGCTCTCACAGGGGCAGAAGCAGCTTATCGCTCTTGCGCGTACGATACTTTCCGATCCTAAGATACTCGTGCTGGACGAAGCCACTTCCTCAATAGACGCCAAGACCGAGCGCAAGCTCCAGAACGGTCTCAATCACCTGCTGAAAGGCCGCACCTCCTTCATCATCGCACACCGCCTTTCCACTATCCGAAACTGTGACCGTATCATGTATGTCTCTGACAAGGGAATAACAGAAAGCGGCACCCACGATGAGCTGATAGCCAAGCGCGGCGATTATTACAAGCTCTACACCGCGCAGGCGGTATAATACCGGAACAGGATTTACTGACGATTATATTATCCGTCAGCAGTCCTGCATAAAAAACAGCGCAGAACCATTCATCAGAGGTTCTGCGCGTTTTTTATCTCTTTGTCTTCTGTGATGCTGTTATGTACTTTCCGGTGTTTGTGTCGAGTTCGGAGATGATCTTCGCGATGAAGTCTCTCGGCTCGGTGAAACCGCCCTGCACCCACTGTGCCATTACGGCTATGCAGCCCTGTGCGCGGTAACAGGTCTGAAAGCGCAGCTTGTCACCGTTGGGGTCGGAGTTCTGCTTCTCCGCTTCTAACTGACGGTAAAGGCCTTCCATGCATTTGGCGAACTTTTCCCGGAGCTGTCCGGTGCTGTTGGGGCTGAATATCATTCTGAATACCGGGCGGTTTTCATCGACATACTCTATGAGATGCGAGAAGAATTTTTCCGGCGGCAGTTCTTCCAGCCGCAGAACAAGAAGCCCGAGTTCCACAAGCACATCCTGTTCTATCTTATCGTAAAGATCATACACATCGAGATAATGCTTGTAAAAAGTGACTCTGTTCACGTCTGCCTTGTCGGCTATTTCCTGAACGGTAACTTTGTGCAGCTCCTTTGTAGCAAGAAGCTCCGCGAGCGCGTCGCAGAGAGCTTTGCGTGTTTTGAGCGTCCGGCGGTCTGTACGTTTTTCAGCCATTATGTTCTCCTTGTTCCTGTAGTCCGGTTACTTTATCGTTTTTAAGTAAAGATCGAAATAATCGGATTTATTTACGTCGTTTATAAGAGTTACGTTATAATCGAAGTCGTTCTTCACAGCGTCATAGGTGAAGCCATTCTGATAAAATATGACCTGTGCTATGGTCTCGCCGGGGTCGGCAATGCAGCTTCCGTGGCACTGTATTGTTTTATTTGTGAATCCGTTGTAAACTGCACACATCATAGCAAGTGTGTCGCAGTTCATTACCGAATCGGCGGAGCCGTTGGAGGCGTAGAACTCGCGCAGCTTCGAGAATGAGGCTGTTACGAATCTGCCGATATCGCCCGATTTTTCAAGCTCTGCAAACTGTGCGTTGGTCCACTGAGCTTCGCCGTCGCACATATCAAGTCCCACGACGGTTACATTAAGACCGGAATCAAGCATCACTTTATAGGCGGCGGGATCAGCATACACGTTGAATTCCGCTACCGGGGAGGCATTGCCGACACCGAGACCTGCCGTTCCCATGGACCAGATCATCTTCACGTTCTTCATGGTCTCCGGATCGCGTTCGATAGCCTTTGCGATGTTCGTTGCCGGACCTATGGCGATTATCTCCAGTTCTCCCGGATAGGCGGCCGCCGTTTCAATGATAAAGTCAATGGCATCTTTTTCCTCTGCCTTGCGCTTCGGGGATATTAGTCCCGCATCTCCCATTCCGTCACTGCCGAAAACGCTGAATGCTTCTATCTTCTTGCCGGCGTAGTTCTCTGCCGAGCCTTTGTAGACAGGCGCGTCCGAGCCCGCGATCTCCAGCGCCATGAGCGCATTGGCGGCGGACTGCTCCAGACCGACGTTTCCGACGAGCACGGTCACGCCGAGTATGTCAAGATTGCCGCTCTTTGCAGCGAGAATGAGCGCCGAGGCATCGTCCGCGCCGGTATCTGTGTCAATAATGACCTTACGGGTCGGCGCCAGCGTGTATTCCGCAGCAGGTTTGTTCTCCTGCGCCGGTGTATTGCTCTGTGCAGGCTTGTCTTCCTGTTTGGCACAGCCGCAGAGTGCGCTGCCGACCATCAATGCCGTAAGCAATAACGATATTATCTTTCTTTTCTTCATTTTTTTACCATTTCTCTGTTTTTATATTTTTATTATATCACAATCCGTCCCGGACTTCAATGATTTTCGCTCAATTGACATAATTTTTTTGTGTTACTCCGTCATATCCCAAGGTTTTATCATCGAAAAGCCCTTGCTTTTCAGGCGCGATTGTGGTATAATCACATTGTGTAAACAATTACCTATCCGCATCTGCGGAGCTCAGAACCAACATCATTCAAAACAGGAGGGCATATTTATGAGGATTCTTGTCACGGGAGGCGCGGGCTATATCGGTTCGCATACAGTCGTTTCGCTTCTGGATAACGGCTATGAGGCAGTTGTAGTCGATAACCTGGTCAATTCTTCAAAGAAGAGCATAGAGCGCGTGGAGCAGATCACCGGGAAAAAGGTGACATTCTACGAAGCCGATACTCTTGACCGTAAAGCTATGGACGAAATTCTCGACAAGGAAAAGATCGATGCCTGCATTCATTTCGCCGGGCTCAAGGCTGTCGGCGAATCTGTGAAAAAACCCTGGGAATACTATGAAAACAATATTCAGGGGACGCTGGTGCTGGTCGATGCGCTGAGAAGACACGGCGTTAAGAACATTATCTTCTCCTCCTCGGCTACTGTCTACGGTGAGCCGGAATTCATCCCGATAACCGAACAGTGCCCGAAGAAGTCCTGCACCAATCCCTACGGCTGGACTAAATCCATGCTGGAGCAGATACTTTCGGACATACAGAAAGCCGATCCCGAATGGAACGTGATACTTCTGCGCTACTTCAATCCTATCGGCGCTCACAAATCCGGTCTTATAGGCGAGGATCCCAACGGCATACCGAATAACCTCATGCCCTACATCACGCAGGTGGCGGTCGGGAAGCTGAAAGAACTAGGCGTATTCGGCAACGACTACGATACCGTTGACGGAACAGGCGTCCGCGATTATATCCATGTTGTCGATCTCGCTGACGGCCATGTTAAGGCTCTGGACAAGATCAAGGAGAACTGCGGCCTGAAGATATACAACCTCGGCACCGGCAACGGCGTCAGCGTTCTGCAGCTCGTGAAGGCTTTCGAAGAGTCCACGGGGCAGAAGATACCGTATTCCATAAAGCCGCGCCGCGCCGGAGACATAGCGACCTGCTACGCTTCCGCGGAGCTGGCGGAAAAAGAACTCGGCTGGAAGGCAAAGTACGGAATAAAGGAAATGTGCGAGGATTCGTGGCGCTGGCAGTCATCCAACCCGAACGGCTACCGCGACTGAGGACGTATGAAGAGCATACTTCTTATTACCGCAAAATTTTTTGAGAGCACATCCGCGACTTCGGTATGTGTGAGAAATCTTGCCGACGAGTTCGCGGCCAGGGGATTTCATGTATATGTCATAAACGACTCGGACAAGCCTGGCATCATGTACGATGACAACGGAATGACAGTCATCGGTGTGAAGAGATCTGCGTTTTCCGCTGCGATAGAAAGGCTTGAGGGACGGAACGGCTTATGCAATTTGCTGATACTCGGGCTGAGGGTGCTGCACGGGCTGGCGTTCGGACTTGTTTATCCCGATTCGTCCCCTGTGCGCAGCGGCAAGGTATATAAAAAAGCCGCAGAACTTGTCAGACAGCATGGCATATCCTGTGTGACCGGTTTCTACCGGCCTTATGAGCCGATAAAAGCCGCGCTGAAGCTGAAAAGGAATTTCCCGGAAATGTTCGTGTCCTGTTGGCACATGGATCTTCTGCTGTCTCCGTACACCGGGAACAAGCTGGAGCACGGCTTTAAGCTGCGACGTTCGCAAAAGGCAGTCGGACGGGAACTGGAAACCCTTGATCTGCTGCTCCTGCCCCACTCGGCGGAAGGTACGGTGCCGGACGCGGAGAATGTGAAATTTACGGACTTCCCTGTGTATAAGGACGCTTCCGGCGCTGATGAATGTGAAGTGCCTTTCAACGGTGAGCTCATAAATTTATCATACTAATAAAGCGTGAGTGCGAGG
>JAEEGL013518127.1_pt1 | contig 16203 bp, 21 predicted proteins | sample 9134231 | NCBI WGS metagenome assembly JAEEGL01 (sample SAMN16246548, study PRJNA631951) | gut metagenome | biome: gut microbiome; feature: rumen; material: fiber-attached | host: Bos | place: Iran: Karaj | collected 2018-10
ATCAAACAGACGGCTCTGCTGCTGGCTTGCTTGCTGGCAGTAGGCACAGTTTCATCTCAGGAAAACGAAGCTGGAAAAAGGAAGGTTAATCCCTGGGCCGAATTCAACCTCGGTTTTAACTTCCTCGACGGCAGCAAAGGCTTCACCAACCACATGCAGACCTATCACCCAGCGCTCGACTACCGTAGTGTCTACAGCGTGGCGGCCCAAGTCGGCATCGGCATCGGCGTAGAATACTGCCGCTTCACCCTCGCGATGCACCTCGACGGTACGGCAGACAACATCATCTCCGTCAAGAACCAGCTTGTAAAAAAACAGGACAACCTTTATCATATCGACCTCGGCTACCGTTTCAACCTCGGCAGAAACTTCACCCTCGAACCTACAGCGGGCTTCGGGGTCGCCCTCAGCGAAATATTCCTCTCAACTTCGCGAGGTGGTACCGACTACGTCAACTCGTTCTCCTCAGCCAATTACATCGTGCCTCTGACAGTCAACTTCCTGTATGCTAAACGTAGGCTTGATGCCGGATTCTATCTCCAGTACATCATCAGCGTCGGGCAGATAGGCAAAGCCCACATCACCGGACTCGACACCGAGGTAGATGACCTCAACTTCCAACCATCCACGCTCACCCTCGGCTGGAAGTACCGGTTCTGACCGACTAAACCGTTTCCATATAAAATGACAAAAATATGAAACATCACAGCATCAAAATCCTCGCCGCCCTGCTGGGCGTAGCATTGCTGTTCGCGGCCTGCGGCAAGGACAATACCGATCTCATCATCGGCAAATGGGCCAATACGTCACAGTCGTACGAAATCACCATTGCAGGGCAGGCGTATATCCCCGAAGGATATATCTGTATGGAGTTCACCGACTGCAAGGTGTTGATTTCCGACTCTCGGACGGATTGTTACGCCACCTGGAATGGATACACCCTCACAAAAAAAGACGGCAAGCAGCTGTTGGAGATTGATGGCGGCTGCTATGCTGGACAAGTGTTTGTGATAGAAAAACTTACCAATGACAAGTTTGTGCTTGCAAATGAACACCCAAACATAGACATGGACTTCAAATATATAATGAAACGATACGAAAGTCCATCCAATGATGTAAAGTAAACTGATGCAGAGCGTAATAAAAAATGGCCCCGCATTGCTGCGAGGCCATTTTTTGTATTTAACTCTCCATTACTACCAGGCGAAACCTACCGTAAACACAGCCTGAATATGGTGCTTGGGAAGGATGGTGTATCTGCCAGTACCTTCAGAAATGTTTAAATTCACAGCTCCATTGGTGTTCTCGAGCACATTTTCCTCTTCACTACTCAGACTGCCAAAGATATCCAGGGCGTTAGCAAAGGCATATCGCACACCGAGTCCGACAAACAATTCCTCAGAGAACCAGTATTTTGCCCCTGCATTGGCATCGAAATAAGAATTAAGCAGTGCCGCAATTATCGATGACTCGTCATCGTTTGATTTTTCAAGATCCTGGCCATCTAACTTAACCCTGCCGGGCAGGATCGGGGCGAAAGAGAGACCGAGACCGGCACTGACAGAGAACTGATCGTTAATGCGATAGGACAGAAATGGATTGAAGCGCAACTTGACTTGCTGGACCAAGATGCCAATATCGTGTTTCTCCGCGATGCTGTTGTGCGATAGGGTCACTTCGCCCGAGAAGGGATTCATACCATAGGCAAGCGATACGTAGTTACCCCAGTTAATGGTTCTGTCAACGGTTTCATAACCATAGAACAAGCTGAAATTGATGCCTACACTATTTGATACCAAGCCATCGACATCATACGAAAAAGGGTTGTTGGTAACCGCATCCACCCCATTGGCATTGACGCCGAGGTGTTGTGCGTCGAACGAGGGTGCAAAATTAAAGCCCACCTGATGTTCACCGTCACCGGGAATGTAAATAATGCGGTAGGTCATCTGGGCGTTGGATATGGCACACAAAAGCAAAAGTGCCAATGCAATAAATGTTTTCTTCATGATATAGTTATTTAATGATTTAAATGTGCAAATATACACATTTTTTTTGATTTGCCTTAAAAGCTAACATATGATGTTCTTCAAATATAATAACCATGTCGAAGCCAAAAGTCTACATAGATGATTATATTTTTGTCACAGGTAATGTTTTTTTTGTAACTTTGCAGGCGTGAACTAAATACCGAGATGATGATACAAAAAGGAATCAAAGGCCGTCTGGAACAGACGGTTACACCGGAAATGAGTGCCGCGCGAGTGGGTAGCGGACTGGTAGATGTTTTCGCCACACCGATGCTTGTGGCCCTAGTTGAACAGACCTGCTACGAGAGTGTGTTGCCATATCTTGACGAAGGACAGGGCACCGTGGGCACGCTGGTGAACGTGACACATGTGTCGGCCACGCCGATTGGCAAGCGCGTATGGTGCGAGAGCGAGCTGACGGAAGTGGACCGCCGCCGGCTGGTGTTCAGCGTGAAGGCCTACGACGAATACGGCACGATAGGCGAGGGTACCCACGAGCGCTTCGTTATTGACACGGCAAAGTTCATGGAAAAATTGAAGTTGAAAGTTTAAAGTTGAAATTATTGTTTTGTCCACAAATAATTTCAACTTTCAACTTTCATTTTTCAATTTTTTTTGTATCTTTGCATTTTAATATATAATACAACATTTAGCGCTATCTGTCTATGGATAAGGTATTACGCGAGCAGATAAAGGATATAATGCAGCACGAGGTGGTGCCCGCCACGGGCTGTACCGAGCCTGGCGCCGTAGCACTCTGCGTGGCAAAAGCTGTGGAGACGCTTGGTTGTGAGCCTGAGCGTATCACGCTGCGATTAAGCAAGAACGTCTTCAAGAACGCCATGGGCGTTGGCATTCCCGGCACTGGCATGATAGGCCTGCCGATAGCGGTGGCAATGGCAGTGACACACGGCGACTCAAAGTGCGGCCTCGAGGTGCTGACGATGCCCGAAGGTCATGTGGACGACGCCAAGCGCTGGCTGGCCAACCATGCCGACAGCATCGACATCAGCGTCAAGGAGACCAGCGACAAGCTTTATATAGAGTGTTCGGTGGTATGTGGCAAGAGTTCTGTCGTTGCCGTAATTGCCAAGAAGCACACCAACTTCATCTTCCTCAAGAAGGACGACCAGGTGCTGCTCGACCATAAGCTTGGCCTTTTCCAGGAGCAGGACAACGACGATGACCCCAAGGAGGACAACAAGCAACGGCTCGAACTGACGGCCCGCATGGTCTACGACTATGCCACCACGGCGCCGCTCGACGAGCTCGACTGGCTGCGCGAGACGGTGGAATACAACAATGCCGCCTCGGAGTGCGGCCTGCACGGCATGGGCCTCCACACCGGCCAGATATTGATGGAGCAGGCCCGTGGCGACATGGTGCATACCGTAGTGGCACGCACTGTGGCCGCCAGCGACGCCCGCATGGACGGCTGCACCAAGCCCGTCTACTCCAACTCGGGCAGCGGCAACCAGGGCATCTGCTGCACGCTGCCGGTATACTACTACGGCACCCTCAGGGGCAATAGCGACGAGCAGATAATGCGCGCCCTGACCATGAGCCACCTGATGAGCATATACATCAAGCGCGGCATAGGTCGTCTGAGCGCTCTCTGTGGCATAGTGAACGCCACGATGGGTGTGAGCGCCGGCTTGACTTACCTCGAAGGCGGAAGTTTCGAGCAGGTAGGCTACGCCTTGAAGAACATGATCAACACCATCGCAGGCATGGTGTGCGACGGTGCCAAACCCAGCTGCGCCCTGAAGATGAGCGTGGGCCTCTATTCGGCTTTCGTGTGCAGCGAGCTGGCTGTGCACAGCCGCGTGGTAGACTGCACCGACGGCCTCAGCGAGAGTGACCTGGATTGCAGCATACATAACCTTGGCAGATTGGGCAAAGACGGCATGAACCAGACCGACGACATGATACTCGACATCATGACCCACAAACGCAATTAAACGAGACTTGTTTATAACTTTGTGACACAACGACCGGTCAAATATAAAAAAGTAAGTAATTTTGCACTTCGAAACAACAGTTTAAAAAGAGAGAAATGGATAACAAAGAGCAAAGAAAAGAAGAACTCTACAGCCAGGCCATCCCTGCCGGCAAACGTAGATATTTCTTCGATGTGAAGGAAACCCGTGGCGGTGACAAGTTCATCACCATTACCGAAAGCCGTAAGTTGTTCGACAACAACACCGGCGACTTCTTCTTCGAGAAAAACAAGATGTTCCTCTACAAAGAGGACTTCGAGAAGTTCCGCAAAGGACTGGAGAATGCCTTCTCGTTTATCGAGACCGGCATCGTTCCGCCGCCAGTGGTGGTCGAGGACAACTACCATGCCGACGACACCGACAGCAAACTTGAGGAGATTGATTTCAAATTTTAATGCGTAAATGAGTGAATGTGTGAATGCGTAAGTGATGCTTGCGCAGGCATAGACTAACACATTAACAAATTTAACACATTGACACAGTAATTATGGCAAAGATAATATCCATAGCCAACCAGAAGGGCGGGGTGGGGAAGACCACCACGGCGGTGAACCTCTCGGCGTCGTTGGCGGTGCTTGAGAAGAAAGTGCTGCTGGTGGACTGCGACCCGCAGGCCAACGCCACTTCAGGTCTCGGAGTTAATCCCGACGAACTGGAGAAAAGCGTCTACGAGTGCATACTCGGAAATGCCGACGCCCGCGACATTATTGTCGAGACAGAGACCCCCAACCTCTTCTTGCTGCCTACGCGTATCGACTTGGTCGGTGCCGAAGTGGAGCTCATAAACCAAAAGGGACGCGAGCAGTTTCTCTCGCGTGTGCTGGAGCCCCTCAGACCAGACTACGACTTCATCATCGTCGACTGCTCGCCGTCGCTGGGGTTAATCACCATCAATGCCCTTACGGCCAGCGATTCGGTGATTATACCCATCCAGAGCGAATATTTCGCCTTGGAAGGTCTGGGCAAGCTGCTCAACACCGTCCGTATCGTGCAGACTCGTCTTAATCCCAAGCTGGCTATCGAGGGCATGCTCATCACCATGTATGACAACCGTCTCCGCTTGGCCCGTCAGGTGGTGGAGGATGTGCGCGGCCACTTCAAGCAGATGGTCTTCGAGACCCTTATCTTCCGTAACACCAAGCTAGCGGAAGCTCCCAGCTACGGTCAGCCCATAATCATGCACGACGCTTCGTCGACCGGTGCCATCAACTACCTCAACTTGGCACAGGAAATACTTGAACGTAACAAAAACAACGCGTAAATGAGTGAATATGTCAATGCGTAAGTTTGCATGCGCAAGCAAAGACCGACACATTGACACGCTAACACAGTAACACAATACGTAATATGGCAGTAAAGAAAAGCGGTGGTCTGGGACGTGGACTGGGTTCTATTCTCCCCGACATAGAAGACATGGAAGTCGGCAAGCCTGCATCATCCGACAGCATCAGCATGGTGCCTGTGGCAAAGATTGAGGCCAATCCCTTCCAGCCACGTAAGGAATTCGACGACGATGCCCTCGCCGAACTGGCACAGAGTATCCGCGAGCAAGGTGTGATAACACCCGTGACAGTACGCCGCATGCCCGACGGCACCTACCAGCTTATCGCCGGCGAGCGCCGTTTCCGCGCATCGCAGATGGCCGGCCTCAAGGAGCTCCCCGCATACGTGCGCACTGCTACCGACACGCAGATGATGGAGATGGCACTGGTGGAAAATATCCAGCGTGCCGACCTGAATGCCATCGAGGTGGCCCAAGCCTACCGGCAGTTGATAGAAGAGTGCAACCTCACCCATGAGGAACTGAGCGACAAGGTGGGCAAGAACCGCTCCACCATCACCAACTACCTGCGCCTGCTATCGCTGCCCGATGAGGTCCAGCAAGCCATCGGCAACGGACAGATAAGCATGGCGCATGCACGAGTGTTGGCTGGCCTCGATGATGCCGAGCGTCAGCTGGAAATACTTAATGCCATCGTTGAACGCGGCCTTTCGGTGCACCAGACCGAGCAGATGGCCAAGAGCGCCAAGCCCGAGCCCAAAGTGCAGGTGCGCCGTCGCGGCGACCTGCCCGAGACCCATGTGGCAGCACAGAAACGCCTGAAAGAGCGTCTGCAGTCGACGGTGGAAATCAAACGCTCACAGCGCGGCAAAGGCACACTGACCATCGCCTTCAACAGCGACAGCGATTTCGAACGGATAATGGCGTTAATTGAAAATTGAAAGTTGAAAATTGAAATTGATAAGATTAACAAAATCATGCTTGTGTTATGCGCAAGCATAATTTTCAATTATCAACTTTCAACATGCCAGGCCCAGGAGCATTCGGCCAACAAAGCTCTTTGCCTGTCGTTTCTGCCGGGTGCCGGACAAGTGTACAACCATCAGGCTTGGAAGGTGCCGATTATCTATGGTGCTTTTGCCGGGATGGGGTATCTTATCTACAACAACTACAGCAATATGAAGATGTTTAAGGATGAATATCTCTTCCGCGTGAACAACAACGACAATCCCTCGCTCGCGAGTTATGCCTCGTATCCTACAAGTAACATATACAATCTGTACAACCAATATAATAAGAACTTCCAGCTGATGATAATCATCACGGTGGCGATCTATGGACTCAACCTCGTCGACGCATACGTCTTCGGCCACCTTTTCGATTTTCAAATCAGCGACGACCTGAGCCTCAACATGGCCCCAGGTCTGCAGCCCACGCCGTTGGGATGGAAGCCCACGGTGGGGTTCTCGCTGAACTTCTGAATTGCAAATAAAACGAATAACAATAACACATTTACCAAATCATGATCAGCAAACTTCTTTTCATCCAAAGTGACATGGCGGTAGCCAAAGACACTATTGAAAACGCTGTCGCGACAGCAGGGACCGAGCGTGTGACGCTGTGGGATATGGCTCTTAACGGAGGCTGGATAATGCTGGTGCTGGCATTGTTGCTGGTGCTCGCCATCTACATCTTCATCGAGCGCTACCTCACTCTTAACGGCGCCCTCAAAGGCGAGGCCGACAACCGGTTCATGGAACAGATACGCCAGTATGTGCACGAAGGCAATGTCGACGAGGCACGCCGTCTGGCTAAAGAGACCAACAGTCCGCTGGGTCGTATGATCAGCAAGGGTTTCTCCCGTCTCGGCCGTCCGTTGCCCGACATCCAGGCAGCCATCGAGAATGAGGGCCAGCTCGAGGTCGCCAACCTCGAAAAACGCGTCTCCCTTGTGGCCACCGTTGCCTCCCTCGGACCCATGATCGGCTTCCTCGGCACCGTGATCGGCATGATCACCGCCTTCCAGGAGATGGCCTACGCAGGTAACAACATTGACATCCAGATGCTCGCTTCGGGTATCTACACCGCCATGGTCACCACCGTCGGCGGTCTTATCGTCGGCATCATCTGCTACTTCCTCAACAACCTCCTTGTCAGCCGCATCAACAAGGTCGTCTTCGAGCTCGAAGTGCGCGCCAACGAATTCATGGACCTCCTCCATGAACCCGCATGATAAAGTTTAATGTTTAAAGTTTAAAGGTTAAAGAGGCCGACGTGCAAGCACTTTAACCATTAATCATTAATCTTTAACCATTATGATCAAGAGTCAGAACCAAATCAAGATAGAGACGTCGTCGTCGAGCATGAGCGACCTGGTTTTCCTGCTGCTCATCTTCTTCATGATAACCTCGACGCTCATCAGTCCCAATGCCGTGAAGCTGCTGCTGCCTGAAAGCAACAGCAAGACCATGGCGAAGGAGAGCGTCACTGTATACATCGATGAGAGCCATAATTTCTATGTGGAGAACGACATCCCCATCGCTGTTAGCGAGCTGGAATCGTTTCTTCGCACCAGCATCTCCGGCAACGACTCGTCGGCCTGCGTAGTGCTCCGTGCCGACAAGACCGTCCCGGTGCAGGACGTGGTGCAAGTCATCGATGCTGTGAACAGCATCAACGCCTCCAACGGAACCAAGCACAAGGTAATCCTGGCAACATCACCTAAACAGTAAACATGATGAATCCCAAGATAATATCGGGCATCTGCACTACGGTGATAATGGTGATTGTCGCCATAGTGCTGCTCTCTTTCGGCTATGATCCGCCCGACCCACCGATACCCGAGGAGGGTGTCGAGGTGAACCTCGGCGACAGCGACTTCGGCAGTGGCGACGACCCCAAGCCGGCAAGTACTGCTTCAAGTTATGCCCCGCCCGCGGCACAGAACCAGGTGGCCACCCAGCAGGCCGAGCCCACACCTTCGCTCAACGCCAGCACAAACCAGGGCAACACTGTGTCCCCTGCCGTCACCGAGCAGCCCACCGTCGAGAACAAGGAACCCGAAATCAACAAGAACGCCCTCTTCACAGGTCGCCGCAACCAGAGCAGCGGCAGTGGCAGCCAGGGCGTGAGCACCGGCACTGGCGACCAAGGCAAGGCCAACGGCACGCCCAACAGCAACAACTACACCGGCAATGGCGGCGGCAACGGCACCCCTTTGCTCGCCGGCCGCAGCAGCGTGGTCCTTCCCAAACCCGAATATGGCTCCAACAAGCAGGGCACCGTGGTGGTCCAGATATGGGTCGACCGCAACGGCAACGTCACCCGCGCCGAGTACCAGCCGAAGGGGTCCAGCACCGCCGACGGCGACCTTGTTGGCAAAGCCATCGCTGCAGCACGCAAGGCCCGCTTCAATGCCGATGCCAGCGCCCCTGAAGAGCAGAAAGGCACCATCACCTATATATTTAAGATATAATATGAGGCTTGACAAATACCTCTGGGCAGTGCGCCTTTACAAGACCCGATCTCTTGCCGCCGACGCCTGTCAGTGCGGCAAGGTGACGTTGGTTTCCGACGGCCGAGAACTCAAGCCCTCACACGATGTGAAGGAAGGGGAGCGATACAATCTTAATATCGACCAGCTACACAAAGAAATAGAGGTGCTCGCCATTCCGCCCAACAGGGTGGGAGCTCCCTTGGTGCAAGGGTTCATGATTGACCGCACTCCTCAGGAGGAGTATGAGCGCATACAGATGGCGCGCCAGTATGCGTTCGAGAAACGTGACCGCGGCGTGGGACGCCCCACTAAACGCGAACGCCGCGACATAGAACGATTCAAATACGAGTGACCGTTTGGAGAAAATTCTGAAGAAAAAAATATTTTTCCAAAAAAAGTTGCAAGAAAGAAGATAATAGTCGTACAAAACTAACGAAAAGAGCCTGTGGAAGACAAGCAGATAGTAGAAGCCGTGCTGGCGGGCGACACCAGGAAGTACGCCCTGATAGTGGAACGATACCAGCAAATTGTGGCCAACTTGACATATAAGCTCTGTGGCAACCGCCTCGACGTGGAAGAAGTCACACAGCAGGTGTTCGTCGAGCTCTACACAGCATTGCCGCGCTTCAGGTTCGATTCAAAACTGAGTTCTTTCCTTTACCGCATCACCGTCAACGTCGTGTGCAAGATGATGAACAAAGCCAAGCGATTCGTCTCGGCCGACGCCATGGAAGGACTGCCCGAGCAGCGTAGCGAAGACCGTAACGCACAGCAGCAAATCATCCACAACGAGCAGATGGAACAGCTGCGCACCGCCATCGGACACCTCAAGGACGAACAGCGCACCGCGCTTGTACTCTACACCTTCGAGGACTTCAGCTACCAGCAGATCGCCGACGTGATGCAGTGCAGTTTGAGCAAAGTGGAAAGTCTCATATTCAGAGCAAAGAAAAACCTTGCAAAGGAGGTACGACAATGACAATAGAAGACACACTCGAGCAACTCTCACACCAGCAATATCCGCATCAGGTGGATGTTGTTGACCGCGTGATGGCACAAGTGGAGCAACACCCTTATCTGCAGCCTGTAAGGCATCGCGTTGTCAGCTGGCAACGGATCGGTGCCGTCGCCGCGGCTGCTGTCGTGGCGTTGGTGGCTGTCAATGTCACTCTTTTCCACGACAACTATGACAATGAAGGCATGGGCTCAATGATAGCACAGGTCAACGACTATTCCACCTGGAACACTGTTGAGGAGGCTGCCGTCAACCCATTGGAATATCTTTATGAAGAAGATGATTGAAAGATGAAAAAGACACTCATACTTACTTTACTTGTAGCTTTTTGCTGCATGCCGCTTGTGGCCCAGAACCACCATCGTGAAAAGATGAAGAAGCATAAGGATGTCACTGAAGTTGTCAGCGACCTCTCTGTGGCTCAGAAACGCAAGGTGGAGAGCATCACCAAAGAGTCGGTAGAACGGGTCTCAGCTCTTCGTACACAGCAAAAGTCCGTGCGTGACAGCATCGGTATGTATATGGAGCGAGAAGGCGACCAGTCGGCGGCGCTCTATCCTCTTTTCGACCGCGAAGCTGCATTGCAGGCTGCCGTGTCGCGCGAGATGTATAACACCAAACGCAGCATCGACGAGGTGCTGACAAAGGAACAGCGGGCCGAGTTCCGCGAGGCATTCCATAAGGAAAAGAAACATAAACCAAAGAGAAAAGAATAGGATATGAGTGTTGCTTACAAGTGGTTGATAAAATGCAACTTGTAGCAGATGACGCAAGCGTCGCAAACCGCCAAAGAAAAAAAGTTTTTGGCGGTTTGCTTTTTTCTTCGTATCTTTGCACTCGATTTTATAATGTAAAAACGAAAAAATAACATAAAGATGAAAGGTAAGACGATCATTCAGATTCTGCTTGGCGTGGTTATTGTTGCCCTCGCCATCGCACTGTACAACAGCATTATGAAACCTGTGCGTTTCGACAATGAGTACAACAAACGCCGTGAGGCATGCGCCGAAAAGCTGAAAGGCATCCGAACCCTCGAGGAGGCCTACAAGACTACCTACGGCTGCTACATGGGTAGTTTCGATACCCTTATAAACCGTCTCTTCAATGAGGACAGCATGAAGACTGTCATCAAGGTGACCAACTATGACAAGATTCCCGCTGACGTCGACATCAACGAGGTTCCCGAGAAGGAAGCTGTCGAGAAGGGCTATATCACCCGTCAGGAAGTATTCATCAACCCCATTTCATGGCTGCGTGAGAACAAGAAGCTGCCCACCATCGATGCAACCGGCCACACGGTGCAGATGAGCGACGAGCAGATCAAGAACCTGCGCTATGTTCCTTATCCCAAGAGCGAGAAAAACGAGTTTGAACTGACTGCCGGTATGGTCGACAAGAGCGGCTTTATGGTCCCCGTGTTCGAGTGCAAGGTCCCGTTGACCGTGCTGCTTAGCGACATGGACCATCAGCAGGTTGTAAACAAGATCGCCGAGATCGAGAAGGTCGCGGGTCGCTACGCCGGTTGGAAAGTCGGCGACATGACGCAGCCCGTCACCGACGGTAACTTCGAATAAACTATGGCCTATCGTTGCAAGACTCTGATTGCCACCGAGGGCGATAGCTCGAAAGAAGAAAAAAGACTATCCATTTGCCTTGGGGCCAATGGATTTTCTTTTTCGGTGACTACTTCGTCCGGATTGTTGCTAACCTTTGTCGAGGCTGAGGGGGAGCATGCATCGACGATGACGGATGCCACTCGTGAAATCAAGGCATTCTTTGCCGAAGCGGGCATCAAGCCGCTGGGGTATGCCAAGATGGAGCTCATCGTTGTCAGCGATGACAATGCATGGGTTCCGGACGAGTTGTACACATCCGTTGCCAACCGTAATTATCTGCGGCTGCTGGGTAGCAATCCTGTTTCTGTTGTCTCGTGTCCATGCAGGTCGCTGGGCTCGACTATGGTTTTTGCGGCCAACGACCAGCTGGTGACGGCCTTCAAGGTGGCTTTGCCCGGAGTGTCGGTGGCAAACCAGCATGTGGTGCTTAGCCGTTTGATGACGCGCAGTGCTTCGCATCCAGTCATTGTTGCCCATTGGCGTAAGGGCAGGGTGGACCTCGCTGCTATGAGCGAGGGCAAGTATCTTTACGGCAACACACTTCACTACTCAAATATCGACGAGGGTATTTTCCAGGTGGTTGAAGTGATGAAGACCAGCGGCATCGACCGTGCTGATACCGAGTTGCTGCTTTGCGGCGACGTGGATCGCGACAGCTATGCCCGTATGCGTCCCTATTTCCCGACGACAACACTGTTCAACGGCAGAGCACTGCAATTCATGAACCCCGAGTTCAAGAAGCTGCATACCTATCGTTATGCTTTGATATTGATGTAACGGAGATGCGTATCATTGCCGGAAATCTGAGAGGCCGCCGCCTGAATCCACCAGCCAACCTGCCTGTGCGTCCCACGACAGACATGGCCCGGGAGAGTCTGTTCAATATCATGAACAATTATGTCGACTTTGAGGATTGTTTGGTGATGGATCTTTTTGCCGGTACCGGCGCAGTCTCTTTTGAATTTATTTCACGTGGCGTCCGCGAAGTGACAGCAGTAGACATCAATGCGCAGTGTGCTGAATATATCAAGTCGGAGGCTGCACGCATGGATATCCGCAACATCCATGTTGTGCGTGCCGATGTTTTCGACCTCCTGAAACGTGCAAATCGCAAGTTCGACATTGTCTTCGCCGATCCGCCTTACGCCCTTGAGGGGTTGCCGACACTGCCCGACAGGGTGTTTGAGAAGCAGGTGCTGACCGACGACGGTATATTCATCCTCGAGCATCCGCGCGAATACAGCTTCGAGGAGCATCCGCACTTCTGGCAGCACCGTGCCTATGGCAAGGTCAACTTCACCTTCTTTGCGCAAAAGCTCGACGAATAATACTCAAGCAATCATACAATCAAGCAATCAAACAATCATAATAATGAACGCAATCGTTAAAACCAACTTCAGTTTTCCCAAGCAGAAAAGCCTCTATGTGGGCAAAGTGCGCGATGTATATAACATCGACGACAAATATATGGCCATGGTGGTCAGCGACCGTATCTCGGCCTTCGACGTTGTCCTTCCCAAGGGCATCCCCTACAAAGGTCAGGTGTTGAACCAGATTGCCGCCAAGTTCCTCGATGCCACCGCCGACATCCTGCCCAACTGGAAACTTGCCACTCCTGATCCTATGGTCACCGTGGGACTCAAGTGCGAAGGCTTCCGTGTCGAAATGATTGTCCGCGGATACCTCGCCGGCAGCGCCTGGCGCGAGTATAAGGCCGGCGCCCGCACCCTCTGTGGTGTCCAGCTGCCCGAAGGCATGGTCGAGAACCAGAAGTTCCCCACGCCTATCGTCACCCCCACCACCAAGGACGACGAAGGCCATGATGAGAACATCAGCCGCGAGGAGATTATCCGCACCGGCCTTGTCGCAAAGGAAGACTACGACCAGTTGGAGCGCTACGCTCTCGCACTCTTCCAGCGCGGCACCGAAATCGCCGCCAAGAAGGGTCTCATCCTTGTCGACACCAAATACGAATTCGGCAAGCGCGACGGCAAGATATACCTCATCGACGAAATCCACACTCCCGACAGCAGCCGCTACTTCTATGCTGACGGCTATGAGGAGCGCCTCGCTAAAGGCGAGCATCAGCGCCAGCTCAGCAAGGAATTCGTCCGCGAGTGGCTTATGGACAACGGCTTCCAGGGTAAGGAGGGACAGAAGGTGCCCGAGATGACCGATGAGATTGTCAACAGCATCAGCGACCGCTACATCGAGCTCTACGAGCATATCACTGGCGAGAAGTTCCAGAAGGCCGACGACTGCGCCGACGTTGCCGCCCGCATCGAGAAGAACGTTACCGACTACCTCGCCACGCTCTGATGGAAATCGAGCGCAAATATCTTGTCCGTGAGCTGCCTGCCGACCTTGACAGCCATCCTCACGTCGAGATTGAGCAAGGATACCTATGCACATCGCCCACTCTGCGCATCCGCAGGATGGGCGATGCCTATATCCTCACCGTAAAGGAAAAGCAACGCAATGCATCTTCGGCCATCGTCAACCGCGAAGAGGAGTTCGCCCTCACGGCTGACAAATACAACCTGCTAAAGGCCAAGTGCGACGGCTTTCTCGTCAGCAAGACTCGCTACCGTATACCGGTAGGGGAGTACACCGCCGAGCTCGACATCTTCCACGGCAATCATGACGGGCTCCTCCTCGTCGAGGTGGAGTTTCCGTCGGCCGAAACTGCCGACCGTTTCACGCCGCCCTCCTGGTTTGGTCCCGACGTCAGTGCCGACCCCCGCTACCGCAACTCCTACCTCGCCCACAATAACTCATAACTCATAACTCTTAACTCATAACTCATAACTTGAAACGCATCCCCCATACCTTCACCATCGTCTTCGCCCTCATCGTGCTGGCGGCGGTGATGACGTGGGTGGTGCCGGCTGGTGAGTTCCTGCGTCAGACCGTCGATGGCCGCGAGGTGGTGGTCAACGGTTCCTTCCACCGCGTCGACCGTGCTCCGCAGACATGGCAGATCTTCAGTGCACTCTTCAATGGTTTCGTCGACAAGGCCGACATCATCATATTCATATTGATGGTCGGCGGCGCCTTCTGGATACTCAACAATAGCCACGCCATCGATGTGGGAGTCATGGCTTTTCTTCGTTGGGTCAAACGTCTAAGTCGTTTCAAGCTAATACGCAAACTTGGTGTTGAGAACATCATCATCACCTTTGTCATGCTCCTCTTCAGCCTCTTCGGTGCCATCTTCGGCATGAGCGAGGAGACTATTGCTTTCGTTGTGGTGTTCATCCCGTTAGCCATTCAGATGGGCTACGACAGCATCGTGGGTGTCTGCATGTGCTACGTCGCTGCCCATGTGGGCTTTGCCGGCGCCATGCTCAACCCCTTCACCATCGGCATCGCACAAGGCATTGCCGGTATACCGCTTTTCTCGGGTCTCGAATACCGTGTTTTCTGCTGGGTTGTCCTGACAATAATTGGCATAGCCTTTGTGTTGTGGTACGCCCACCGTGTCAAGGCCAAACCCGAGCGCAGCCCTGTCTATAAACTCGACGACTACTGGCGCGAGCGTATGGAAAATACCGAGCAGACAAAGCTCACCATACGCCAGATACTTATATTGGTCCTTCTCCTCCTCACTATCGTCGCCCTCGTGGTCGGCGTGCTGAAGTTCGGTTGGTACATCGCCGAAATCTCGGCCCTCTTCCTCGCCATGGGCATCATCGCTGGCATCCTCGACCGTCAAGGTGCCGACGACATCGCCAAGCTCTTCCTCGCTGGCTGCAAGGACATCCTCTCCGCCGCACTCGTCGTGGGCTTGGCCAGCGGCATTATATTCATACTGAAGGACGGCAAGGTGATCGACACCATGCTCTACGGGCTCACCCGCAGTCTGGCACAGACAGGCGAGGTGACATCGCTCGGCGTCATGTACATCTTCCAGACGCTGCTCAACATCGTTATGCCCAGCGGCAGCGCCAAGGCTGCCCTCACCATGCCCATTATGACGCAGTTCGCCGACCTCATCAATGTCAGCCGTCAGACCACCGTCCTGGCCTTCCAGTTCGGCGACGGCTTCACCAACATGCTCACCCCCACCAGCGGGGTTCTCATCGGTGTCCTCGGAATGGCCCGAATCCCATACGGTACATGGCTCAAATGGGTCTGGAAATTTATCCTGGCCCTAATCTTTATAGGATTCCTGCTTATGCTGCCAACCCTATGGCTCGTTTTGCCTGGGTTCTGATTGCAAGCCTTACTACCCGATTATTTCGTCGAGTTCCAGCCAGCGCATCTCTTTCTCGTCCAACAACGATATCAGCTCACCGATGCGGGTGGAGGCTTTGGTTATTTCGTCAGGAGCGCCACCATTGCTGAGCAATGACTCAAGGCTGGCTTTCTCTTTGGTGAGACTGTCTATTTCTGCCGTCAGCGCCTCGTATTCTTTCTGTTCTTTGTAGGTGGCCTTACGCTTGTCGCTCTTGCTGCGCTCGTACTTGGGCTTCTCGGTGCGCTGCTGCAGGGTGCTTTCGCGTTGCTGGGCGGCCTTCTGCATGCGGTAGACGGTGTAGTTGCTGTGGTAGTCGCGTATCTTGCCGTTGCCCTCGAAGACGAGCAGGTGGTCGACGATATGATCCATGAAGGAGCGGTCGTGCGAGACTATTATCAGGCAGCCTTTATAGGTCTGGAGGAACTGCTCGAGTATCTGGAGGGTATAGATGTCGAGGTCGTTGGTGGGTTCGTCGAGGATGAGGAAGTTGGGGTTGGCCATGAGCACCTGCAGCAGGTAGAGGC
>JAEEGL015694207.1_pt1 | contig 16203 bp, 10 predicted proteins | sample 9134231 | NCBI WGS metagenome assembly JAEEGL01 (sample SAMN16246548, study PRJNA631951) | gut metagenome | biome: gut microbiome; feature: rumen; material: fiber-attached | host: Bos | place: Iran: Karaj | collected 2018-10
AAATCAACCACTCGTTTCGCCCGCAATACGCTGGAGGGCATCCAAACTGTCCGCAAGCTCAGACGGCTCGGCGTCGGCGTGTTCTTCGAGAAAGAGAACGCGAACACCCTCTATATGGACAACGAGATGATCCTGGCGTTCTTCTTCTCCCAGGCCCAGGCGGAAAGCGAATCCCTCAGCAAGAACGTCAGCTGGGGCCATCGCAGAAACTATGAAAATGGGAAGGTCTACTACCACTACGACAGCTTCCTCGGATATAAAAGAGGCCCCGACGGGCAGCCGGAGATCGACGAGGAGCAGGCTACCGTCGTGCGGCGCATCTTCGCCCGCTACCTTATGGGCGACAGCGTCCGAAAAATCTGCAGGGATCTGGAAACGGACGGTATCCGGACCGTGCGCGGTTGTGAAAAATGGTCAGACAGCACGGTGCAGCATATGCTCCGGAACGAGAAATACATCGGCGACGCCCTCCTGCAGAAGACGTATGTACAGGACATCTTCACCCGCAAAAGCATGAAGAACGAGGGGCAGCTTCCCAAATACTATGTGCACAACTGCCATCCGGCTATCATCGACCGCACGACCTTCCAGAAGGTTCAGGAGGAGATCGCACGGCGCTCCGGCAAGAGAAAGACCTCCACCAAGGCCAAAACGGAGCTGGGCAAATACAGCGGGAAATACGCTCTCAGCGAGCTGCTGGTCTGTGGCGAGTGCGGCAGCCCCTACCGCCGACAGACCTATATGCCGAGAGGGGAGAAGTACCATGTTTGGCGCTGCCTGAACCGGCTGGAGAACGGAACGCGTATCTGCAAGCACTCCCCGACCTTACGGGAGGAGGAAATCCACGCCGCCGTTGTCGCGGCCATGAACAGCCAGCTTAACCGAGGGGCAGCAAAGGATGTGCTTAAACAGTGCATCTCTGCCGCGCTGGCCGTTTCGGAGCCGGAACTGACGCTTCCTGCTGTTGAGAGCCGGATCCGAACGCTCCAGGAGCGGCAGATCGAACTGATCGGTCTCGCAACGGCGGAAGGAGCAAGGTTCGAGGATTACGATGAGGAGATCGGTCATATTAACGAGGAGAAGCTGAGGCTGCTCGGGATCAGGTCGGAGCTGGAGACGGCCCAGCAGGGCAGCGCTGCCTTCGATCCCCGCATGGATGAAATCGACGCGGCGCTTGATCAAGACAGCGGCGTGATCGAGGAATACGACGATATCCGGACCAGGCAGCTCATCAGCAACATCAAGGTGCTGGACAAGGAACGTCTCCTCATCCGGTTCAGGGACGGAACTGAGATCGTGCAGACTGTGTGATGGAGGAGCATTTGGAAAGGAAGACCAGGACAGTGGTATTTTTGAGGGATATCAAGCGCCATTTTCAGAAGAAAAAGAACTTTTCTGTCGAAAGGTGTCCCGATTTGGCCTTCTCAAGACATTATAGAATATATAGCGGAGTATGAAGATCGGTTGAGTCAACGAGGAAAGATGGGAATCAAGGCAGAACCGGAGATGGATCGTAACACTCGGTTGTCCTTGAAGCTCGCACGAAGGAAATCGATGCGGCGCTGTCACAGGAAAGCGGGATGATCGAAGAATTCGACGATATCTGAACCAGACAGTTTATCGGCAGTATCAGGGGGCTGGTCAAGGAGTGCCTGCTTATACGATTCAGAGACGAGACTGAGACTGATCAGCATGTGAGGAAGGAGAAAGACTAACGCAGCGGTAACAATCATCCCCAGCGGCAAGGCCGCTGGGGATGGAGCAAAACACTCCGTGAAACAGATAATTGGATGCCTAAACAGGGCACTTTTAGTTATTTTGAAAAAATCTGTCGAGACATGTCACAAAACGGCCTCCTCGTGGGGCTTATATTATAGAGGGGTATTCCATCGTTGTAAGAGGGCTTCAACAATTAATGCGGCTCTGACAATGGGCACGACTATTGATCAGTACCGCATGCTGTGCATGGTGTCAAGTATCTTATCAGCGAAAAGATATAATATCGCAGACAAATTGAGGAGGGAATAGAATGAAACGTGACATTTATGATCTTCCGGATTCACTATATGAATTCGCTCAGTTCACAGATTACCGGGCAACAATAGAGGATTTGGCGCTGCTGGTTGAAGATGAAGATTGGAATTATCATCAAACGGAAGCATCATCGGACTACCCGATTCTGGAGAACTATATCCGAAATACATATGTTCGGTTGTCCAGGGAAAAGAAGGTTTCTTATTCCAGTGACCAGCAGTATTGCTGTTTTGATACCGGACTGCTCTCCAGAACCCAGCATGAACCGGTATATATGCAATTTCGAGTGAACACGAATCTAGGGGTGGATTGCTACTGGTACTTTTCCCGGTTCTTCCGTAAAGGAGAAAATGAAGTAAAAAGATATACGGTGCTTCCTGAAATGGCGTTCTATTGGGATGATCCAACGAAACTGGTCTTTGATACCCGTAAAGAGTTGATCGTAAATGTGGAGCACATCATTCAAGACAATAAAGAGCGATTCCCGGAGCCGTTCTCTTCGATGCCGGACTATCAATTGCAACTCATTGTTGAGGGAAGCGTGAAGGCATCAATAGATCGACTACGCCGGAATTACAAAATCGCCGTTCCGCAGTACTTCGTTACAGCAGGGACGATACAGCTGCTTATTCCTCTGTGCCTGTCTGCACAAGACAATGCAGACCTTGCTATTGTCGTTGAAGACTATGGTACAATGTACCGAGCGGCCACTTGCCTCACGCTGGATCAGGCCATAAACAACGCCCGTCTTCTTGCTCGTCCGGATCGGGATTGGCTGAATCCGTAAATCGTTACTCTTATATACCCGAAATAGATGATTAAGTCTATAAGATAGCTATGACAATAGTGAAATGCAGGTGCCTCTGAGCTGTGGAAATGCATGGACCAAGGTGATATAATAAAATGCGAAAAATGATGCAGGAAATTTCCGCGGAAGGCACCTTGTTATTCTGAAAACCTGAATATGGAACTTGAGAATACTATTATTGTGAGATTACTCCGACAGTTGAATTGACGAGTTCCGACAGGAATGGGCTGAAAAACAGTTTTGATGTGCGTAACGCTAAGTGATTTCAGTAGAGATATCAGGGTGATTAAATGGCTAGTAGCAACAACAAAGAACTGGTGAGCAGGGCAAGTCCACACACGATCAAAAAATTCAAATTGATCGAAGAATATATAAAAGCTTGGGCACAAAAACTCATGCTCAATCCACACTGCAATGGGATTATTTATATAGATTGCATGTGCAATAGTGGGCTTTATCGCGACGAAAATGATGCCATTGTTGAAGGAACACCTATTCGAGTAGCGAAAGCCCTTCGAAGCGTTGCAGGTCAGTATTTTCACAAGAAGGTCTATATATATTTCAATGATATAGATCAAAACAAGACGAATCTGCTCCAGACAATGCTGCCTCCGACACAGAACAATTTTCAGGTTTTTGTTTCTCACGAAGATGGCAATGACCTTCTGAAGAGAATCGGTAGTCGACTGGATCAGACAAGTCATTTGCATTATTTCCTGTTATATGATCCCTATGACGCCTCGATAGACTGGGAAGCGCTGTTCCCTTTTTTCAGGAATTGGGGAGAAGTGATGATTAATCATATGGTCTCCGATCCTGTTCGTTCTATAACCCAAGTTAAGAAAAAGTCGACAAAAGCCAAATATGAGAATACATACTGGGATGACTTTGAAAACCTTGTTCCCTTTGGCAGCGATAAAACTGCATATGAGAGGCGAGTCGAGGAAATAATCAATGCCTTGAAAGGTAAGCGTGAATACTTTGTCGCTGCATTCCCTTTTTTTAATACCCAGAATTCTCAGGTCTACAGTTTGATTCATTGCACAGGGAATGTTGAGGGGTTTAAGCTTTATAAAAAAACTGCATGGAAAACCTTTGGCGCAAGGTCATCTACAAAGAACTCTCATGTAGATAATAATCAAATGGCAATTGATTTTTCCGGACAGGGACTTGTCACAACAAGTACAGATGAATCGTGTTATGTCGTGACTGATATTGCGAAGTATCTGAGCAAATCGTTTGCAGGAAGAAGCAGGGTGCCTCTTCAAGAAATGTGGGATCTTTTAGATAAACACCCAATCTTTCCGTCTGAAGGTTATCGAAACGAGATCAGAAGTGATTTGAAAAACATATTTGGCGCGACCATCGAGATGGAATTCAATGCACGAAACGGGAAAAGAGAGACTATTGTCTCGTTCTGAAAGGAAATGCTCAGATATGAAAAGGGTAAAAGGGTATATCCAAAGGAAATCCATGCTTTATGTGACAGGAGTCGAATATGGTGATTACACCATGAATCACGTTTTTGGCTGTGCGCATGGGTGCAAATACCCTTGTTATGCGTTTTTGATGAAGAAACGTTTCGGAAAAGTGTCTTCTTATGATGAGTGGCTTGAACCTTATTTGGTCGAGAATACTATGGAGCTATTGGATGCAGAAATACCGAGACTTAGAGAACGGATCAAATCCGTACAGTTGTGTTTTACAACGGATCCCTTTATGTACCAATATGATGAGATCAAAAGAATGAGCCTTGCGGCAATCAGCAAATTAAACGATAACGGAATCAAATGCACGGTTCTTACCAAGGGTATCCTACCAATTGAGTTGGCTGATTTGTCTCATGAAAATGAATACGGGATTACTTTGGTTTCTTTAACTGAAGCATTTAGAAAACGGATGGAACCGTACTCTGCAAGATATAAAGACAGACTAGGCGCACTGCAGGCTCTCCATAACCATGGTTGCAAAACATGGGTCAGCATGGAGCCATACCCAACCCCAAATCTTGTGCGACAAAGTCTTGATAAGGTTCTCGACGCAATTTCATTCACCGACAGAATAATCTTTGGAAGAACCAACTATAGCAAAGAGGCCAACTCATTTACGGAGCAAAAAGACTATTATAATCGTTGCGCTATGCGAGTGATCGAATTCTGTAATGAAAACGGGATTGATTATCATATTAAGGACGGAACGCTGACCGATATGGATGACGATTGATGAATCACCCTATGCTGTCTTTACCTCTAGGGTTGGATAGCATAAGACATATTACATCTTGTTTTGTTCTCAATCGTTTTGCTGATGGCTGTTTCCTTTTCAAGATGGACAGAAGAATCGAATGGCTCAAAAACAGATCAAATCGGGACAAGCCTCACGATCTGTTTCTGGTGGGAGGTGCGGTATGGCGTTTAAAACTAAAAAGATTGATAACAGAGATTTTCAAACACCGCAAGAGATGTTCCAAGATAACAAGCTTAAAACGATCAAAGGTATTTTGGATTACCAGTCTCAGATGCTGGACAATTATTTGCAAACGATCGACGAAAATAACATTATTGATAAAAATGTTGCGCTTGAACTCCCTACCGGGAGCGGTAAGACTTTGGTAGGCCTCTTGATTGGTGAGTTTCATCGGAGAAAGTACAAGCGCAAGTGTCTCTTCCTGTGTCCTACGAACCAGTTGGTTTCGCAGGTATGTCAGCAAGCTCGTGAACAATACGGTATAATCGCTATTCCGTTTATTGGTAAGCAAGCCGACTATGACGTCCAAAGCAAGACAAAATACTTGTTGAACGAAGCTGTTGGAGTTACTACATATAGCTCTTTCTTTGCTGCAAATAGTTTTTTCAATGATCCAGATATACTTATTTTCGATGACGTGCATTCTTCTGAAGAATATATCGTCGATAATTGGTCTCTGGAGATCAGTAGGCAGAAGCACCTGGTTTTATTTGCCCAAATAGTCGAATATCTTTCGGATATCATTGGGGGATCGGGCGTCTCGCGGTTAAAACAGAGTGATCCATACACTAGCGACGTAATGAATTGGATTGATATGCTCCCCCGCCCCAAAATAGTGGGAAAGATCAAAGGACTATATGACATCCTTCAAGCCGGAACCAAAGACAATAATCTTAAATATGCCTGGGCGCGGATTGCTGATCATTTGGCGGATTGTCAAATCTTTGTAAGCTGGTCCTCGATCTTGATTCGTCCGTACATATCTCCTACGGAAACTCACCCGGTGTTCCGGCAAACTAAACAAAGAATCTTTATGTCTGCAACGCTTGGCAACAGCGGCGAGTTGGAACGTGTAACCGGATGCCGAAAGATTAAGCGCTTACCGATTGTAGGAGATTGGGATAAGAAAGGATTAGGACGGCGCCTTTTCATTTTTCCCGATCTATCTCTTCCGTCTGATTTGCATAATGATATACTTATTAAACTTCACCAAGCAGCAAAGCATAGTGTGGTCATTGTGCCAAATGATCGTGAATCTAATGAGATATCAGCAATTCTGACCAATGCAGTAAATGGAATACGAGTGTTTAAGGCGAATGATCTTATCACTTCCAAGCATGACTATTGCGAGTCCGAGAATGCAGCAGTAATAATGGCCAATCGTTTCGATGGCGTAGATTTTCCCGATGATGAAAGCAGAATGTTGTTTATATGTAACCTACCACGAGTGACACATTTGCAAGAGAGGTTTTTTGTTGGGAAAATGGCAGCCTCTTTACTCTTTTCCGAGCGGATTAAGACAAGAATCGTGCAGGCAGCTGGCAGATGCACCCGAAACGCTAGTGACTATTCTGTAGTATGCATACTGGGTGATAGTATTCTGAATGAGTTTACTTCTCCCAAAGTACAATCGCAATACCATCCTGAACTGCGGGCTGAAATAGCTTTCGGGATTGAGAACTCTACCAGTTTTAAAACTGTAGAGGATATTTTGGAGAACGTGCAGATTTTCTTCGCACGTGGCGAAGAATGGGCAGAAGCAGAGTCATATCTTGTGGATTTGCGAAACCAGTTTGTGGCAGAAAAACCGGATAAAAGCCATCAAGCTATCATGCAAAAGCTGCTGGACTCTGCTCAAGCAGAAGTCGAAGTGCAGTATCACCTATGGAACAAGGATTATCAGCACGCTTTGGAAAAAGCATTGCAAGTCATAGAAATGCTTAATGCTCCTTCGTTACTGGGTTATAAGTGTTACTGGCAATATGTTTGCGGATCTATTTCGTTAGAGCTTGGGAATAAGCCAAAAGCAAAGCAGCTCTTTGAGGAGGCAATTAAGAACAACAAAGGAGGAATCCTTTGGCTTTCAGATTTGATAAACAGCATCTCTTCCGAAGAAGCAGAAGTGAGTGCTAATAACAGTTTCTATGATAATGTAGAGCGCCTTGAAGAAAGCATTCAGCGAATCAAGAGCAAAAACAATTCTTTCGAGGTTCGTGCGAAAGAGGTTTTAGACGGATTGTTTTCTGATGGAAAGACGTTTGAAACTGCTCATTGTAAACTGGGAGAAATGCTTGGGTTTGACGCCTACAATTCGATGGAGAACGCTGCACCAGACCCCTACTGGATTGTCAATGACCATCTATGTATCGTAGCTGAGGATAAAATCTATGAGTCGACCACCAAGCCCATCCCCGTTGAGGACGTTAGGCAAGCTGCACAACACGAGACTTGGATACGAAAGAATGTTGAAACGCTACAGAAAGATGCCAGAATAATCACCGTATTCGTATCTAATGCGGATTCCATATCGGAAGAAGCGCGAGTATTTGCGGAAAACATCTTCTATCTCAATCGAGAGCGTTTTTGCGAATGGGCAACTAGGGCTATCGATTCTTTGCGTACAGTACGAAGCAGTTTCCAAATCCCTGGCGACTCGGAATGGCGCACAAAAGCCGAGAAAACATTTGCAGATAACGGTGTTACACCAGATGCGTTTATTAGGTTTGTTACTCAGAGACCTCTATCGGGTATTTAAGCTTTTAGGGGATCTGCCAGTTTTAAAGCGTATTAATTTGAATAGTAGAGACAAGTTGAAAACTATCATGAGGCTACTCTGGATGCGAATAATCAACGTTCAGAGAATATTATGAAGATGATTGCAGGTAGTAGGCCATGGAAAAGATAGAAAGTAAAACTCGCACTAGTGTTTTAATGAGAGTAGGCGCCACAAAGAGAATTATGGAATGGTACGAGACAAATACGCTTCAATTTGGGTGCGCAGCTAATTGGATTGATTATGCATTTAAGAATAAGAATAATCCGACTGGAGACTTCTTTGAGTGTGTATTTGCTCATACCATAATAGATGATCCACGAATCAGTAAGATGACTGATATTAAAGGCGAACCAATGGGGGATAACCTTTTAATAACAGTGAATAAAACAGATGCCTCATGTCTTTTGCGATTTGAGCCGACTATTCTAATGCCGGTTCTCTGCATGTATTCGTTTGATGTTCCAAGTATTATTGCCGCCGAAGATGATGAATCAAAGACAAGCGGGTTTGCTTTTAATCTTGATAAGTATAGAGAAGCCATGGGGTATTCAGAAAATGCAACGAGTTTTCTTTTTATTACTGATCCAATCTCGTTCGTTGAAGATCTAAGATATGCTATTCCTGATGCGGTGAACCATAATCAAGAGAATCTTACATCAGAGCGGTTTTATGGCTGTTTCAATCCAAGTGAACCTTTCTTATGCAAAGGAATTAATTATCATAGACACCAAAAGAATGAGTTGTTCTTTGATCGACCCGAGACATCTGAAGATTTATTCTGGAAATTGCCAGAATACGAGTGGCAATCTGAAATGAGAATCGCAATCCCAAATATAAACTTCAAACAGGCATTTGACCCTCAGAGCCAGCCATACGATTACAAGAAAAACACATTAACGATTCATCTTCCGAACTTCCATAAGTATGTACGTATATTTTCAGCAAATGATGCACATTTGTTGCTTTTCAACAATTTCATATCCGATGGTGTTGGATACGATTTTCGAGTGCTAAGATTAACGGCTGATGAAATGTGCCATATTTCTTTGCCCACCCAAGACGGTATGGCCTTCCTGTGAGGCTGGCCTCGACGTATTTTATTTTTAAAAGCTGTTGTAAAGGCGCAATCCCTATGATAGATGAAAAACCAGCCAAACAGTCCAATAATCTGGGAATGCTAATTGTTTTTTTCAGGGATTATTGGAATCATCCAGTTTAAAGGTAAAAATGAGATGAAATTTCGAATGTATGTTGACGAAAGTGGTAATACAGGAGAGCCTCAAATTCGGAAAGGTAAATGGAACTACGGAGATCAACGATACTTTGGCTTGGGTTCAATCATGGTTAAGGAAGAAGATGAGAAGGAATTAAGCAATAAAACTCTAGAAGTTCTTCAAAAGTATGACCCAAAGCTTGGCACAGAAAATGAGTTGAAATCTCAAGGGAAGTATCTTTTTAAAATTGAGTTGCTGTGTGATCTTATTAATCTTTTTCAAGATTATGACTACTTTGCTTTTTTCGACATCAGCAACAAAAAGTTTAAGGTAATCTGTTATATGGTTGAGTATTGTGTGTATCCATATTATATATATGCACAGTTACTGACTCAAGAAAAGCATAGGACTAAAAGAATAAATGCTGCAAATGCACTGTATTATAATCTGGATGAATCTCAAATAGAGAGGTTTGATTGTTTAATTCGAAAGAAAAATGAAGAGTTAGATAAAAGAAAAGACTTTTTAGACTTTTTAGAAGTTCTAATGAATGAGCTATATCAGAAGAAACAAAAGGAACTGGTCGAAGGCATTGGAAGTGCGATTAACTTCATAAAGGATAGTCCGGGAATGCCTTTAAGTAACTTGATTCCGGTTGAAGACTATAATAACAGCGGAAAAAGCAATTTCTTCCTCCCGAATATTGACGCGTTAAATAATATCGTGGCGCAGCAAGCAATAAAAAGGCTTAGTTACAATGATGCAATAAGTATTATTCATGACGAGCAATTACAGTTTAGCAACTCACTGACTAAATGGATTGATTACCAGCGAGATCAAGGACTGAAAGTACAGATTGATGCATTTATGGACTCAAAGAATTCAGTCATACTCCAAACTACTGATTTTTTCCTGGGCATGATAATACGTCTCTTTCAAAAAATCATTGAGAGAAGGCCGTTGAGCAGGAATGACAGAGAAGCAATGAAAATACTAAAACCATTAGTATCAAGTGCGAATAGTAACTGTAATATTGTTTCCGTTCAAAGCGAGCAGGCAGAATTCTTCAGGGCTTTTGGAGTGAAAGCAGTAAGAACAACTATCCCGTATAGATTGTATTAAACATCTCCTGCAATCTATATCTATATGGTTAAAGCTGTATAGCTTGTTTCACCTTTTACACAGATCCCGTGCGAATTTACAAAGAAGGACTTCAGCAGCTAAAACAAATTAATGTAATAATGAACGAGAAATAAGGCAAGATAAGTTGCGAATACTTAAAGACTTTTAGTTCAAGTATACATCTTCTGCGGTTTATGTATGATCATGACTGACATGAACGACAGCCTAGCAATGGCTTAGGAGAAATGCTATATGAAAAGAGACTGCAGTAATTGTGAGTTCAATTTTAATGGTATCTGCGCTGGACATGGCGAAGTATATGCGTACGGTGAGAGAATAACAGACGATACAAAGTGCTGTGAGGACTGGAGTGCAAGCGTTGAGTTCTTCTGCAGGGAAACTACAACTGCCCCACGTTTTTTGAGAGAAGCTTTTAATGATTGCCGAATTTCCTATGGTGAATTTACCGAATGGAATGATGATTATTCCGCTGGAAGGGCTGTTCCAATTGGCGTTTTCGATGCAGTCAAAGCCGTCTACGGTATTAGCATGGTTGACATTGCGGTCGTATTAGGCGTCTCTTTTGGTGTCGTATATCGGGCGAAAACGAACGGCTTTGCGCAAAAAAGGATTAAGCAGTTTTCCAGTGGCCTTTGTATTCCTGAAGAACTCCTGCAAAACATTACAACAAACGATTTTGATGAGTTGGAAGAGTGCAAGGAAGAATTCTTCAAGGAGCCAAAAATCAAAGAGACTTTGGAATCTGTTCCCGAGTGGAAAAAGAAGCTTGCAAGTGAGATATGTTCTGTTTTTCATTGCCCAATCCATATTGCGCGAAAGATCGCAAGAGTGGACAAGATCCTTTGGAATAATAATTTCTCCATGAGCGAGTATACTGACAGCGAAAAAGAGCTTATCCGTTATATTTCAAGAGGCAGCAAGAACCATGAACCGATTTGTAATTTTGAGTATTCCCTAGATATTTCCTGTAATCCGCATTTGAGCGTAAAGTGAATACATATATAAGGGACTAAAGACATTGCAACATCTTTTGAAATCTGACCCCGCGGGTTTGGACAACAAAGGATTTCTTCATATTCCTTAATTATGTGTGCGTTTGTGAACCTTTGAAACCGGATTTCAAATTGAACATGAAGATCAATGAATCTATATAAGGAAATCGGAAACGAAGAAATACTTCAAACCGTTGTATCCATCCCTTTCGGTACGGAAATGGACGAATGTTCAAACTGCTCTCCCTCTAGTTGCATTATTGAAGCGGCTATGATATGGGGAAATATGTGACCTTGAATACCGTGTTGGGAGACTCTGTGAAGGATGGTGCGATAAAACTAATCGGTTCCTGGAGCGCTTCGAGGTGTCTGAAAGCGTAATATGCTATAGAACGGATTTTGTTAAAGGTAATAATCCGTTATGTGGAGGAATGATAAATGAGAATCAAAACCATCCAAATTTCAGGGTTTCGGAAGATTCTAAAGGCAACAATTAATATGGAAGATGACATTACTGTTATTGCAGGAGCAAACAATAGCGGGAAGACGTCTATTGTAGAGCTTTTTAATTATATCTTTAATGCTAATGGAAGGTTGTGTTGTGACGATTTTCCCGTAATGGAATCCCAGCAATGGTGTGCTGCTGTTTTCCCGTATTTTAAAACGCAGTTTAGCCCTGAGAACGATAAAGACGATACGGTTGCAAATATCCTTGAAATAGTGATGCCCTCTGAAAATCCAGAAAACGCAATTGCACTGCCTCCGATAGAAGTTAAGATTCAGGTGGATTATGATCCTGCTAGCGATGATATTCGGAACTTTGCCGATTACATCATGGAGCTTGATCCAGAAAACAGCAGTTTTTATTTTATTTACCGATTTGAATTAGATAAGGATTTGTTGAGAAAATCCTTAGATACAGAATACGAAAAGCTACGTAATCGTTTCGACAAGCTGGTTGGAGAGGCTGAAAAAGACGCTGAGGGGATTCGTATCATCAAGGAAATGTTAATCCTTTTGTATACCAGTAGTTGTAAAGATGCTGGATATTTCTCTGATAAAACTTATAGTAACTTGGCCTCAATAGATATGGCATCGTTCAGAGCGCTTTTCAACTATCAGAATATAATGGCGGGCAGAACACTGGATGATAGTAATTCAGACAGGGCCAGAATACTAAGCAAAAACATGATAGATATCGCAAGCCAAGAGGAAAACTGGAAAACACTGATTCAGTCATTGCCGGATAAAATTAAGCAATCGATTGAAGATGAGCAAATTCAGCAAATGGTTCGTAAAGCATCCATAGAAACCCTGGGGGATACTATCGAACAAATATCTAAAACCAATGGTGGGCAAGCGGGTAACATAACCATAGATATGGTGGTAACGGATGAGGCAGTTCAGTCTCTGCTCAAAAGCATCACAAGCGCAAAATATCAAGTTCATGATTTTTTCCTAAGAGAGTCTTCTCAAGGGTTAGGATATAGTAATCTAATATTCATTCATCTTCAGTTGGAAATGTATCGGAAGACCGTGGATCCTCTACTCGTAAACTTCTTTGTCATTGAGGAACCTGAGGCTCATATGCATCCACAGATGCAAAACGTTTTCTCGCAATACCTCTTCTCCTATTACAGAGAAGCGAGTTCAATGCAAGGCTTTGTAACAACACATTCCCATGAAGTTGTTCGCAATATTCGTATCTCTCAACTTCGAGTACTCCGGCAAGTCAAATCATTTGAATGCTGTCTCTATGACTTGCATGAGTTTGTTAATGAATTAAACAAGGAGAAGCAAGAACAAAAGGATTTGATCGAATTCTACGATGGGTTTTATGCCATCAATTTCCCGGATATTATCTTCGCTGAAAAAGTAATATTGTATGAAGGCGACACGGAAAGAATGCTTGTTAAATGTGCATTGCTTTCGGAGGGGTTTGAGTCTCTTAGAAACCAGTATATATCCTATGTACAGGTTGGCGGTGCATACGCGATAAACTATAAGCCAATCCTAGATTTTTTAAATATTAAATCTCTCATCATAACAGATCTGGATTTTGATTCTGATTCCGTAACTGAGAACGATGTGGTTCAATCATTTTCTTCAAACGCAACAATAAATGCATTTGCGAAAGAGGCACTTAATAATCCTACACCGACAGTGAAGGAACTCTATTCGTGGAAGGACAACGCAAAGCAAGTAACGATTAATAACATTTGTTTGGCATTCCAAGGTATAAATGATCATTATGCTCGAACTCTTGAAGAAGCAATGCTTGCTAAAAAATATAATATGTCAGTGCTGGATAAGAAAGCAAAAGAAGAATGGGTGAATCTACGCACAAGAGATAATTTAAAGTTTGTGATTCCGCGAAAAATGGAGCCATGTAGTATACGAACAATTGTACAACATACGAGTAAAGCCAAAACAGACTTTATGTACTCAGTCATTCTAAATAAACTTGTCGACGCTATGCTCCCCAACTATATAGAGGAGGGCTTAATGTGGCTGAAAGATTGAATAATTGTTTTTTAATCAATGCACCGGCAGGCAGCGGGAAGACGACAGAAATAAAAACAATGGTGCAAAGGTGTATTGTAGACAATCCGAAAGACAATATTCTCTGTATTACATATACGAATCGTGCCGCAGATGAATTATCAAAAGGCATTCTCTCAAAAAACGTTTATATAGGTACAATCCACTCCTTTCTGCACTCTTTCCTTATGCCTTATTTTGCCCACCAAAAGATACTGGAATTATACTTTGAATTCTACGGCGCAATAATATCTGAACGGATTAAAAATACAGATCAAAAAGATAATATCGCCGAGAGTAATGCTCGGTATATTGAGAACCATGGGAAACTAGATTATGATACGGTCAGGCAAAATATCAAGGCGCTTTCGTATAACGAATCACCATTTAGCTCTTTATACTATGGAGGCCTGTCTCATGATGATCTTATAAGCTTTTCAAAAGCGGTTTTCGAGCGTTATCCTGTTATCGGGAGAAAGATTTCCAGCAAGTACCAATTTATTTTTATCGATGAGTATCAGGATACGATGAGCGATGTTCTGAACATTTTTTATGAAAGTGTCAAGAACACAAAAACCAAACTATTCTTATTTGGCGATCGAATGCAGCAGATATATAAAAACTATGATGGATCTTTCGAAGAACAGTTTGAACTATTTGACACGACAAAGGCATTGACAACAAACTACCGCTCAACAAAAAGCATTGTGAACATATTAAATAAAATCTACAATGATCCAGCGTTTGTTCAAAGCAGCTCAGAGACAATGAGCAGCTCTGAAGCAACTTTCGATCCAAGGATTATTATTTGCCATGATATCCAAGCGGAAATTGAGAAGATTCGAAAAGAAGATCCTGATATGCTTGTCCTATATCTCCTTAACAAAGAACGTTTTTTAGATATTGATGCAATTCATTTATATGAAGCATTCAATAGCATGGAGAAATACTCTTTTGGTAAAGCATTCTCTGCAGTGGATGTGTTAACAACACGTTATGAAGATAATCCTGATGCCTTATTAAAACTGATGTTTTGCATAGTTGAGTTGTCAAGGCTTTATAAAGCGCAGCAGTATGGACGACTCATTCAGGTCTTGAAAAGTAATAAATCCATGTTCAGCAAAGACAGCTGGAATATTCAAACTCACATTGATAAGAAAAAAGTGTTCAATAGTATTAAACAAGTTTTCATGACCTTAAAAAGCGAGGATATGACCATCGACGATTTGATTACTAGCCTTGCAGGTGCACATCTTATAAATGAGACATACTTAAGTGGTATCATTGAAGATGAAGATTATAAACTAGCTAGTCCTGTCCTCGTAATCGAACTGATACATATAGCGGATTATTTGACTAACCCTAGAGTTTCAACTCAACATGGCGTAAAAGGCGAAAGCCATGACAGTGTGGTCTTTGTCGCGGAGGACGGTGCAAGTAACCCACGCGTCGCTATGTATCAGTTTTTCAATATGTGGGGACAGATTCAGGTTTCTGCAAGTTTGCTAAACGGGTTTTACTATGCTTTTGCAGCCGAGATTGGCAGTGTCCAGAGCGAGATAGGCATGAACATAAGCGATCTAAAAAAGGAAACCTATACAGCAAACGAAGAAACGATAAAAGAGAAGATATGCACAGTATATGAGGACTTTAAAGATAATCCGTACTTTCAGTTCATTTATGGAAGAGATTATAAAGATTACTTTTCTAATCCAGGGGTTACGAAAGCAAAAAAATGCTTAAAAGAAAACACGGCATACGGTATACTGAGTGCATATAAACTATTCTACGTAGGTTGCTCGCGGGCAAGAAGAAACCTTACCATTCTGTTAGACAAATCGAAAATCGTAGGAGATTTAGAGCTTCAGAAAAAAAGGTTTGAGGAAATAGGTTTTCAAATTGCAAGTGAATCTCCCTTTGCGATCTGAACCCCCTGGGTTTGCACAGTGAAGGGTGATTCTCCTTTTTCCCTTATTCCATACGGGTTTGCGCACCCTCAGGTCCGGACTTCAAATTGGACACGGAATCCGAAAATGGTCAAAATTGAAATCAGAAAAGAAAAACCGTTGCGATCTGAACTCCTCTGTCCAATTCGATGATTGCTCTGAAGGCGTGTTTTTGCTGTGTTGTTCAAGTTCTTTCCTGAGCGGTGTCTTGTATCCATAGCTTTCTGCTTTCGGAAGAAGTAGGAGTTTTGACCGATTACTGCATCGTCGTCGCGGACTTCGTATCGTTCGCGACGACGATTCTTTTCAGAATCGTCGTCTCTCACTCGCTCCGTCGCTCCTCCTCTCAAAATGCGACTCGCTTCGCTGGACTCGCATTTTGTTTTTAAGGAAGTAGGAGTTTTGACCGATTACTGCACAACAAGGGCCCGGCCTTTTGGCCGGGTCCTTGTTGTGTTGATTTGGAAAGCAGAAGGACTTGAAAGGCGGCTCTTGGCAGCGT
>JAEEGL013650035.1_pt1 | contig 16202 bp, 13 predicted proteins | sample 9134231 | NCBI WGS metagenome assembly JAEEGL01 (sample SAMN16246548, study PRJNA631951) | gut metagenome | biome: gut microbiome; feature: rumen; material: fiber-attached | host: Bos | place: Iran: Karaj | collected 2018-10
ATTCTGCATGATAGTTTTCCTTATTTTGTTGTTCTAATTTCATATTTTATAAGGATAAACTACCTCCTTAAATATCCTCACAGTTCTTAATTTTGGAGCTGTCTATGATTTAACCATCCAACTAAAATTTATGGAGAACCAAATTTTTTTTATAGGTAAGGAAACTTTATAAGTTACAAGGATTTGTACAGTGAAATATGTCTACAAAAAAATACGTAGACACAAAAATATTCGGGAACTAAGGATAATTTAAACACATTAAAGTTCAGATCCCGCAAAAAACGTCCAGCCGCAGCCTTTGATAAAAATATCATGCAGCTGTCTGAAAAAAAATGTAATACAGTACAAATTATCAGCATATGCCTGTTCGATATGCGTTCATAAATTTCATAAAATGTCAGAAGCGTAAATATAATCCGTCGTATCCCGTTTATTAAGAGTCATCAAATGACTATTTAATCCACAAATATATCATTTTGATTATTAAATAAATGATAATATACCCTTTACATCACATTTTTTTAAGAAAATACATAAAATCACTTGCTTTTTTCAAATAAATTTATACAATAGTAAATGTAAAAACAATTTTGGTAAAGGTGGTGAAAGTATGAAATACACAGAGCTTATATCCATAGTTGAATCGCTGGTAAATAATAATCCGAACATGGCAGGGACTGAATACCTGGAGGCATACAGAGACGTAGAAGATGACCATAGAGACGGTGCTTCCGCCCTGATTCTGTGCCGCAACAGGGATGACAAATCCAAACTCAATTTTGTTGTTTCCATGACTTACAGTGGAAACGGAGAACTGGATACAGCCAAGTTCTACGTGTATACGGTCAACTGCAGCTACTTCGATACTTTTCAGTTTAATCTGCGCATGAGTCTGCCTTCTCTCAACTTTAAGCTCAAGGTTGTTAAAATCTAAGGAAAGGCAAATGCCGCCTTGACAGACAAGTCATACAAACAGACTGCCCGGCAGACCAGTCGCAACCGGAAGGAGTTACCATAAAGAGAAGAAAAAAAATAATAACTGTGCCATAACCGAAATTTTTCTGACAAAAGAGGTATCCGAGATGAATATTGAAAATCTTAAAGAAAGTGTCAAGCTCTGCATTGATTCAAAACTCACGGCATTTATTCAGGGATCACCCGGACTCGGCAAGTCGGCAATAGTAAAGGAAATTGCCAGAGAAAGAAATCTCAAGCTCATAGATGTGAGACTGGCACAGTGCGATATCACCGATCTGAACGGATTTCCAAAAAGAGACGGCAGCAAGGCCACATACCTGCCTTTCGATACCTTCCCCGTTGAAGGAGATCCTCTTCCTGAAGGTAAAAGCGGATGGCTTCTTTTTCTTGATGAACTAAATTCCGCTGTCAAATCGGTACAGGGAGCCGCATACAAGCTTATACTGGACCGCATGGTTGGCAACCACAGTCTCCACCCTGATGTCGCCATTGTGGCAGCGGGAAATCTGATAACCGACAATGCAGTGGTTAACAGAGTATCCACCGCCCTGAGAAGCCGTCTGATAAATCTTACTCTTGCGCCTGACACCGGTCTCTGGATTGACTGGGGAATCAACAACAATCTGGATGACAGAATACTCGCCTATATCAAATACAAACCCGGCAATCTGTTCAACTTCGATCCAAACAAGGATGAAGAAACATACGCATGCCCGCGCACATGGGAAATGCTTAGCAAAATACTGAAAACCATAAATTCAAATAATCTTAAAACATACAGTGAACTGATAACCAGCATCGTAGGAAACGTAGGTCTTGAATTTGTGGAATATTCCAGACTGAGAGACAGTCTGCCAAACATACATCAGATACTGCAGGGAAGTACTAAAAGCGACAGTTCCTGGGACATCGGCAAAAAATGGATGATAATTTTTCATATCATCGGCCATAGAAATCTTATAAATAGCGAAGATGATTTCAAAAATGTGTTTAATTACATTAACGAATTCGGTTCTGAATTCAGCAGTCTCTTCATAAAGCAGTGCTGCAGACTTCCTGACATAAGCGTTCGGATGATGAAAACCAGTGCATATTATGAAATCCTGAGTAAGATTAACCCTGCCGCGGCACCGTCCGCCTGAAATTTCAGGGGCCAAAAACCGGAATCGCAAATGCCGTGTGTTTTCATTCCCGCGCCTCATCAAGACGTCGCAACCGGATTTCTCACAGAGAGGTTATTATGGAACTCGATAAAATCAAGGTAACTGTAATGGTTCACGATCCGTTTCTCGGTACGATTCTGGCAGGCACAAAAATAATCGAAAACCGTAAAATAGAAACCGCTGCAACCGACGGAAGAGTAATCATTTACAATCCGGATTTCTTTAAGGATCTAAAACATGAGGAGCAGGCTGCAGTTTTTGCCCACGAGGCAACACACATTGCCCTTCTCCATCCATACCGCTGTTACGCCAGAAACGCCAATCCTCAGCTTTGGAATATTGCGGCTGATTATGTGGTAAACGATGCCCTGAAAAACTGCAATAAAAGTTTTGATCTGCCTGACTGCGGCCTTAAAACAGAAAATAGGTTTAAGGATAAATCCACAGAAGCAATATATGACATTCTGTCTGATGAATGTGAATCACTGATGGAAAAAATAAAAAAACTGGTGGATTCTAAAAAAAATGAAATGGAGAAAAGCGGCAGTATCGTAATAAGTATCGACGATTTGCTTGAACCGGCCAAGGTAGATGAGAACGGCAATACTATTCCTGAAATCAATGGAATTCCAACCGATGTTATACAAACAATTCAGGCAGCCCAGATTGTCAGTCAGTGCTCACCCGCAGATCTGGTTTCAAAAAGCACGCGCGCGCTTGACTCTTTTCTTCATCCGATGCTGAACTGGAAAACACTTCTAAGAATGTACTGCAACGATTTCAAGATTGAGGACTATTCCTGGAGATATCCGAACAAAAGATACGAAGATGACTATCTCCCGTCACTGTGTGGCGAAACCCGGCCCTACATGAAGAAGATAAACGTATACATAGATGTATCCGGATCCATTTCCGACAAGCAGCTTGCAATTTTTCTGTCCGAGCTCACATATCTGTTTGACGATCTATGCATTGAAAAAATGACAATACAGTCATTCAGCATCGGACTGAGTTCAAAGGAAGTTTTCACAGATTCAAGGAACATCAGTAGCTACGAGCCAGATTCAAACGGCGGAACGGAAATCATGAGCGTAATAGAAGACATTAACAAAAACAGAGCATTGTTCAGCATAATTTTCACAGACGGCGAATTTGACAACAGTCCGGTTTTAGAATGCAGGGAAAATATTTTCTGGCTCATAAACGACAATCCTGGATGCAGCATGCCAAAAGGAAAAACTGTCCACATTTCCTCGAATGACTACATATGACGCTCCGGGTCTGACGGAGAAATATGAAAATCGGTACTGTCTGCGGACATGCCTGAACTGTCAGCCTGTCATGATTTGCAGTACCGTACGAGGTTAGCTTCACTCCTTCAGTCCGGCAGACATTCCGCAAGTCAGGAGTGCTTTATACGCTGCATTGCCGAATGACGCCGTGAAATTGCAGTTTGGCGACACAGGGTCAACTGGACATGGTCTGAAATTAAAATCAGGTAAATAATTTTTTAACCAGCAAAGGGGCATAAAACATGAACTTTCCAAAATTAATGCGCGCAGCCAGGATCGTTGTTCCGGAAGAAAAGATTTTAGGGTTTGTTTTTCCCTTCTATGAACTAACGGAGGTAACACCCTTTAAATTCTTCGGCCGTGTTACCAAGGTGGACAATAATGAAAAATGGGTGGTAACCCCACTTAAATCCGAAATTATCAGGTTGAACGGGAAACATCTGGTATGTAAAGTCAGCGAGGAAGCTTCAGGTGATGACTTCACAGAAACGTATCACAGCGGAAGAAGAATTTTCATCTCTGAACCCTACGACAGTACCAAACACAATGTCCCGAAAGATTTTTGGGATGGCGGTGGTGCTGAATATTTATACAAAGCTGAATTTACAATGCCGGTAAAAGATATGAACAATGCCGTAATACCAATGAAAATTATTTCCGACGGCATGCTCTGATCCGCAGCATGGCATACTTCATCCAGGCATATTTTTCAAATGAACCGTGAGAGGTTTAAAAAGCCGGCACGGTTCTCTCTTTATTCTGCAGCTTTCCCCTCCCCTGCCTTCATCACCCGCAGTCAGCAGTCTCCGTATACAAAAAAAGATATGCCAAATAATATATACGTCGTATTATCAACTCTTTTTTAGGGTTAAAATTAGCCAGTGAGTTATTCTTGGGGTAACTGCACCCGCTTTTAATCTTTAAAAATCAGCTCAGAACACCTGCGGCAGATGTGAGTGATTTTATAAAAGATTTGATTATTTTTGTTTCACTGATACAAGAGGCGCAAATGAAGGAAATCCAGCGTCGAGAGAAATACATTCATAGAAAGGTTTTACTAGTTGATGACGAACCTGTTAACAGACAGATCCTGGGACTGATTATTCAGCAGCACTACAATGTTATCTGTGCAGAAAACGGTCTGGACGGTCTCAGAAAATTATCAGAGGCTCCGAACACAATTTCTCTTATTCTTCTTGATCTCATCATGCCGGAAATGGACGGCTACGAAATGCTGAAGAAAATTCAGGAGACAAAGGAATACCGCAGGATCCCTGTAATTGTACTGACCTCAGACAAGGACGCCGAGGTGAAATGTCTGAATCTAGGTGCGTCAGACTTCATGCCAAAACCTTATGAGGATCCGAAAGTAATACTTGCAAGATGCAAAAAAGCAATACAGCTGGCAGAGGATCGCATTCTCATAAATGAAAACGAAAGAGACAGTCTTACAGGTCTTTATACAAGACTCTTCTTTCTGCAGTACGCCAAGCAGCATGACTGTTACTGTCACGACATGAGCATGGATGCCATAGTAATCAATATCAACCGGTTCAGACTGGTGAACAGTCTGTACGGAAGAGCCTACGGCGACAGACTTCTTCAGACAATAGGAAGCCTGATTGCAGAAATTCTCAATGATACTGACGGAATCGCATGCAGATGTGAAGCGGACACATTTTATATTTACTGTCCTCATATTCAGGATCACGACAAATTCGCACGCAGCTTCATTTCAAAATTTGAAAAAGCGGTGGAAAACTCAAGAATAACTCTAAGGCTGGGCATATATGAATATGTGGACCGTACTCTTTCTCTTGAACATCGTCTTGACATGGCCAAGAACGCATGCAGCAAGTTAAGAAACACATACAAGAGCGACTACAACATATATGATTCTCTGCTGCACGAAAAAGAGCTCTACAACGAGAAACTCATACATGAAATGGACAGGGCCATTGCTGAAAAGCAGTTTAAAGTTTTCTTCCAGCCTAAATACGATATAACCGGTGACAAGCCGAGACTTGCAAGCGCCGAGGCTCTTATCCGCTGGATCCACCCTGAATTCGGCATTATCAGTCCGGGCATATTCATATCTCTGTTTGAGGAAAACGGTCTGCTGCAAAAGCTTGACAGATATGTATGGAACGAAACAGCCGCACAGATAAAGGACTGGAAGGAGAGAGTGAAACGCTATGTGCCCGTATCTGTCAATGTATCAAGGACTGATATATATGATCTTGATCTGATTGACAAAATAAAGAGCATTCTTAACGAGCATGATCTTTCAGCTTCTGATATGTATCTGGAAATCACCGAATCCGCATATACGGACAACACAAGACAGATAGTCGAAACTGTGAACGAACTGAGAAGTCTCGGATTCAAAATTGAAATGGATGATTTCGGAAGCGGATACTCATCCCTCAGTATGCTGGCAAATCTGCCGATAGATGCGCTTAAACTTGATATGCAATTCATCAGAAACATAACAAGAAGTCAAAAGGATCACAATCTGCTGCTCGTAATGCTCCAGATAGCCGGATTTCTGAATGTTAAGACTGTGGCCGAAGGAGTTGAAACCAGGGAGCAGTACGAGATTCTAAAAGAGGCAGGGTGCGAAATTATACAGGGATACTATTTTTCAAAGCCTCTGCCGGCAGAGGATTTCGAAAAACTTTTGATTAAGGAAATGTAATATGTTAACCGTAGAAAATCTCAAAGCAATAGGAGTTAACACAGAGGAAGGAATAAACCGCTGTGCAGGCATGAAGGATTTTTATCTGAAAATGGTGGAACAGTCAATAAATGAAGCAAAATTTCCGGCTCTGAGAACAGCCATAGAAAGCAGGGACTTCAATACAGCATTTGAAATAGCCCACAGCATGAAAGGTGTTTATGCAAATCTTTCGCTTGATCCTGTTCTGAAACCGGTACAGGAGATTACGGATCTGCTGAGGAAAAAAACTGAAACAGATTATTCAGAGCTTTTGAACAGGGCCGAAACAGAATTCAGCAAACTAAAAAATCTGGTAAACTGATTTCTGACGAAACAAATCTGAATAAAATGATATATAAAAGACTGCTGCAGACAACTCTGCTACGCCTTTTATGGCTGAAAAGCAGTGTTTTCTAATCTTTTTTCTGTCTTAAAATAAAATTAATGCAATAATAATAGATATCAGTCGATTTTAAAATTTCAGATATGCCGGCAAAACAGCAGTCTGATCTTGTAAGCAGGATTTATCCCGACTTTTTTCAGGCCTGGGAAAATCAAACTTAAGAAAATGAAGAAACGTTCAGAACAAGAGAGTTGCGGATGTTTTCTTCCGATAAAAGGGAACTAGAATGAAAAAATTTAACAAGAGTGTATTTGTATCATCAATGATGCTTATCGGTGCACTGGCCGCAGGCGTTGCACCGCAAGAGGCTTCGGCTGGAGAATTCTCTGCTGATCAGATAAAAAAAATGGGGATATTCCTGTCTAATTTCACAGAATGCTCCTTCACCAAGGTGTCAAAGGGAAGTTTTGTCGACAATCCGGAGGACATGGTGCGCTTTGCCATATGCCATAACTGGATAAACAACAGCAAGAGATTTGTGTTCAAAAAGAAATGCGGCGCAGAAACCTCAGAATTCGATTCATTTGCTCACCTGGATCCTAAGTTTGTCGCAGAAACCATCAAGAAATACCTGGACTACGATTTTAAGGAGCACCGCAGCAGCAGTGATTACATTGTATACGACAAGCATACATACTGCATACCAGCAGCCGACGGTGAGCAGACACCTTACGTTCAGGTTGTAAGTGCCAAAAAGCAGGATGACGGCACAATTCTTGTAAAAGGCTCATCATACTATCCGGATGCTGAAGAAAAGGCTGACGGAAATGTTAATGTCACCGCAGTTATCAGACCATACAAATGGAACGGCAAGAACACCTGGTCTCTGGTATCAATGGATATGGATCCTAAGCCGTTCCCGGATTAATATATTAAGGATTTAGGAACTCACAAATTAAGACCGCATCTCCAGAAATGATGCGGTCTTTTTTACCTCTGAACCTGCAGCGGACACCAAAAACCAGCGTATTTAGACAGGTATTTAACCGCAGAAACTGCAGGATCGTTCATCCATTATCATTCTTTCTGCAAAACGATCAACACAGTCAACTTGCACAGGTTAATGTCATCTGAATTTCAGATCAGTACCGTTAAAAACCGAAAGCTTTCCTGAATATATCATCGCCAAGTTTTTGAACCCGCAACTGATTTTCTTTAAAATTAGGCTGAATGGAACTGCAAAGATTATAAAAGTCATGCTGATGATCCATGTGACGCAGGTGACATACCTCATGGATTACTATTGTATGTCTCAATTCCTCAGGGAGAAGCATAATCAATATGTTCAGATTGATGTTTCTGCGACTTGAACAGCTGCCCCATCGGGTTTTCTGCATTTTGTAGCAGATGGAGTTAACTTTGCAACCGATTCTATCTGCATACATCTTCACCAGAGGAGTAAGATATTCTTCTGCTTTACCTGCCAGATCCATAATCTCTTCCCTGCTTAATCCGACAGGATCAGTTCCTTCAAATGCTTCACTCACATTATTTTCAAGATAGTCAAGAATACTGGATTTTGATTTTTTTACCAATTCCATCAGCCGATCGCAATCAATATTTGAAGGAGCTACAATTCTGATCTGACCTTCCCTACCTACTAAAACTCTGTATTTTGAACTGCTGCTGACAACCAGGGACACGTTATCATGCTCAAGTTCCTTCTTAATAAGCGGCAAAATTAAATTTTTATTTCCCTTCAATAGCATAAAAACAACCTGCAACTGTACACACATTTATTTTACAGCATAAGAGCATTGGATAAAATTATGGGCCCTTTACAAAATCAAGTTGAAATATATTGGATGATTTATTCAAAATAAGCAGAACTTACCAACAAGGAACAATTATTTCGAGGATTCAGAATTAGCCTCGTTGCTATCATATGTGTCATTCTCTAACATATTGATGCTCGAGGCTTTCTTTCCGTATGGTTACGTGTGTTACATCTGAAATGCAATTTTTACTGAAGGGAACACTCCGAACCAAGGTTCAGTCGTCTAGTATGCGTCGTTCCAACCGAAATTTGTAAAGAACCGTTTTTTTTTATGGTCGTTTATGACTGTATGCGAATTTTCTTCGGACAAGAGCCCGGGACCCAGACAACTAACATCGTCAGTATGCTTCTGAAATATCACAGCACTCCATGAAGATCAAAAAAAGACTGATCTATACAACCGGGAAGGCTTTACTTAAGAACAAATGTGTTATTCTTCCGCACCACTCCCGCTGTCTGAGCTCTCCTCCCATCCTCCACCGAGACTTCTAAAAAGTCCGACAAGACTTTCGTGATAACCTAACTTTGCCGAAAGAAGATCATTTTTAATTGCAATTTCATTAAGTTTTGAATCGATTACCCTGTCATAATCGTACTCATCAAGCTCAAACATTCTTTTAGCAGATGCATGGAGTTTCTGAGCTTCCGCAAGAGCTTTGTCAAGTACGCGCTGCCTGTCGGCATACCCCTTTACAAGACTGTAGCTGCTGTCCACCTCCGAAAGGATCTGAAGAAGTTTCTGATCATACTCGGCAAGGGCGGTTTTAAGTCTTGCATCGGCAAGATCAATGCCCGCACGGATGCGGCCGCCTGTAAAAACAGGAACCGAAAGATCAATGCCGGCAATGCCTGACCATGTTCTGACAGAATTAAAATCACTGCTTATATGAATAACCCCTGAAGACCACAGAAATGAAATGCTGAGACGCGGATAAAGATCAGCCGTGGCAGAAGCGACTCCGGCTGCAAGCGATTTGATTTCATTGCTCCTTGCCAGCAAATCAGGTCTGCGTTCAAGCAAATCCCGCGGATAAATTCCCGCAGGAGGAGCGGGAGCATCGCCTGCAGACAGAAGACGTCTGCCAAAAACGTCAGCCGAATTCTGCGGCACTTCTCCGGTAAGAACTGCAAGCACCCGGATCAGATTGGCGCGTCTGGATTCAAGAAGACTCAGCATAGCCTCCTTTTTAGTGATTTCATTGGCGATATGATCGAGATCATAGGCTGTAGTCTGTCCGGCCTCAAATCTTGCCTTTACATATCTTCTCATTTCCCTCAGATTTGCAATTGCCTCCTTCAGCAGATCCAGCTCCTGACCTGCCGCCTGGATTTTAAAATAGGTATCTGCGACCTTTGCAGAAATCTCAACTCTTGCAGCCTGCTCATAATCTCTGGCACTGAGAGCGCGGTATGCCTGCATATCTGCATCACTCTGCTTTTTACCGAAAAGATCAATTTCCCAGGAAGCCGCCAGCAAACCGGTGATTGCTCTGGGATGACCGTCAATATGATCACCCATCATATCCGCAGGCGATGTCATGGAAAATTTTCCGGCTTTTCCGTTCACACCGAATTCAGCTCCAGGTTTCTTATCAGCCTCCGCCATGGCGGCATAGGCGTCAGCTTCAGCAATTCTGCTTCGTGCAGCTCTAAGCTCCATATTCTGTTTAAAGGCCTTTTCCATAAGTCCTGTCAGCACAGGATCCTGCCACTGATCCCACCATCTTCTGATGTCGGTTTTTACTCCAGGCGCCGCTTCGCTGAAGGATGAAGGCATATCAACAGTAGAACTGACATCGGCGGTCGTTACAACCGAGCAGCCGCAGAACGCCGCAGCAGAGAGCAGCATAATCGCACATACAGAAAAATTTTTTCTCATATTCTCCTACCCCTGTCTGGAAAGCATAGAACGGAACCGCAGGAGTGCCACGACAATGAAGCAGCTTCCCACACCTATGATGTAAAAAAGATTTTTTCCTACAATATCCAGACCGGCATTGCGGAAAATCACCTGGTGGGTGAAAAGAGAATACTGCACCGTAGGTGATATCTGAATATATTCCTGAAGCATCTGCGGCATATTGTCAAGGGGCGTCATGGCACCTGACAGCAGATAAAGCACTATATATACCGGAATGCACAAAAGACCGAACTGCGGCATATGCGGCGCAAGAGTCGCCAGCATAATGCCAAGTGCCGCAAAGCAGAAGATATAGCATGCCGTGCCGAAGGCAAAAAGCGGGACAGAACCCTGAAGGGGAATATCAAGGGCGCCGTTGACAACAAGGAAAAGAGAGCCGAGAGCAAAGCACAGGATAACAAGCACATTGGCAATTATCTTTGAAAACGCTATCTCCGACGACGAAACCGGCATAACAAGAAGATGCTCGATGGTACCGCGCTCACGCTCTCTTATTACCGCGGCGCCTGCAAGAATGAGCGTAAGAAGACTGAGATTTCCGATAATCTGCGTTACTCCCATATGCCAGATGCTTGAAGCATTCGGATTGAATCTGTTTCTTATGACAACACTGACCCCTGCATCATGCTCAGTCTCGCTCTCAAGATGTATCTTTCTTAGGTATCTGTGAATCTCCTGCTCTATAATGCGACTGAGATATCCGGTACCTGCACTTGCATGGGTCATGGCCGTTGCATCAACTATGACGGCGATTTCAGGTTTCTTGCCCTCAGAGAGATTTTTTTCAAAATCACTGGGAAAATCGATAATAAACACAAACCGCGCCATATCAAGAAGCCAGTCGGCATCAGCGTCAGTAATATACTCCGGCTTTTTAAAGCGTGGAGGAAGAATGGCGGAAACAATGGACGCCGTAAGCTCGGAGCGATCATGATCGATGACTGCAACGGAGGCGTTTCTCACATCCGTCGCCGCTCCCCTTGCAGAAGTATAAACAGCACCCGTGAAGAAATAGACCATAAGGATAATAAGCACGATATCACCCAGAACGCTTCTTATCTCCTTGCGCGTCAGTACAGACAGATTTCTTAAATTCATCTACTTCTCCTGTTTTTTCAGCAGCATTACCGCAAGAGTCAGATAGGAAAAAATAAGCAGCAGAAGAGCCCCGTATACATGAATAAAGCTGCCAAACCCAAGTCCCTTGGTGAAGGTTCCGAGACTTATAAGCTGGAACCAGCAGCCGGGAAACGTTCTGCTGATAAGCTGCTGGGATATCTCAAGAGACGAGGCGGGAAACATAAATCCAGAAAAATTAATGCTCGGCACAATGGAAAGAATAGCGGTACCGAAAACTGCGGCAATCTGGGAGCGTACAAAGCATGAAACAAGAAGACCGAAGGACGATGAGGCGGTAACGGCAAGCAGTGCTCCAAGGCAGAGGGCCGCAAAGGAGCCTCTCACAGGCACGTCAAGAACAAAAACCGCCAGAAAGCAAAGCTGCAGAAAACAGATAAATGCAATAGTAATATAGGGGATCTGCTTGCCGATAAGATACTGGTAAACTCTTGCCGGTGATGTATAAAGATTTGATATGGTTCCAAGCTCCTTTTCACGCACTACGCCAAGAGCGGTCATCATTCCCGGAAACAGAACCATTGCAATCATTATAAGTCCGGGGGTTATAACATACACGCTGTCGAAACTCTCGTTATATTTGAAGCGGGGCTCAAGAGAATACGGAGCCGCCATACCGCCCGACGGAAGCGAAGATTTTTCAATTCCGCTTCGAAGATACTGCTCTGTTATACCGGTGGCATAGGTTACTATGTTGTTGCTGACGGACGGAAAAACCGCATCTATATGAAACTGAACCTCAGGTCTGCGACCGCGCAGAAGATCATTTCCGAATCCGGGAGGAATTTCTATAACAAGTCTGACGGCATATCTGCTCAGAAGATACTCCGGATCAAGATTTCCCGAGGACGGAAGTTCCTTTTCCACAAGATACGGCGATCCGGCAAAATCGCTTATGAATTTTCTGCTTTCATGCGTCTTATCCTGATCAATCACCATAAAAGGCATAGGTGAGAGATCAAAAGATATGCCGTGCACAGCAGTAAGAACAAGAATTACAGCCCCGAAGAGTGCAAAGAAAATTCTGACAGGATCCCTCAGCAGTTCTCTCATTTCCCGCATGGCAAATGTATAAATGATAAAGAGACTGTAGAGGATCCCTTCAGCTCCCGTGAATAATTTTTCACTGTCCTTCTGCATTCCCTGCAGCAGTTCCTCAGGCACCTTCTCAACAGCATCCTGCTGATCCTCAAGGTAAGAGATAAAGGCCTTCTCGAGGGTATCCTTATTTCTGCTCTCCCTGAGTTCATTGGGAGTTCCTACGGCAAGCACCCTGCCGCGGTGCATAAGAGAAATTCGATCACAGCGGGCCGCCTCATTCATGAAATGAGTTGAAACAAAAATCGTTACTCTGTCCTCGCGGCTGAGCTTTATAAGATAATCCCAGAACATATCCCTGGCTGCAGGATCTACTCCGCTTGTAGGCTCATCCAGAATTAGAATTTCAGGACGGTGCAGGCATGCCGCGGCAAGCTGCAGCCGCTGACGGACTCCAAGGGAAAGAGAAGAAGGAAATTCTTTGGCAACAGCAGAAAGCTCAAAACGCTCCATAGCCTCATTAATCAGTTCTTTTTGTCTGTTCAAAGGAATGCTGTAAAGCTGGGCATGAAGCTTCAGGTTGGCTCTGACTGAAAGTTCCTCGTAAAGAGAAAATGCCTGTGACATATATCCGACACGTCTGCGAACCGAAATATTACCGCTTTCAACGGAACTTCCCATAATATGAGCCGTACCGGACGAAGGATCCAGAAGACCGGTGAGCATCTTCATGGTTGTTGATTTTCCGCAACCGTTGGATCCGAGAAAACCGAAAATTTCACCTTTTGAAATACGGAAACTCACATGATCAACGGCTGTAAAACATCCGAATTTCTTAGTAAGATTTTCTGCCTCAATAACCGGAGCCTCGCTCTCAATGGGAACGAAAGGGGGAATGACAAAACCGTCAACACAGCCCCTTTTGTTTTCAGGCAGAACCTTAAGATACGCCTCCTCAAGATTTCTGCTTGAAGTTTCTGAAATCAGATTCCCGGTCGGCGCGTGGGCAAGAATCATGCCGTCATCCATTACCACAGTGTTTTCAAATCCCTCTGCCTCATCTATGTATGCAGTGGAGACCATGAGAGTCATATCCGGATCCTCATTGCGCATGCGTGCAAGAAGATCCCAAAACTGCCGGCGCGAAAGAGGATCTACTCCGGTGGTTGGCTCATCAAGAATAAGAAGCTGGGGACTGTGAACAAGAGCGCAGCAGAGACTGAGTTTCTGCTTCATTCCGCCCGACAGCTTGCCGGCTGCACGATGGGAAAAAGAAGTAAGGGACGTCGCAGCAAGAAGAATTTTCATTCTCCTTTCACGCTGTGCGCGGTTAAGGCCGAAAAGTCTGGCATGAAATTCAAGGTTTTCAAGGACGCTCAGAGTAGGATAAAGATTCTTGCCCAGTCCCTGGGGCATAATGGCGACATCATGAGAAAGTTTATACCTGTTCCCTGCCTTTGAGATATCAAGATCCAGAGTAAGAATTTCTCCCTTCTGCAGTATCTTGATACCGGCAATCAGTGAAAGAAGAGTGGATTTTCCTGTTCCGTCGGCACCGACTATTCCGGTGCTGGTGCCGCGTCTGATGCACAGATCCACCTCTCTTAAGGCATCGGAGGAGCCGTAGCGATGACTAACTTTGTTAACTTTAACAGCATAATCAGACATATCAGTCTCCTGCCCTGACCGGCATCTTCCGACTAAAGATAATCCGGAATTCTGACTGAAAGAAATGCAGGCCAGGATGCCTTGGGATCAAATCTTACATAGCCAAGAGCAGGCATTCCGCCGTTAAACGCCCTTTTATGATCCCTGAGAAGATCCGGACTGATCCTGAGAGTCACCTTGAACATCAGCTTGGCTCTCTCCTCCGCCGTTTCCACAAATTTCGGAGTAAACTGAGCATCGGTGGCTATAAAGCTTATTGTCGCAGGTATTACCGCATCAAGTCCGTCAATTACTATCCGGGCATCATCCCCAATCCTGAGATTTGCTGCTTTCTGAGACGGAACAAAAAGATCCAGGGTAAGATCCAGAGGATCAAGAAGAGCGGCAATTCTTCCGCCGGAGGCCACCACATTTCCGGGATCCGCCAGAGTATATTCCACATATCCGTCAATCGGGGATTTAATAACCATATCTCTGTCGGCATCGACGGCCATATCAAGCTGAGCTGTGTACTGTTCAACAAGGTGGGAGTTCCTCTGCACATTCCACTTTGCCTCCTGAAGACTGCTTTTGGCTGTATCAAGGTTGGCTGTGTACTGATTGAACGCACTGATTCTGCGCTCAAGTTCTGTCTGCCCTATAAGATTGTCGCGTCTTAGCTTTCTTGCATTCTCCAGTTCAATTTTTGCAAGCCTCACCTTCTCGCCCAGCGCCCTTATTTCAGAATCAATCCTTGCGAGCTGCTCGCCTGAAGCCTTCAGAGCTGACTGCGAAGCAGCCAGGGCAGCTCTGAAATTCTCCACCTTGCCCTTGGTCTGGGTATCCTTTAGTCTGGCTATGACCTGTCCTTTTGCGACAGTGTCTCCCTCTCTAACAAGGTACTCCTCCACTCTGCCGCCGTAGAGTGCCGCCACATCAATACGCTTAAGCTCCGTCCTGCCGTTTGATTCATATATACCATGAAGCTGTTCGGTCTGACCGTCACATCCGTGCAGATAGAAATATACACCGGCGCCGGCAAGAACCGCAGCGGCAAAAAGCAGGGTTGGAAAACGCATGAAATACTCCTTAGAACAGACCTGTTCAGGTATTTTACCAGGCAGAGCAATCAAAAAATATTGTTGCACAGGAAACAATAAACATTGTAATTTAGTAAATGTTTACCTGTCAACAATTTTATTATCATCAGAAAAACCTAAAATCAAAGGATATTTGCAATTTTTTTATAAAAAATATAAACTATTCAAAATTGTTTACCGGTAATCATAAGGTCAGTTATGTCGCAGTCGTCAGATCCTGTATTCAACCAGATAATTGAAATATTAAGCAAAATCAACAAGAACCACGATATTATCAATGAGAAAATTAAACGGGCTCTTGATGAAAGCGGAATTAATAACACAGGAGAACTTACCATTCATGAAAGACGAACCATCCGCTATATAGGCGAACATAAGATTTCCAATGCAACATCCATAGCCAGCGGTCTCGGGATCACAAGAGGTGGAATATCTAAAATCTGCAGCCGGCTAATCAGCAAGAGCATGATCACCGCCCATCAGATGGAAGGCAACAGAAAGGAAATTTTCTACCGTTTGACAGCCGTAGGCGATAAAATATACAACGCACTGATGGAATATCACAGGAACACAGAAAACAAGTGCCGCGAAATCATAGACAGCTATACCGACGAACAGAAGGATATGCTTCTTAAGTTTCTCAGCAGCATAGCAACGCTGATCTGAAAGCACTGCTATAGCCACTCCATCCCATGAAGCAAAGCTGTACCAGCTGTTTTTAAGAAATGAGAATCTGGTCCGGACTCAAAACACCGCCATACCGAGTGTCAGAGTGTGTCAAGCTAAATGTGTAAGTTCCTATTTTTAACAGAAAAAATATAATTTTTCTCATGTTAAATTTTGGTCTTCCGACCATCCCGTACGTACAATACTGATGCTACGAGATAGCTCTCCTGAAAGCGACTCGCCAGACGTATGGGATTCCGTTTTAAGCATAATTACAGCTACCCGGGACAATTCCCCTCCGACAGCCTATTAAAATAGTCTGTTAAAAAGAAATATTAGCTGTAATTACTGCTTTTATGAC
>JAEEGL015918179.1_pt1 | contig 16202 bp, 19 predicted proteins | sample 9134231 | NCBI WGS metagenome assembly JAEEGL01 (sample SAMN16246548, study PRJNA631951) | gut metagenome | biome: gut microbiome; feature: rumen; material: fiber-attached | host: Bos | place: Iran: Karaj | collected 2018-10
CACGAGCTCGGTTACACCAAGGACTGGAACGGCGACCCGCTGGTGGATCCGGAGCAGATCTGCGAGCTGAAGGTCCAGGACGTCATCCCCGCGAAGGACTGCGGAGATTACCTCACCAAGGTCGCCAAGTATCTCGACGAGGAGCTGGAGCTCCTGTACCACCTCCCGCGCTACTACAACGTGGAGGACAGGACGGACCTCATCGGGAACATCGTGTTCGGTCTCGCCCCCCACACATCCGGTTGCATCCTGTGCCGTATCATCGGTTACTCCGATGTCCGCGGATGCTACGGACACCCGTTCTTCCATGCGGCCAAGAGGAGGAACTGCGACGGTGACGAGGACTGCCTTATGCTGGGCCTGGATGCCCTGCTGAACTTCTCCAGGAGCTTCCTGCCCGACAGGAGGGGAGGACTCATGGATGCACCCCTGGTCCTGACGACGAGGCTGGATCCCAACGAGATCGACAAGGAGGCCCACAACGTCGACTGCCTCAGGGAGTATCCGCTGGAGCTCTACGAGGCCGCCATGGCCATGAAGGAGCCCAAGGAGATCGAGAAGAAGATGGACCTCATCGCCGGCCGTATCGGCACCGAGAAGCAGTATGAGGGCCTGGGATTCACCCACGACACCAACGACATCTCCAACGGTCCGAAGTACTCCGCGTACACCACATTGGAGTCCATGATGGACAAGATGAACGCCCAGCTCATGCTGGGGAAGAAGATCCGCGCCGTGGACGAGAAAGATGTGGCGGTCCGTGTCCTGAACAAGCACTTCATGCCTGATATGATAGGAAACCTCAGGAGCTTCTCCACTCAGACCGTCAGGTGCACCAAGTGCGGCGAGAAGTACCGCAGGATGACCCTGAGCGGGAACTGCTACAGATGCGGCAATCCCCTGAACCTCACCGTGCACGAGGCATCGGTCAAGAAGTATCTCGAGATCTCGAAGACCATCGGGGACAAGTACGGTCTCGACGCCTACACCAGGGAGAGGATCGACATCCTCGAGATGAACATGAACTCGGTGTTCAACAACGACAAGGTCAAGAAGTGCAAACTGTCAGACTTCTTCTGATCTGGCACTGTAGATAAAAAAGAAGTGATCCCTCCTTTCGGAGGGTGAAATGTTTTCAGAGCGCCTCGATCTGCTCGGCGAAGTCCTTTGCCTCTTTCGAGAGGACGTCGAGAGCGATATCCAAGGCCTGCTGTGCGGTGAGCGAACCGTCGGTCTCGAACTTGAACAGGAAGTTCGTGTCGTCCCAGTCGACGGTGATGCCCTCGGTCTCATCGAGCTGCTCGAGGCATCCCCTTGCGAATCCGCATTTGACGGGGTCCTTGACGACGAGCTTCTTTCCCTTGACCTCGAGTCCCTCGGGGCAGAGCTTGGCGCATGCCACGACCTGCTCGTCGGACGCGTGCTTGGGATCGATGTTGATCACGGGCATGTACTTGTATCCGACACCGTTGCAGACCTGCCACTTGACGTGCTTCTTGGCGGTACCCATGACCGCCTTGGCGAAGACGTTGATCCCCTGGTCGGGCATGAGCTCGACGATGGGGATGAACTCGTCGACGATCCTCAGCTTGTCGCTGTTGGGTCCGCCGAGGGGCTGGAGGTCGGATGAGTACACCGTTGCGGGACCCACCTTGGTCAGCTTGTAGATTATGGTACAGCTGGGGCAGCCCTCTCCTCCGCAGGAGCACTCGCTCTGCGGCACGAAGAGGTCCAGGTCTGTGGGCACAGGAAGCATTCCCAGCCTGTGGGCGATGACTTCCTCGAACAAGGGCGTGATGCTCTCGTACTCCTTGCCGTCGTCACCCTCGAGCTTACCGGTGTAGAACTCGACGGTGTCGATGGCCATCTTGGGGATGTCGGAGAGGAGTGTCCTCCTGAGCGCATTCGCCATGGCAGGAGAGGAGTTCCTGAGTACGAACTTCGCCTTCTTGTCTGCCATTTCGATAATCTCAATGTCCATGGGATATCCCCCTCAGACCCTGCGTCCTCTGCGTCCGCCCTTCTTCTTGGTTCCATCGTGGGGTATGGGTGTGACATCCTCGATGCGGCCGATCTTGAGTCCGGCCCTTGTGAGGGCACGGATCGCTGCCTGCGCACCGGGTCCGGGCGAGACGGACTTGTTTCCACCGGGTGCACGTACACGTACGTGGATTCCGACGTACTCCTTCTCCTTAGCGACCTCGGCAATCTTCTCGGCTGCCTTCTGTGCCGCGTAAGGCGAAGACTGGTCCTTCGCCTGCTTGACGACCATTCCGCCGGTGACCTTTGCGACGGTCTCCGCTCCGGTGATGTCGGTCAATGTGATCATGACGTTGTTGTAGCTAGCAAAGATGTTAGCGATTCCCCATTTTGCGGTCATCACTGCTCACCGTCCTCGATTGTGATTCCTGCCTCTTCCGCGTCTGCCTTGGCTGCTGCGGCTGCTGCTGCTGCTGCCTCCGCCTCTGCCTTCGCCTTGACCGCGGCGTTGGCCGCTGCCTGCTCTGCCGAGATCCTCATCGGGTGCATCTCGTCGGTGAAGGGTGAAGCGGGGTCGTACTCGATGGAGGACTCCTCTTTCCTTGTGACGATGTATCCGGGAACGGTGACCTTGTGTCCGTTCACGTGGATGTGTCCGTGGGTGATCATCTGCCTTGCCTGCTTGATTGTGCTGGACAGTCCCTTCTCGTAAACGAGTGTCTGGAGACGGCGCGAGAGGACGTCCTCGTCCTTCAGCGTCAGGATGTCGTTCAGGGTCGCGTCGGATGTGAGGAATCCGAGCCTTCCGCACTTTGCGAGGAGGGCGTCTGCCTCGATCTTCGCCTGTGCGTCGCCGGTCCTGAGACGGGCCTGGAGGTCCCTGGACTGCTTCCTCAGGTTCCTGAGGGTGGTCTCTGCCTTCCAGACCTCTGTCTTGTTCTTCAGGCCGAACTGGTTGACGATCTCGACCTCTGCCTTGATCCTCTCTCCCTGCCAGGGGTGTGAGGGGGTGTCATATGTCTTTCTTGAAAACTTTGGATCTCCCATTCAAACCACCTTCATTTCCTAGTGACTCCCATGGTGAGTCCGTGCCTTCCGTTCGAACGGGTCCTCTGACCCCTTACCTTGTGGTGGGTCTCATGCCTGATACCGCGGTAGCAGCGGATCATCTTCATCCTGTTGATGTCCTCCTTCTGGATGACCTCCAGGTCCTGACCGAACAGGTGCATGTCGGCTCCCGTCTCGTAGTCCATCTGCCTGTTGATTGCCCAGGTAGGTGCGTACTCTACGTATGTCTTGACGAGTGTCTCGATCTCTTTGATCTTCTCATCGGAAAGGGATCCGATCTTGACGGACGGGTCGACGTCTGCCTTCTTGGCGACGATCTGTGCGACCCTCTTTCCGACTCCCTTGATGCTCTGGAGACCGATGACTGTCCTCTTCTGACCGTCGATATCGGAGTTGACGATACGGACGATGTAGTTGAAGTTCTCATCCTCGGTCTGCTGCGAGTCTTTCTTCGCTTTGGCCATTTTTCATTCCTCCGTAAATGATCCCTTGCGGGATTTCATCAAGCTCTGTTCCGTTCGGGAAAGAGCTCTCAGTTTTCGCTCCCATATAGAGAGTGGGTCCTGAGTTTACGTAAACGGCGGGATGTTCTTCTCCTTTATAATAATAAGCATCAGAAAAAGAGATATGCGACCGACGCACCCATTAGGAAAGGATCGTCGAAATGAAAGGTTGTCGGTCACTCCCCCCACAGGAGGTAGGGGGATGAGGCACGGTGTGGGGCCGTGCCTAAGTGGTTTCAGTCTATCTCCTTCTTGAAGAGGTATTTCGTGTCCAGACTCATGTCCTTCTTTATTCCCTGCAGCTTCTCCTCCGGATCGCTGGAGAATCCGAAGGTCAGCTCGTAACAGATCGGACAGAGGCTGACGTAGGTGTTTCCGATCAGGATGATCGGGAGGGAATCCATCTCCTCCATGATATCGTCCTTCTCGGCGAAGTCCAGGTTCTTCTGCTTGGTGACGTAGCTGTTGTACTCGTCGATGGTCCTCTTGCAGAGGAAGCAGCTCTCCTCCTCCTGACCGTGCTTGAACTGCAGAACGAACCATACTGGCACATACAGCAGCAGGATGACGGCTCCGATGATGACGGAGAACAGTCCGTTCTCGATTCCGCCGTTGATACACCAGAAGGCGAGACAGGGGATGAGGATGAAGAACTGGTAGATCATTAGGAAGATCGCGACGTAGTACCATCCGCGGGGCGCCTTGTAGGGCCTCGGGAGATCCTTGAACCTCGGGTTCCTCTTGGAGACGATGTAGGCCAGCATTCCCATTCCCAGTGCGAACGAGAATCCGAACGACGATGCCGCGAGGATCATTCCCACCGATCCGAAGTGGATGATTATGATGAAGATGATACCCATCGCGAACTGGAAGAACATGGCGACCAGAGGCGCACCGTTCTTGTTGGTGTAGGTGAACACCTTGGGCATGTTGCCCTCGTGTCCCATGAAGTACAGGGTCCTGGAGGATCCCAGGAACGCGGTCTGGATCAGCATGACCATTCCGGCCACAAGCAGGATGAGTGCGATGATCAGACCGATGCTTCCGAAGTCGAACTGTGCGATCGGGTAGAGGGTGGATACACCCCAATTGTCGATCTGATCGGGAGTCATCATTCCGTACACGACGAAGGGCACGATGAAGTACAGTGCCAGACAGACGAGTCCTGCGGAGATGAGCGCCTTCGGAACGTCCTTTCCGGGCTCCTTGTACTCGGCACCGTAGGTAGCCGCGGACTCCCATGCGCATGCACACCACTGGGCGTACGCGAACATTCCGAACACCATCATGAAGTCGGTGGCGGACCAGTTCCATCCGGGCGGGGTCAGGTTCTCGAGGACCCTGTCCAGCGAGAATCCCGTGAGCTCCCCTCCTCCGACGGTGAGGCCGCAAAGAGGCATGGCGACGACGACCAGCAGAGGCAGGATCGCGATGAGTGCCAGGATGAGTCCGAGCTTGGCTCCTCCGGAAAGTCCCTTGGATCCGACGTAGACGATGGCGCTGAACACGATCACTCCGAACAGCAGCTGAAGGACCAGGGTCATGTCGGAGTCGAGTGCCGGCATTCCGAGTCCGTATTCGAGGAATTTGGAAATGTAATCGACGGAAGTACAGGTGAAAATGGGAATAACAGGAGTCCAGGTGAACCAATATGACCAAGCTGTGAACGCACCTATGAACTTACCTAAACCATACCTTCCTCCGTTCGGTTTGGTGAAAACCTTCTGGGCACACCCTCCGATACCGGGCATCTCCAGAGCGGCGGCCATCTCTCCGATAGCGAGGTTCTGTGCGAATCCCTGCAGAACCGAGATGGTCCAAATGAAAATACTCAACCCCCATGCAGTTCCGGCAATATCGTAGATACCCGGAAGGATCAGAATAGGAACTCCCATAGCGATGATCATTCCTTGTTTCCAATCAATGGACTTTACGAGTCCTGTATCCGTTGAAAGAAAGCCACCGAATGCGTGACTATTTCCCTCGGCAAGGATCCTGACTCCATGCCTTACCATATGTTATCCTCCTTTACTGTTCGTTCCCTAGCAGTATGGATATGTTTCTGATTATCACTTTATAAAATTAACTATTTTATTGGAATATACTTAAATATCTAATTCTAAAAACTCTAGTATTTATGGTATAGGTCAGATATATCGATATTTAAATTTAACTACTTAAATTAGTCCGTTTTAATAGAATATTATTTAATACTTTCTGTAAAAACGGACGTTTTGAGGTCCGTATTTAATTATTTCTCTAATCCAGGAAGAAATGAAAAACGGCGATCATCCGCCGATGATGCGCCTGAGCTTCGACATGAGAACCTTCGATTTCTCATCGAGGAGGGACTTCGGAACGACGACTACTTCCCTCTCCTTTCCGACCATGGTGAACTGGTACTGATCCTCCCTGATTCCGGAGAACTGGGAGTACATGATCGTATTGGAGTTGCCGCCCATGTACTCGATGAGCGCATCCTCGTAGAACTCGTACTCGATGGGCAGTTTGCCCTTGATCTTGGCCGCGATGTTCCTGGAGCTGTATTCGCTGAAAACGACGACCTCCAGGGCGATGATGATGAACAGGAGCAGGAAGAATACCGATATGGACAGCGACAGAATCAGTGTAAGGAACACCGCACCCATCACAACCACCGTGTTCTTCTTCATGTTGCGGTACTGGATGGCCTTCCCCATACGGCGGAAATCCTGATCGTCCATACTGTCATTGATCTCGAAGGAGAACAGCTTCTTCCCAATGTCCAAATCCTCACCTCTTGTTGTTGAGCTCCTTGATCCTCTTGTTCGTATCGTTGACGAGTCTCCTGATCTCGCGGACCTCGGCCTCCATCTTCGCCTTCTCCTCGAAATCACCGGCCTTGGCGGCGGATACCGCTGCATGCTCGAGGGCACCCGCACGGTTCCACATGGCCTCCACAGCCTTCTGAAGAAGGTCCGGATCGTCACTGTCGAGACAGAAGTACCTGATCAGTCCCTCGGTGTCCACGAACGTGTCGAGTTCCTTGACCCTGTCGGAATAGGGCTCCAGGATGCGATCGATCTCTGCGATGCACGCCCTGTTCTTCTTCATCTCCTCCAAGGATTTGGGGTTGGTCCCGTCGACCTTGAGCTTCTAGAGCATGAGTGCCCTGATCTCCTCATCCGTCATGGATTTGGATGCGTCGTCCTGATTGGCCATATTGGGTAGAGAAACAACCGATTATTAAAGATGCTGGCTCTCGAATCCATTATAAATGAGTAATACCTCCCAACGCCGATTAAATGTCTTCAGACTCGATTATGTTCCCATTTGTCCGTGTTGTTGGACAGGAAAAGATGAAAAAGGCCTTGCTTCTGAACATAGTGGACCCGGGAATCGGAGGGGTCCTCATCAAGGGAGAGAAAGGTACCGCCAAGTCCACCACCATCAGGTCCCTGGCGCAGATCCTTCCCTCAAGGCCCACCGTCGTGGGATGTCCCTACCATTGCAACCCCAACTTCCCCAAGAGGATGTGCGTCCAGTGCCGCGAGAAGCTCGCAAGAGGGGAGACACTGAAGACCGAGGAGGCACCCATGACCGTCGTGGAGCTCCCTCTGAGCGCCACCGAGGATCGTGTCTCCGGTACGCTCGATCTCGAACATGTCCTGAAGACCGGTGAGAAGAAGTTCGAGCCTGGTGTCCTGGCACAGGCCAACGGTAACGTCCTGTACGTGGACGAGGTCAACCTTCTGGACGACCACATCATCGACCTTCTCCTGGATTCAGCCGCGATGGGGGTCAACTACATCGAGAGGGAGGGAGTGTCTTTCTCCCACCCTGCCAAGTTCGTCCTCGTCGGGAGCATGAACCCCGAAGAGGGAAGCCTCAGGCCCCAGCTCCTGGACAGGTTCGGACTCTGCGTCGACATCGAGGGAGAGAAGGACGTGGATGTCAGGATGGAGGTCATCGAGCGCAGGATGGAGTTCGACAGGGACCCCGAGAAGTATCTCGAGGACTGCCAGGCGGACACCGATGCCATCCGTGAGAAGATCAAGGCCGCAAGGGATCTGCTCCCCAAGGTCAACCTCAGCAAGAGCATCATCCACGACATCGTGGCGACATCCATCCACTTCAACATGGAAGGACACAGGGCGGACATCACAATGATGAGGGCCGCCAAGGCCAACGCGGCGCTCGAGGGCAGGACAGAGGTCACCAAGGAGGACCTCCGCACCATCGCACCGCTGGTCATCTCGCACCGTCTCAAGAAGCGCGCGTTCGACAACGTAACCTTCGACGAGAAGGAGCTGGACATATGTCTAGGGATGTGAACCCGGCCTACTATCCTTTCTCGGCCATCTACGGGATGGAGCAGACGAAGAAGGCGCTCATGTGCGCCATGGCCAATCCCCGTATCAAGGCAGTGCTGATCAGGGGTCCCCCGGGAACAGGGAAGACCCTGGTAGCGCGTACGCTCGGATACATCTCCGGCAAGAGCATAGTCAACATCCCCCTGAACGTCACCGACGAACAGCTGTTCGGATGCCTGGACATCGAATCAGCCGTCAAGGAAGGGAAGATCGTGATGCAGGACGGGCTCCTCAACAGGGGGGACCACAACATCCTGTACATGGACGACATCAACCTGTTCGAGCACAGGATCATCACCGGCGTCATAGATGCGGTGATCAACGGATCCGTCAGGGTCGAGAGGGAGAACATCTCCACAACCTACGACGTGGACACGGTCCTGATCGCTACTATGGGGAACACCGACTCGTATCTGAGCCCGTCCATACTAGACCATTTCGACATCTGCGTTAACGTGGACCCGGTCGACGACCAGGAGGGCAGGGAGGAGATCCTCGCACGCAGCTTCGAGTTCGATGCCGATCCGGATGAGTTCATCGACAGGTACAGGGCACAGGACGAGAAGGTCCGCGACAGGATAGTCGGGGCCCAGGAGAAACTGAAGGACCGGGAACCCTCGAAGGAACTGTACAGGATGGTCGCCGAGGTCTGCTCCAAGATGGGAGTGGACGGACACCGCGGGGACATCACCGCGGCCAATGTTGCCATGACCCTGGCCGCCATAGACGGAAGGGATTCCGTAGAGGAATCCGATATCGTCGAGGCCTCTGTGCTCTGCCTGAACCACAGGCTCAAGGTCCTGAGGGGGAGAAGGGTGGACAAACAGGAGAAGGTCGTCCATTCAACGGTAGGATTCAACACCGAATCCCACGCCATGACGAAACTCCCCCACACAACCGTGAACAAAGAGGAGGCGGAGCCTGTCAAACAGGAAGGGGACGAGATCCCAGAGGACGGCGCGGCCATTCCGAGAGCGGACGATTCCCAATCATATTCCAGCAAGACCGAGGATGTCATCACCAAGATCGGCGAGACGTTCAAGACCATAGACCTCTTCGAGCAGACCGAGGCCGGCAAGCGCGGCCAGGGCTCCTCGAAGGGTAAGAGGTTCCAGCAGAAGTCCAAGGACAGGTCCGGCAGGTACGTCGGATCCAGGATGACGGAGGAGAGGAACCCCGATCTCGCCTTCGATGCCACGGTACGTGCCAGCGCACCCTATCAGATCAAGCGCCACGAGGAAAAGGACAGCGACATGGCCTTCATCATCGAGAAGCAGGACATGAGGGAGAAGATCAGGGAATCCAAGAGCTCCTCCACATTCCTGTTCGCCGTGGACACCAGCGGTTCGCTGATCATCCGCAACAGGATGGTCGCGGTGAAGGGTGCCATCCTCTCGCTGCTCAAGGAGCACTATGTGAAAAAGGACCGTGTCGGTTTCATGACCTTCAACGAGAAGGCCATCACCATGCTGCTCCAGCCGTCCAGGGAGGTGGAGGTCATCTACAAGCTCCTGGACGATCTGGCGATCGGAAGGAGGACGCCCCTTTCGGGTGCGATCAAGTACCTTTGCGACTACATGTCGATGTACATCAAGAAGAGACCCAACGACGACTGCTATGTCGTCCTGGTCACCGACGGTGACGCCAACGTGCCGCTGGATCCGGCCGACGAAGTCACCGATCCCCTCAAGGAAGCGCTCGACATGGCCAGGAAGGTGAACCTCCCGACGGTCAAGTGGATAGTCATCGACACCGAGAAGAGGTTCAACACCGACCATCACGCGAAGGAGCTCGCCGATGCCCTTCACGCAAGATACTACACGCTGGACGACCTCCGCATAGAGAGCTATGAGGAGATCAACCTCGTACGTACCGCAAACCAGAAGATTCTATGAGGGGCTTTCGCCCCTCTAAATCATTTTTCCTCATCGATATACTCGACAGGCGTCATCTTGAGACCGACGACTCCCGCGATGATGAGTGCCAGACATAGACCCATGCCCCATGAGAACCCGGTGCTCTCCAGGTTCAGCATGTAGGACAGGACGACGGTGAGGAATACGCCTATACCGATCCATACCGCATATGCGGTGGTGAACGGCACGCCCATCCTCATCGGATACTCCAAGCAGATCATGCTCAGGACCAGGAACACAATGGTGACGATATCCCACATTATGTCGGTGAAGCTGTTGGTGTAAGCGAGTCCGATGGACCACCCCACCTGCAGGAATCCGCCGAGGATGATGATCAGCCAAGCAATCTTAGTGTTAGATTTCCAATCTTCGCCCATACGATCACCCCGAGATCAGCCTGACGCCGATGATTCCGACGACGATCATGCCGATGAACAGCAGTTTCCTCGCCGTTATCTTCTCCTTGTACAGCACCCTGCCGATCAGGACGATTCCCGCCGCACCGATTCCGGCCAGGATCGAGTATGAGACCCCGGGACCGATGTTCTCCGGATTGGAGGGGATAGAGAGCAGATACAGACAGAGAAGGACAAGGACGACTGCGGCTATTCCCCAGCCCTTGTACTTGAAATTCTCAGATTTATCGAGACAGGTGACCCATATGGGTTCGATTATGCTGGCTACTAAAAGGATAATCCATGCCCAAATGATATCCATCTGATCACAACCCGTTCGATTGGTAAAAGGGTTAACGGAGGGGTCACCCCCTCCTGGGGCTCATGCCCCTAATGAGTTTCAGACCTCTTTGAAGATCTTCCTGGACTTCCACAGACCGTAGGCGCAGAGTCCGAGGATGAAGACGATCATGACGACCGCGCTTCCGGTTCCTCCGAAGAGACCGTCGGCCATGTATTCTACCAAATCATCCCATACTGCCATTTTCACACCTTCTGCGGTTTGACGGTTCCCTTGAGATACTCAAGGTAGTCCTTTCCCAGTGGGCTCAGCGAGTAAGTCACCAGGAGCTTGTCCTTCTGGAAGATTCCCTCTGTGTCGATGACGAAGTCATCCTCGGTGATGATTCCGGCGGATGCCAGCTCGATACAGTCGTACTTGATCTTCGCCTTTCCGTAGTCACTGTCGTGACCCGCGTATTCCTTCGCGAGGGCCTCGCAGATGACCTCGGTCCTCTTGGGTCCGTCCTCGAGGAACTCAAGGATGCGGAACTTGATAGGGGTGTTCTCCATCATTTTCATACCTCCCTGAGGGTTGCGGTATCTTCGGGATCCTCGGTTGCGAGCAGGAACGATCCAATGAGACAGATGATCAGTCCTGCAACGGTGAATCCGATGATGGTCCACATGCTGTCCTCGGTGTATCCAAGAGCGCTGGCAGGTCCGAGGAAGATGCACAGGAAGATGACTCCGCAAGCTGCGTAGAGCGATCCGATTGCCTGTCCCCTTGCGACTCCGATCATGGGGAACGACTTGTACCAAGTGACGTAGCACCATGCGAACGAGAATCCGATCATCAAGACCAGGATGAAGGTCGTGGGCTCGAAGATGGTTCCGATGGTCGCGAATATTGGAATACCGGTTACTGCGATGATGATCAGCACGATGGTCCAGAACAGTGCCTCGAAGATGAACCTGAGGTGCAATCCGATATCGGGCTCGGTAAGGTCCAGTGCCTTTCCGGCGACTGCTCCCTCGAATCCCCATCCGACTGCTGCCATGATTCCACCGATACATCCGATGAGCGGGTTGGGGGAATCGACTCCTCCGGTAACCAGACTTCCGGAGTACAGGGTGATTCCTCCTGCCAGCAGGACGATGATGGAGAGGTATGCTCTCTTGGAGACCTTCTGCTTTAGATACAGGACAGACATGATTGTACCGATGATCGGGTACAGAAGTCCTGCGATTGCTGCGAATCCGGGGCTCAGGAACAGTGCTGCGATGTAGGTACCGGAAACCGCACATGCTCCGCAGATTCCTGCGATCATGTAGTACTTGGTGACCGACTTGACCTGTACCAGTGTTCTCTTGAGCTCTCCCATCTTTCCGAGTCCTCCGTTCCAGATGAACAGGAGCACTGCGCAGGCGATGGCGTTGATACCGGTTAGGAACACTGCCTGCAGAACTCCTGCGAGATCTGTGTCCAGACCGTAGTCGATGAGGTATCCCATTGCAATATCTGCATCGGGTCCTCCAAAGTAGTACAAATCGTTTATGAGGGGTGTTACGTAGATGGCGTAGCCAGGTGCGTACCAGACTCCCCAATACAGGGCACACAGGATACCCATGAGAATACCGATTCTTTTCTTCTTCTCGTGGTCCATTGCCCTAATCTCATTTACATCCATTATTGATCCTCCTTTTGTAAATGGTGTAGGCGGGGGCTTACGCCCCCAGACTCGTTTGAGCGGGGATGAAGCACATCCCCTTGAAATCAGTTTGGTTGGGGGCCGTCGGCCCCCTTAACTGGTTTAATAAATCACTTTTTCTCGAAGGCTGCAGAGAACTTTGCAGCAGCATCGGAAGCGTTCTCGGTGTAGAGGTCCGCTCCGATCTCGTCTGCCCACTGCTGGGTGACGGGTGCTCCTCCGACGTTGGTCAGGATGGAGTCCCTGATTCCTGCTGCCTTGAGCTTCTCTTCGAAGGTCTTCTGACCGACCATGGTGGATGTCATCAGAGCAGATGTTCCGACAGCGTCCGCCTTGTTGTCGATACAGGACTGTACGATCGTGTCGAGGGGTACGTCACGTCCAATGTTCTTGACATTGAATCCGGCGACCTTCAGCATGATTGCGACGATGTCCTTACCGATGGAGTGGATATCTCCCTCGATTGAACAGATGATGACTGTTCCGAGTCCAGTTCCCATTCCCTGGCCTTTCTTCGCGATCTCAGGCTCGAGGACTTCCATTGCCGCGTTCATGGTGGCTGCTGCTGCCATGACGTGGGGCAGGAAGAGCTTCTTCTGCTCGAAGAGAGCTCCGACCTCGGTCATTCCTGCGGAGTAACCGTTCTCGATGAGTGCGACGATGTCTGCACCCTCTGCAACGGCCTTCTGGGCGACTGCGACGGCCTCTTTGTTGTTGTAGGTCATGATTGCCTTCTTTGCATCCTCTGCTAGTGTCATTTTTACTATTCCTCCTGTGTTTTAATGCGTTTATCAGTTCTTCTTGTTGAGGAACTCATCGTCGGCCTGCTTTACGATGGCCTGCATCTTCTTGTCGACTTCGGGGTCGAGAGGTGCGACGACGTGGTTCTTGAGAACGTCTACGACGATATCGTGAGCGACATCGACACATGCCTTGGATCCCTGTGCTCTCCAGTCTCCGATCATGTCCCTGTTGAACACGGTGGGGTTGGAAGCGATGTCCATGTTTGCCATGGTGGTGGGGTGTCCGATGAAGTCCTGTCCGACACCGATCTCCTTGATGACGTCGACGGCAAGGGTCTCATCGTTGACTGGGATACCCTCCATTGCCCTCCTCTCCATCGCAATGATGTCATTGTCGATGACGAGCTGCTCCATGGAGAAAGTCTGTCCGAGCTCGAGCATTCCGGATCCGTAGATGGAGTTGACTCCGGCGATTGCGGGGAGAAGAGATGTGATGGTCTTCTCGTGTGCTGCCTGGGAGTCGGGGACCTTGGCGTCGGTCTACATACCGGCTGTGAACACGGGCAGTCCGTAGTACTGTCCGAGCTTGGCGACGGCTGCAGAGATGAGTGCGAGCTCAGGTGCTCCGACGGGTGCGGTTCCGTGCATCAGGTCGAAGATTGTGGTGGATGATCCGTAGAAGACGGGTGCTCCGGGCTTCACAATCTCTGCGAGGACGATACCGGAAAGGATCTCGGCGTTGTGTGTTACGAGTGTTCCTGCAAGGTGGACGGATGATGATCCTCCGGCCATTGCCATTGACAGGACGTTGACGGGGATACCGTACTCGGCTCCCTGCTTGATGACCTGGGCAGCGTTGTGGGACAGCTCGAGGGGTGATGTGGGGCAGACCAGCATCGAAAGGATGGGCCTGTCGCGTGCCTTCTTCTCGTCTCCACCGTAGAATGCCTTGACCATCTCCCAGTAGTACTTGACGTGCTCTGCGACGGGGTCGATGTGGTGGAAGTGCTTGACAGTGTTGGCGATGGAGATGTATGCCTCGTGGACATCCTCTGCTCCCTTTCCTGCCCAGTCTCTTGCGGAAACGGGGAGGGAGAAGTAGCTGATTCCATCTGCCCAGTCGCACAGCTTTGCGATCTGTGCGAGGTCTGCACTGTTGGAGTCACGTGTCTCGTATTTTCCGTCTCCAAGGTATGTACATACCTGGATACCGGTTCCGAAACAGGTGTAGTGGACACGGCCCTTCCATGTCTGCTCGACTGTGTGCTCGTCGTCCCTTCCGTAGAGGTAGAATGTCTTGGGGGCGGATGCAAGTGCCTTGTTCAGCAGGAAGTCAGGGATCCTGACCATCTTTGTGTTGTAGTCAACGATACATCCTGCGTCCTCGAAGATGTGCATACACTCCTCATCAGACACCTGAACTCCGTAGTTCCAAAGGACGTCCCTTGTCGCATTGTCGATTGCGATGCAGTCATCCTCTGAGAAGAGCTCGATCTGCAGCCCGTTAAGTGCTGTCTTTCCAGGGTACTGGATTTTTGCCATTTGATTTCCTCCTATTTTGAAGTCGTTTATTGCCTGTTTAATCGCGTTTATAGATTAAATGGATACCGACGGTTTCCCGCCGGTATCTTTGGATTTCAGCGCTTCTGAGTCTTCTCGCGGAACTTCTCACAGCTGTTGATCTTGATGTCGAGCAGGTTCTCGATGTTCATCTTGGCTGCGATTCCACGGGGTGCTCCGGGTACTCCGGTGACGACTCCGATTCCGAGCTCCTCACGGAGGTCCCTCATCACGAACTCGTCTGCGAGCTCGACGGTTGTGATGCCGAGCTTCTTTGCGACGTACGCCTTTGCATCCTTGATGCGCATGTTCTTTCCGAACTGCATCCTGGCGATCAGGTCACCAGTGGTCCTGATTCCACCCATTCCGGAGGTCAAGAAGTGGGGGAGATCCATTCCTGCGGGGTCTCCTACTCCGACCTATATTCCGTCGACGCCAGCGATCTCGACCATGGCCTTGCTTGCCCTGGAGACTGCGTCGATTGGGGGTGTCTCGCACATCGGGATTCCGCCGACTCCCATTCCCATGTCTGCGTGGATGGGGATGTTGGTTGTCTTGACGGCCTCCTTGATGAAGGTGACTGCCCTTGCGATGTTGAAAGCCAGTGACTTGCTTGTGTTGGTGTTGCAGACGGTACCGCAGACGTTCGCTCCGGCCTTCTCGGCGAGCTTGACGTACTGGTGGGGGTACATTCCTGCGACGACCTGTCCCTCGAACTCGATCATTCCGTGGATTCCCATGATTGACTCACCGGCGAATCCGACCTGGATGTATGCTTCGGGGCACTGCTCCCTGAGGATCTTGACTCCGTTGAGGGTACCTACACAGTCTGCATCTCCTGCGGAACCGGTCGTGTCGAAGTTGAATCCATCGGATCCAGCCTGCTGGAGCCTTGTTGTCACGTACTCGATATCCCTGGTAACGTGCTGGGATGCGAGCTCTGACTGCTGCATGGACTCCTCGATCTTGAACTCCCTCATGAGGTCTGCCGGGTTTCCGTAGGGTCCGTCAGGTGCGTAGTAGAGTCCCTGGTTGGGCATTGCTCCGTAGAAGAAGGGAGCAACGATCTCTGCCTGGATCTCCTCCATGGTCTGCATCTCCATCGCGATGACGGGTTTCACAGGCTTGATGGAGTAATCAGAGTGTGCCAACTCGAATGTGTCCGCTCCGAGTGCCCTCTCGTGGAGGAGAGCTGCCTCGAGCCTTCCCATGTCGACTCCGTTTCCGGAGTTTCCGTTGTCACCGGTGAAGTCCAGCTGTCCGATATCGTAGGAAAGTACGACCTCGTGGCCGGGCTCGACTCCGACGACCCTGTCCTGGGAGATGATGATGTCGGCGATGTGCTCGAGTTCGTCTGCTGTGAGCATAGGAACGCTGGCCATGTCCGCGGCATCTGCTGTACCGTTGTGCAGGTCGTCAAGGATTGCTTCCTTGGTCATGAGGACTCTCTTTCCGTCCCCCATTCTTGTGTAGTATTCTGTCAACTATATCCTCCTCTTTGTAAAGTTTTATTTAGACTTCAGTCAGAAGCTACTGCCTGGGCCTTCTTGGTTGTCTCGGAAGCGGACTCTCCGTAGATGTCTGCTCCGATCTTGTCGGCGTATGCCTGGGTGACGGGTGCTCCTCCGACCATGATCTTGACCTGGTCGCGGATTCCCTGTGCCTTGAGGTCCTCGATGACTGTCTTCATTCCG
>JAEEGL017353852.1_pt1 | contig 16202 bp, 14 predicted proteins | sample 9134231 | NCBI WGS metagenome assembly JAEEGL01 (sample SAMN16246548, study PRJNA631951) | gut metagenome | biome: gut microbiome; feature: rumen; material: fiber-attached | host: Bos | place: Iran: Karaj | collected 2018-10
ATCTGCAGACGCTTCATCAGCGTCAGAGCCATAAAGTGGCCCGCGGTGAGAGAATCCGCCGTGCAGTCAAAGCCGATATAGAACGTGGCTTTTCCGTTGTCGATCAGCTCGCGGATCTGCTCCTCATCCGTCACCTGGGCGATCAGGCCTCTGGCCTGGAGTTCTTCATACAGAGTCATGGTAGATCATTCCTTCTTTTCTTCTCGCTTTTTCTTATAGTCTTCCGCAGAGCGCAGCAGCTCCTCCGCGCCCTTCAGCAAAGTCTCCGTTACCTCCACGCCGCCGGTAATTCGGGCCAGCTCCGCCCGGCGCTGCTCCCGATCCAGCGTGAGGATCTTCGTATAGGTGCGTCCGCCGCGCTCCTCCTTCTCCACGGAGAAATGGCGGTCCGCCATGGCCGCGATCTGCGGCAGGTGGGTCACGCAGAGTACCTGCTTCCCAGCAGCCACGCAGGAGAGCTTTTCCGCGATCTTCCGGGCTGCCCGGCCAGAAACGCCGGTGTCCACCTCATCGAAGACGAGGATGCCCACGTCGTCGTTTTCCGCCAGCACGTTGGTCAGCGCCAGCATGATCCGGGACAACTCGCCGCCGGAAGCCACGCGACTGAGAGAGCGCATGGCCTCGCCGGTGTTGGCAGACATGAGGAAGCGCACGCTGTCCATGCCGTTGGCGGACAGGCCGTCCTGCCCCTCTGCACCGGAAAACTCCACGGCAAAGCGGATCTTGCCCATATCCAGATCCGCCAGCTCCCTCTGACAGCGGTCTTCCAGTCTCCCGGCGGCCTCCTTCCGGGCCGCGGAGAGCGCCTCCGCCCTCATTTTTGCCTCTTTCAGAGCCTTGACCCGCTCCTGGTCCAAACGGATGATCTCATCCTCGGCGCAGGTGATCTGACTCAGCTCCTGTCGGCAACGCTCCAGATAGTCCAGCATCTCCTCCACGGAGCCGCCGTACTTTTTCTGCAGGCGGTACAGCCGGTCCATCCGGCTTTCCAGGGCGTCCAGCTCCTCCGGGGAAAAGCTGAGCTCCTGCCGGAGGGCACGCAGCTCCTCCTCCGCACTCCGGGCAAGGATACACAGCTGCTCCAGCTGCTCCGACGCCGACGCGAACAGGCCGCTCATCCCCGCGGCGCGGCCGATGGCCCGGGACGCGTCCTCCGCCAGTGCCACGGCGCCGTCGGTGTCTTCTCCGCCGGAGAGGGCAGTCACGGCGATCTCCATGGCGTCAAAGAGCTTTCCCGCGTTGCGCAGCAGATCCCGGCGCTCACGCAGGGCCTCATCCTCTCCGGGCTGCAACTCCGCGCTCTCCAACTCGTGGATCTGATAGTTCAGAGTGTCGATGCGCCGGGCCTTCTCCGTCTCATCCATAATAAGGGCGTTTTTGGCCCGGTCGATCTCGCCCAGCCGCTCATAGGCCGTTTGATAGTCCGCCAGAAGGCCGCCGCAGTCTCCGAAGCGGTCCAGATACGTCAGATGAGTGTTCTCGTCCAAAAGCAACTGGCCGTTGTGCTGGCCGTGGATATTCAGCAACCGACTGCCGATGGCGGACAACTGCGCAACGGTCTGCTTTTTTCCGCCTGCATAGCAGACGCTGCGGCCGTCAGCTCCCACCTCCCGGCGCAGGGTGAAACTGCCGTTCTGATCCGGGGCCAGTCCCTCCTCTGCCAGCCATGTCGGCACGGGATCGAGGGTGAAGGCCGCCTCCGCAACTGCCGTCTTCGCGCCGGTACGGACCAGATCCCGGGAAACACGCTCCCCTGTCACCGCGCCGATGGCATCCACCACGATGGACTTGCCGGCTCCCGTCTCGCCGGTGAGCACGTTGAAGCCCGAGGCAAAGCTGACGTCAGCCGCCTCGATCACCGCGATATTCTCGATGTGAAGACGAGAGAGCATGTCCCCTGCCTCCTGTCCGACGGGGCGTTCACCCCATCATCGTTTTCAGCTCACTGCAAAAAGCCTGGGCCGCGCTGGTGCTGCGCATGATCATCAGCGCCGTGTCATCGCCGGCGATGGTGCCCACCAGGTTTTCGATCTCCATGCCATCCAACGCAGCGCATGCGCCGTTGGCCAGGCCGGAAACCGTGCGGATCACGACGATATTCTGGGCATAGTCAAAGGAAATCACGCTCTCACGAAAGATGGTGCGCAGGCGCCCGGCGATGCTCAGGTCCGTCTTGTGCGGGGAAACGCTATAGCGGTACGTCCCCTGACCGCCCGGCTCCTTGACCAGGTGAAGATCCTTGATATCCCGGGAGATCGTGGCCTGGGTGCTCTGGATCCCCCTCTTTTTCAGCTCGGTAAGCAGCTGCTCCTGGGTTTCGATCTTCTCACTCTGAATGATTTCGAGGATAACCTCCTGCCGCTTGCTTTTCATGACTCCTCTTCCTTTCGATTTTCTCCTAGTTTTCGACTGATCGTCTCATAAAAGCTCCGGTTTCTGATGCGAACCAGAGTCGTTTCCAGTTTGGAGCGCACGATCTCGATCTGATCGGCGGCGTACAGCCGGAAAGCCCGGCCGCCGTCCACGGACAGATAGACGGCCTTATTGTTGATGCCGATGGGATGGATGTTCACCCGGCTCTTGCTGTTAAGCACGAAGGATCGGGCGGAGATACTGTGCGCGCAGATGGGCGTCACCATGATGTTCCGGGCGGTGGGCTCGATGATGGGGCCGCCGGCGGACATGGCGTAGGCTGTCGACCCGGTGGGGGCGCTGACAATAACGCCGTCGCCCCGGAAGCGCATCATCTCCACGTCGTCGCTGGACACGGCGAAATTCAGCACCCGGGCCACGGCGCCCTTGGTCAGCACCGCGTCGTTGAGGGCCTGTTCCCGGTAGATGCACCTGTCGCCCCTCAGCACGCTGACGTCCAGCATCATCCGCTTCTCCGTCACGTACTCCCCGGTGCTCAGGCGGGCCAGCAGGGGCAGCTCCCGGACCTCCAGGTCCGCCATGAAGCCCACGCTGCCCAGATTAATGCCCAGGATCGGCTTGTTCCGCAGGGCCGCGGTCTTGGCCATGTGCAGGATCGTGCCGTCGCCGCCGAAGCAGATGATCAGGTCCGCGCTGCCGATCTCCTTATCAAGCTCACTGAAGCGCAGGGGCACGGACGGGATATCCACGTTATTGGACCGGAAAGGCAGACAGCAGACCGTTTCCAGGTGATTTTCCTCCAGAATCTTCGCCGCCTCACAGGCGACTTTGAAATCGTGGTCGCGATAGGGGTTTGGTGAGAGCAGGATTTTCTTCACTGATAGTTACCTCGCTTCTGCGGCCGCTGCCGCAATGATGGCATCCGGGTCCCCGGACCAGTGGGCACCCCGGCCGGGCTTCAGCCAACCGAGATACTCGATATTCCCCTCCGGTCCGCGGATCGGAGAAAAGGTAATGTCACGAACGGTGAAATCCGCCTCTTCGGCGTGATCGAGAAAGTGCTCCAGCACGGTCCGGTGAACGGCGGGGTCCCGGACGACGCCGTTTTTCCCCACCTTTTCCTTTCCTGCCTCGAACTGGGGCTTGATGAGGCTGACCACGGCGCCGCTGTCCTTCAGCAGGCCCCGTACAGCCGGCAGGATCAGACGCAGGGAGATAAAGGACACGTCGATGGACGCGAAGTCAAGCTCCTCCGGGATCTGTTCCCTCGTCAGATAGCGGGCGTTGGTCCGCTCCAGACAGATCACACGGGGATCGGTCCGCAGCTTCCAGGCCAGTTGTCCGTAGCCCACGTCCACGGCGTAGACTTTTTTCGCGCCGTTCTGGAGCATACAATCTGTGAAGCCTCCGGTAGAGGCGCCGATGTCCGCCGCCGTTGCATCCGTCAGAGAAATGGGAAACGCGGCCATGGCCTTTTCCAGCTTCAGGCCGCCTCTGCTCACATAGCGCAAAGTCTCGCCGTGTACCGTTAGCGCCGCCGTTTCCGGCAGGCGCAGGCCGGGCTTTGTCTCCTTCTGTCCGTTGACGAAGACCTTGCCCGCCATGATGAGGGCCTGGGCCTTCTGGCGACTCTCCGCCAGGCCCTGCTCCGTCAGCAAGACGTCAAGGCGTTTTTTCTCATCCCCCATGGCGGCAGAGCTCCTCTCCGACGCGGCAGATGTTCACCGTGTCGATACCGTACTCCCGGCGCAGGATCCCTACGCTGCCGTGAGGTACGAAGCCGTCGCCGGTATTGAGCAGGCGGATCTCACAGGCGGCCATGCCCTCCAGGGCGATCCGGGCCGCCAGACGCTCTCCGATGGAGCCGGCGGCGCTGACCGCCTCGACTACCAGCAGCCGTCCCGTCCGCTTCACAGACGTCAGGACAGCGTCGAAGGGCACCGGCAGCAGCCGGTTGAGCTTGATCAGCTCCGCCTCGATCCCGGCCTCGGCCAGACGGCGCGCCGCCTCCACGCAGGTATCGATCATCTCCCCGTAGGAGACCAGCGTCAACTGTTCTCCTGTGCGGAGAAACGCGACAGGCTCTCCGTTCCAGCCCTCCGTGCAGTTCCCCTGCCCGCCCCGGGCATAGCGTAGCGTCACGGGGCCGATCTCTTTATGGATCGCATGCTCCAGCATGTCCGACAGCTCGGCAAAGCTGGAGGGGGCGTACAGGTTCATCCCGGGGACCAGCCCCAGGTAGCCCACGTCGAAGCTGCCCTGATGGGTCTCGCCGTCCGTACCCACCAGTCCGGCGCGGTCCACGCAGAACACCACATGGAGGCGGGAGATGGCCACATCATGGAGCAGCATGTCGAAGCCCCGCTGCAGGAATGTGGAGTACACGGCGAAAACGGGAATCATGCCCTGGCTGGCCATGCCCGCCGCCATGGTGACGGCGTGGCCCTCGGCAATACCCACGTCGAAGAACCGCTCGGGAAATTCCCGGGCAAAGTCCTCCAGTCCGGTGCCGCTGGTCATGGCGGCAGTGATGGCGCAGATGCGCGTATCCTCCCGGGCCAGACGGCACAGGCTTTCCCCGAACACGGAGGAAAACGTGGGCTCTGAGGGCGGCAGGGCGCCGCTGTCCAAGTCGAAGCAGGACACGCCATGGTACAGATCCGGGGACGCCTCTGCAGGCGGATAGCCCTTGCCCTTCACCGTGCGGATGTGGAGCAACGCCGGTCCCTCCTGCTTTTTGGCATGGTCAAACAGACGGGACATCTGATAAACGTTATGCCCGTCCACGGGGCCGTAATAGGCAAAGCCCAGGTCCTCAAAGATACTGCAGGGGAATATGGCCTGCTTCACCGCCGTCTTGATGCGGTGGATGCCGGCATAGAGCTTCTTACCGCCGGGTATGGACTTGATCACCCGATGATAGCCGTGCTTCAGCGCCAGATAGCCAGGCCGAAGCCGCTCTCTGGCCAGCGCTCTGGCGATGCCGCCCACGTTTTTCGTGATGGACATACCGTTATCATTGAGGATGACGATGAGCCTCTCGCCGCTCTCGCCGGCGTCGGACAGCCCCTCAAAGGCCAGACCACCGGTAAGAGCACCGTCGCCTATGAGGGCGATGACGTGGTAGTCCTCCCCTTTCAGCGTCCGGGCCCGGGCCATGCCAAGGGCGGCAGAGACCGCGTTGGAGGCATGGCCGGCAATGCAGGCGTCATGAATGCTCTCCGACGGCTTTGGGAACCCGGCGATGCCGCCGAAGCTGCGCAGGGTATCGAACACGCCGTCCCGGCCGGTAAGCAGCTTGTGGGCATAACACTGATGCCCCACGTCAAAGACCAGCCGGTCCCGGCCGGTATCAAAGATCCGGTGCAGCGCCACTGTCAGTTCCACGACGCCCAGATTGGACGACAGGTGGCCGCCAGACTGGGAGACCGTCTGCAGAATACGGGCTCTCAGTCTGGCGCAGAGTTCCTGCGTTTGCTCTTTATCCAACTGTGAAATCGGGGTCTGCGGGAGCTCCATGCGCTACACCTTCGTCTTTCTGTTTCGGAACGTGGGACTTAAAGCTTTAGCTTTTAGAATGTACGGCCGGCCATCTCGTCGGCCATCCACATGAGAAATTCGGGATCGTCCAGCCGGTGCTCAATGACTTTCTTGGCCCGGTCCGTGTACTGATTGACCAGATGCTGGCACTCCTCAAGACCGAAGAGCGTGACGAAGGTGGTCTTCGCGTTGCGCTCATCGGAGTGGGTGGGCTTGCCCAACTGCTCATCGGTAGCCATGACGTCCAGCATATCGTCACGGATCTGGAAGGCCATGCCGATCGCGGCGGCATAGGCCTTGGCCGCCCGATAGGGCTCAGAGTCCACGGGATGGCCCGCGGCCAGAACGCCCATGCAGCAGGCAGAGCGCAGCAGCGCGCCGGTCTTCCGCTCGTGGATGTTGGTCAGCTGCTGAAGCGTCAACTTTCTGCCCTTTGCGGTCATGTCCAGATACTGACCGCCGCACATGCCTTTTCCTCCCAGGCCGCCGGAAAGCTCCCGGAGGGCCGCCAGGATGATCTTCGGCTCCAGCTCCGCCTCCAGGATCGCACCGAAGGCCGCGGCCTGCAGGGCGTCGCCGGCCAGCAGAGCGGTGAACTCGTCATAGGCCTTGTGCACAGTGGGACGGCCGTGCCGGAAGTCGTCGTCATCCATCGCGGGCAGGTCGTCGTGGATCAGGGAGTATATATGCGCCATCTCCACGGCGCAGGCCAGGGGCAGCGCCAATTTGGAGCGGCCGCCGGTGGCGCGGCAGAACTTCAGCACCAGCACGGGCCGGATGCGCTTGCCTCCGCCCAGGAGGCTGTAGCGCATCGCTTCCATCAGGCGGTGCTGCGGCGTCGGATCGAGAAAATACGTCTCCAGCTTGCTCTCAACACGCTCACTGCTTCGGAGATACTCCTGCTTGAATTCTTCGTGTTTCAACTCCTCGGGAGTCATTGTATTCGCCATCATTCACCCTCCTTTAACGGTTCAAACGGTTCCTCGACGGGTTCTCCGTCTGTTCCTTTTTTCAGCTTAACCACTTTCTGTTCCGCGCGGTTGAGCAGCGTACCGCAGCTGCGGATCAGCGCCGTGCCCTCCTCGAAGAGCTTCAGCGATTCCTCCAGCGGAGCGTCCCCCTGCTCCAACTGACGGACGATCTCCTCCAGCCGCTGCATGGACTGCTCAAAGGTAAGTTTTGCTTTCTCTGCCATGGCCCCTCCTCTCACGTGTCCGTTTCACCGGTCTTTTCGTCCTTCCGGACCTGTTCCACCCGGCAGTCCACCTCGCCCCGGTGCAGCCGGATCGAAACGGACTCTCCTGCCTTCACCTGGGACGCGCACTTGAGCACCGCGCCGTTCTCCGTTCTGGCGATAGAGTAGCCTCTGGCCAGTACCTTCAGCGGACTCATGGCTTCCAGGGACGCGGCAAGACTGGTATAATGTTCTCTGTATCTGTGCAGCGTCAGCGCCATACTGCCGGCCAGACGCTGTGTATCGCGTGAAAGCAGAAGCCGCTTGACGCGGACGTATTCCAGCGGATCCTGCATGGCCTTTGACTGGACACACTTCTCCCAGAGGCTCCTTGCCCGGGTCAGAACATGGTCCGTCTCCTGCTCCAGACGGCTCTGGAGGGAGTCCAGCTGCTGACGCAGCTCCGTGACGTCCGGCACGGCCAGCTCCGCAGCGTTGGAGGGCGTCGCCGCCCGCAGGTCCGCCACATAGTCGGAGATCGTCACGTCGGGCTCATGGCCCACGGCGGAAATCACCGGGATGCGGGAGTCGTAGATGGTCCGTGCCAGGGTCTCGTCGTTGAAAGCCCACAGATCCTCGATGGATCCGCCGCCCCGGCCGATGATAATAAGGTCGGCCAGATCGTGGGCGTTGGCGTAGCGCAGTGCGCCGCACAGCTCCGGCGGCGCCTCGGCGCCCTGCACCCGTACGGGCAGAAGCAGCACCTTTGCCGCCGGCCAGCGGGCGTTCAGGATCCGCAGCATATCCCGCACCGCGGCCCCCGCGGAGGATGTGATCAGTGCGATGCGCATGGGATAGCGGGGCAGCGGCTTTTTGTGCGCCGGGTCGAAGAGCCCCTCCTTGCGCAGCTTCTCCTTGAGCTGTTCAAAGGCCACATGGAGATCACCGGCGCCCTGGGGCGTCAGGGCGGAGCAATAGAGCTGATAGGCGCCGTCCCTGGGATAGACGGCGATCCGTCCGGAGGCGATGACCTGCATCCCGTTCTCCGGCTGGAACTTAAGCGTCGACGCCTCCCGGCGGAACATGACGCACCGAAGCGTCCCCTCGGCGTCCTTCAGCGTGAAATAGTGGTGCCCGGAGGGGTAGCGCTTATAATTGGATATCTCACCGCTCACCGCAAGATTTCGCAGCCGGGGATCCTCATCCAGCAGTTCCTTCAGATAGCGGTTGAGTTGTCCGACAGTACAGGAAACGACCCCGCTCAACTCCTCGCCTCCCACATTCGATAGGTCAGAACGGCAACGCCCAGGGCGTTGTCCCCGGCATAACGGGCGTCACCGAATACCGCCCCGCAGTTCTGCTCCATGGCCCCGCGCAGCAGCCGGTTGGCGGCCACGCCGCCGGAGCAGAGAACAGGTCGGGACTCAGCCTGCAACGCCTTCCGGGTGGTCCGGACAATGACGTCTGCCAGAGTATTGAGGACGAACCGGGCTACGTTGGCCGGGGTCTCCCCTTCCGCCAGCAGGCGCTCCACTTGATTTTCCATGCCGGAGAGAGAGAAATATCCGTTCTTTATCTTAACTGAAAAGCATAGTTCCTTGTCGGACTGCGCCGCCAGAGCCTCCAGAGCCGGTCCGGCGGGGAATGCCAATCCCAGCTTCAGTCCCGCCCGGTCGATGAGCTGCCCGGCGGCAAGATCCGTGGTCCCGCCGATCCGGCGGCAGCCGGGTACAGGCCCATTCGGCTCCACGGACAGCAGTTCCGTTGTGCCTCCGGACAGGTGCCAGGCCAAATGAGGCTCGTCCAGCAGCTCCGTGCGTCCCGCCGACCAGGCGGCGGCAGCCACATGGCCCTGCTGATGGGACACGGCGCAGAAGGGCACATCCAGAACGCGGCCCAGGACCCGGGCATGAGACGCGCCGGCCAGGAAGCAGGGCATATAGGAGCCCTCCACCTCCCGGGGCTGTGTGCTGGCGCCTACGGCGACGACGTCACGGAGGTCGCCCTCCAGCGCAAGAGCAAGATCCGGAAGCCAGCGCACATGCTGAAACAGCGCCTCACTCTGTCGCAGCCCCAGGGCCCCCTCGGGGACCTCCAGCAGGCGGCCCACGTTTTCTCCTGTAACGCCGTCAAACCACGCAAAAGATGTCTTGTAGTTGCTGGTATCCAGACCCAGGACCCGGCTCACGGCGTCAGCTCCTCCGGCCCCTCCGGTTCAGTCGGTTCCTGTGATGCGGGCAGAGGCCTCCACACCTCGCCGCACTCTTTGCGCAGGAAAGAGCCCAGGATTCCGTTGACGAAGGAGGCCGTCTCCTCTGTAGTATAGGTCTTGGCCAGCTCCACCGCCTCGTTGATGGCGGCGGCATGGGGGATCTCCGGCATATACATCAGTTCAAACATCGCGACGCGGAGAATGGCGGCAGTGAGCCGGGGGATCCGTGCAAACTCCCAGCCCACAGCGTAGCGGGCGATATACTCGTCCAGCTCCGGGCCGTGCTCGTCCACGCCGGAGATCAGCTTGCGGACGTACTCCAACTGGGGATCGTCCGCCGTCAGGCCCTCGTACAGCTTGTCCTCTTCCTCCAGGACGGCAAAGGCCTCGTCCGTCAGATGCTCTGCCAGGAAGCCCTCCGCCCGCAGATCGGAAAACGTCATCTCATAGATCAGCCGCAGAGCCAGCTCCCGGGCCGCCGTTCTCGTCATCCCACTCATCGCGCATACTCCTTGCTCAAATGCCTGTTTAACCACTATAAGTTCATATACTGTATACTCATTTTGATTATAAACTATATTGCAAGAAAATCAAACCCTTTTCGGAAAAATTTCTTCTAATTTTTCGCCTCTTTGAACACAATTTCCGCCGGCGGCTCGGCAAGATGACCAAATTGTCATCGCAAAAACCGTCCAAAAGACGAAATGGACGCCATCTGGGAAAAAATGCCGTCAACACAGAAAATTTTTGCCCTGTTCCCGCCGTCCTTTCCTCCGCGGCAGGGACTGCGGAGATTCGATCCGTTTGCCGGGGCCTGTACTCCGTCCTCCGGCGGACGCCCTTCGGAAGGGCGTCTCCCCTACATTTCATGCGCCGCAGACCGTTTTGCATACCGCTGCGTTGTTATTTCAAATATTCGCCCTTGCCTGCGGCGGTAACAGCGTGTATAATTTATGGAAAGGGGCTGGTTAACTTGCACATCCCGGTATGGCTGCTTCCGGCAGTCATTCTTATCATACTGATTCTCCTTTTCGCCGCGGCTTACCGCCTCATGGGCAAGGTCACGGCGCGGAGAAAGCAGCATTTTTTTACAGACCAGGCCATTGAAAATACACCCTGGGCAGACAGGATCCCCCGCTTTCATGAGGACCAGGCGTGGATGGACCGGCAGACCTGGGAGGACCTCTGGATCACCTCTTACGACGGGCTGCGGCTCCATGCCGCGCTGTTGCCGGCACCGGAGGCGTCCGACCGGACGTTTCTGGCTTTTCACGGCTACCTCTCCTCCGGGCGGAACGACTTCAGCTTTGCCGTGCCGCTGCTCCACGAGAGAGGCTACAACGTGGTGTTGGCCGATGACCGTGCTCACGGTTTGAGTGAGGGTGACCGCATCACCCTCGGCCTCCGGGAGCGCTTCGACTGCCGGGATTGGGCGGCGTATCTCTCCCGGCGTTTTGGCCCGGACTCGTCCCTGTTTCTGGGGGGTATGTCCATGGGCTCCACCATGGTGCTGATGTCGGCAGGCCTGCCCCTCCCCGATACGGTCAGGGGCATCGTGGCCGACTGCGGCTTCGACTCCCCCCTTCGCATGATACTTCTGGTGCTGCGGCGAAAGTACGGCCCTCTGGCCTATCCCCTTGCGTGGGCGGAATGCCTGCTCCACCGCATCGTCGCCGGGTACAGTCTTCACGCCACATCCACGGTCCGGGCCATGGAGACAAACTCCATACCCATCCTCTTCGTCCACGGCGAAGCGGATGATTATGTGCCGCCGGAGATGACCCTCCGGGCCTACGACGCCTGCCGGGTCGAGAAAGCACTGTTCTGGGGCAAGGGAGCCAAGCACACACTCAGCTGGGTCACCTCCACCGAGGACTACGCTGACGCGTTTTTCGATTTTCTGGACCGTCACTGACACGATGAACGGAACCGATCCGTCTATGCCGACAGGCGTCCCGGAACCGGTCCTGCGGGAGTACTGATATGTCACACATCTTATCCATACGCCAACGGGCCGTGCAGAAGCGCTGGCTGTTTCCGCCGCTGTCGATCCTCATCTTTCTGCTGATCGTCCTGGCCGCCGTCTCTGTCAGACGGTGGTTCCATCTTGTATGGCCGGGACTGCCCGGCGCGGTGTTCTGGCCGATTTACGTCGTCCTGCCCTTGTGCATCGGAATCAGTTACATGATCCCCCGGAGCACGCTGAGCCGGGTGCTCCACTGTATCGGCGAGTGCTATCTGGGCTTCTTCATCTACATGAGCACCGCTGCTATCGCCCTGCAGCTGGTGCATCTGATCGCTTGGCTGGCGGGCTGCAGTTTCTATGACCGGGGCCGGTGCATCGCCGGCTTCGTCGTGCTTGCTGTGACTGTCGCAATATATCTCTACGGCGTGATCAACGCCTTCTTCCTCCGGGAGACCCGCTATGAGATCGAGCTCGACCGGCCCCGGGACACGGACCTGCGGGTGGTGCTGATCTCCGATCTGCATCTGGGCTTCACCACCGGCAAAAATATGGCGAACCGGATCGCCCGGAAGGTCAACGCCCTGAATGGGGACCTGGTCCTCATCGCCGGGGACCTCTTTGACGAGGCATATATCACCCTGCGGAACAGCGACCTCGTCGCGGCGGACCTGCGGAGCCTGCGCAGCCGCCTGGGAACCTACGCCTGTCTTGGCAACCACGACATGCTCTCCGATGATCCCCGGAAGGAGGATTTCTACCGCCGTGCCGGGATCACGGTGCTGCGGGACGAGGCGGTGCAGACGGACGGCGTCACCATCGTCGGCCGCCGGGATGCCGTCTGTCACGACCGGCTGCCGATGGCGGACCTGGTCCGGGACTGCAGCGGTCCTGTCATCGTGCTGGACCATCAGCCCAATCAGATCTGGGCGGCCAGGGACGCCGGGGTGGATCTGCTCCTGTGCGGCCACACCCACGGCGGCCAGACCTTCCCTGGGAATTATCTTGTCCACTTTATGCACGAGCTCAGTTACGGCTACCGGCAGTATGGGAAGACCCACGCCTTCGTCACCAGCGGTGCCGGCTTCTGGGGGCCGCCGCTGCGGGTGCTGATGTTCAACGAGGTCGCCTGCATCGACGTCCGTTTTCAGCGGGAAAGCTAAGGTTTTTTAAAGCAGAATTTAGGTTGAAGCCTTATAATATAATTTGCATTGATAGATACCGACCGGAAAGGAGGCCGTTTCATGCAGCAGGATCCGCATTACCGCCATGAGCTGAAATATTCCATCCCCTACGCAGAATATCTCGCCATGCGCGGAAGGCTGAGGCATATCATGACTCCGGATCCCCACGCCTCTGCAGACGGGACCTATCGGATCCGAAGCATCTATTTCGACACCGGCGACGACAACGCCCTGCGTGAGAATCTCAACGGCGTGGGGAAGCGAGAGAAGTTCCGCATCCGCTACTACAACGACGACCTCTCCTTCATCACCCTGGAAAAAAAGCTCAAGCGCAACAGCCTGTGTCAGAAATTCGACGCTCCCATCACGGAGGAGCAGTGCCGACAGCTTCTCGCCGGTCAGCTGGACTGGATGCGGGACTCCCGCTGTTCCCTTGTCTTGGAGCTGTACGCGAAAATGCGCAGCCAGTGTCTCAGGCCCCGGGTCATGGTGTCCTACGTCAGAGAACCCTATGCCTATCCGCCGGGAAACGTACGCGTCACCTTTGACTCGCAGATCCGGACCAGTCTGTTCCACCGGGACTTTCTTGACGGTCCCGTCCGGGACATCATCGCCACAGACACCCCGCAGGACAGGATTCTGGAGGTGAAATACGACGCATTCCTGCCGGAGATCATACGGAAGCTGATCCAGACGCCCGGCATGCGTCAGCAGGCATTTTCCAAATACGCGGCGTGCCGCAGATTCGGTTAAAAGAAAGAGAGGACCACACAGATGACAGTCAGCAATATCTTCAGATCCAGTTTTTTTGAAAACATACAGTCTTTCTCTCTGGTCGACACCGTCATTGCCCTGGTGTTCGCCCTTGTGATCGGGCTGTTCATTTTTCTGATCTACAAAAAGACGTTCCGCGGCGTCATGTACTCCACGGGCTTTGCCATGTCTCTCGTGGGTCTGTCTCTGGTGACGACCCTTGTCATCATGGCGGTCACCTCCAACATCGTCTTGTCCCTGGGCATGGTCGGCGCTCTCTCCATCGTGCGTTTCCGCGCCGCCATCAAGGAGCCCATGGAGATCGTCTTTCTGTTCTGGGCGCTGGCCGCAGGCATCGTGGTCGGCGCCGGCATGATCCCTCTGGCCGTAGTCGGCTCTGTGATCATCGGCATCATCCTCCTCCTGTTCGTGAGCAAAAAAATCCTCAACACGCCCTATATCCTCATCGTGAACTGCGCTGATGAGACGGCGGAAAAGACCGTGAAGGAGATCGTGGAAAAGGCCGCCGGCAAATTCGCGGTGAAATCCAAGACCGTCAACGACGCGGGCATCGAACTGACCATGGAGCTGCGGCTCAAGGACGAAGCCACGGACTTCGTCAATCAGATCAATGACGTCAGCGGCGTCTCCGGCGCTACGCTTGTGAGCTACAACGGCGAGTATATGTCCTAAAGCGGGCATGCGACGGCCCTGTTTTTATCGACAAAAAACGGGCCCGCTGCAAAAGCAGCGGGCCCGTTCGCTTTATTATGGAATTCTCTTACTTGCGCTTGTTGCGGTCGCAGCGCAGGCAACGGGCCGCCTCGGCGCAGCCGTTGTCCTCGGTCATGCCCAGGCTGACCTCGGTGTTGTCCTTCCGGGCCTCCATGGGATCGATGTGATCCACGGGGAAGCGGCCGTGCTTCTGGACCTTGCCGTCGAACTTGCACTCGCCGATATCGACTTCGGGACCCTTGTACAGGACGCCCTCGCCGCCCAGATACTTGTCGATGCTGGCGGCGGCGCGCTTGCCGTCACGGATAGCGGTGATGACCACGTCGGGACCCCGGGCGGCGTCGCCGCCGGTGTAGATGCCGGCCACGTTGGTCTCCATGGTGAACATGTTGGCCTGGATGCAGTCCCACTTGTCAAACTTGACGCCGGCGTCCCGGGCAAACTCTGCCTCGGGCTTCTGGGACACGGCGGGAATGATGAAGTCGTACTCCTCGACGAAGTTGCTGCCCTTGATGGCGCGGACCTTACGTCTGCCGGAGGCGTCGAAGCTGTACTGCTCCTGCTTGACGATCTCAGCGCCGGTCAGCTTGCCGTTCTCACCCACAAAGCGGATGGGGGTGAGCAGAGTGCGCAGCTCCACGCCCTCGGCCACAGCATCGTCCACCTCGCACTCGTCGGCGGGCATGGAAGCGCGGTCACGACGATAGAGCATGTGGACTTCGCTGGCGCCCTCACGCAGAGCGGTACGGGCGGCGTCAACGGCGCTGTTGCCGCCGCCGACGATGGCGACCTTCTTGCCCTTCACGTCAGCGCCGTTGCCCAGCGCGACCTCGTGCAGGTAATCCACGGCGTAGATGACGCCGTCCAGATCGTCGCCCTCGATGCCCATCTTCACGGCCAGGCCGGTACCCACGGCCACATAGACCGCGTCGTACTTCTTCTGGAACTCGTCGAAGGGGATGTCCTTGCCGACCTTGGTGTTCAGGATGATGTTGACGCCGGCGCGCTCGATGTTCTTCACCTCGCGGGCCACGATGTCCTTGGGCAGACGGTAAGCCGGGATGCCGAAGTACATCAGACCGCCGGCGACCTTCTCGGACTCATAGATGTCGACCTTATAACCCAGGCGGGCCAGATAGTAGCCGCAGACCAGGCCGGAGGGGCCGGCACCGATGATGCCGACCTTCTTGTCCAGCTCGCGGATGGGCTTGAGTTCTTCATCGGTGGGCAGGCCGTCGGCATAGGCAAAGTCGGTGGCGAAGCGCTTGAGCTCGCAGATGCGAACGCCCTCGTCGACCTTGTTGCGGCGACAGACCGTCTCACAGGGATGCACGCAGACGCGGCCGCAGCAGGCGGACAGGGGGTTGTCCCGCTGCATGACGCGATACGCCTCTGCGTACTTCTTCTCCGCGATCAGGCCCATATAAGCGGGGATGTCGATCTCCGCGGGACAGGCGTTCTGACAGGGAGCCAGGACCAGATTGTAGCAGGAGCCGCAGGCGCAGAACTTGTCGATGACGTGCTCCTCATACTCGCCGCGATACTTCTTCAGGGTGGACAGCACCATGCTGGCAGCAGCCTGAGCGGTCTTGTCGCCGCTCTCCTTGAGAGCGGTGGCCTTGGACTCAAGAGCCTCCACGTCGCCGGCGGCGGCGTTGCCCTTGACCAACTTCTCAAGGATGTCGTACAGCTCCTTGACGCCGGCATCGGCCAGGAAGTGCTTGCAGAAACGATAGGCTGCGTTGACCATGCAGCCGTCGCTGTCGATGACGGACAGCATACCGGAGCCCATGCTGTAACCCGCGTCCGCGAAGGACTCGAAGTCCAGGTTCATGCTGATCTTGGAGGAGGTCAGACAGGCGCTGTTGTGGCCGCCGGTCTGGGCCGCCTTGAACTTCTTGCCGTTGGGGATGCCGCCGCCGATGCCGAAGACGGTCTCCGCCAGGGAGTGGCCCATGGGAAGCTCCACCAGGCCGGGATTGTTGACCTTGCCGCCCAGCGCAAAGACCTTGGTGCCGGCGCTCTTCTCGGTACCGATGGCGGTGAACGCCTCGGGGCCGCACAGCAGGATGGCGGTCAGGTCGGACAGCGTCTCGGCGTTGAAGACCACGTCGGCGCCGCAGTCGGCGGTGTCACAGACAGAGATGTCGAAGGAGAAGCCGCTGCCCAGGATATCGTCGCCCAGCAGGCCCTCGTCCTTGGCGGCCTGGATGGCGGCGTTGGCACGCTCGGCCGTCACGGTCCAGGCGGCGGGGATATAGATGCAGC
>JAEEGL017355954.1_pt1 | contig 16202 bp, 15 predicted proteins | sample 9134231 | NCBI WGS metagenome assembly JAEEGL01 (sample SAMN16246548, study PRJNA631951) | gut metagenome | biome: gut microbiome; feature: rumen; material: fiber-attached | host: Bos | place: Iran: Karaj | collected 2018-10
AGATCCGCCGTAGCTTAATCCCTTACCTGTAAGAACGCCTTCGTAAAGACCTGTAAGTCTCTTGTACTGACCGTACATGAAACCGATCTCTCTTGCGCCTGTTCCGATGTCACCTGCAGGAACGTCGGTATCTGCGCCGATATATTTGTAGAGCTCAGTGATAAAGCTCTGGCAGAATGCCATAACTTCACGGTCTGATTTGCCCTTGGGATCGAAGTCCGAACCACCCTTACCGCCGCCGATGGGAAGACCGGTAAGAGAGTTCTTGAAGATCTGCTCGAAACCTAAGAACTTTATAATACCAAGATTAACGGAGGGATGAAGTCTTAAACCACCCTTGTAAGGTCCTATAGCTGAGTTGAACTGAACACGATAACCGTTGTTTACCTGAACCTGACCTTTGTCGTCAACCCAGGGAACACGGAAAAGAAGCTGTCTCTCGGGAGTCGTAAGTCTTTCAAGAAGACCGTCTCTTCTGAACTTCTCTTCGTCAGCTTCAATTACTACTCGTAGTGATTCGAGTACTTCCTTGACTGCCTGATGGAATTCAGGCTGAGCGGGATTCTGAGCTACTACGCGCTCGTAAACCTCATCAACGTAAGTCTTCTTAGCGGTCTTAACTGCTGTTTTCTTGGTTGCGGGTGCCTTTGTTGCAGCTGTTTTGGTTGTCTTCTTAGCTGCGGGTTTAGTGGCTGCTTTCTTGGTTGCCATCTTTCATCTCCTCCTAAATAATGGGTAAAATAACTTTGTATACAATAATACAAATATACTTTTTCAGACATTATAAATAAAAAATAAGAGACGGTCAATACCGTCTCTTAAAAAAATTTAATCATTTATAAATTTATTTACTCGATCTTCTCGGTATATTCGGTCTTAACATAACCGAGCTGACCGTCATACTTGATCTTGGACCATTCACCCACTTCCTCCACGAGTTCGATCTCGACTCCGGAGTTGAGAACGCCCAGTTTTGTGGCATTCTGGTTGGGTTCGCTTCGAACGTTTAACATATCAAGCGTCTTAAGTTTGCCTATGGTCGCAATATTGTCAAGATTTGCGATCTGATCAAGAAATTCCGACTTTATGTAGGCCTGAGTACCGTCGTAATTGATCCTGGTCCAGCCGTTCTGCATTACTTCCAGCACTTCATATATGGAACCCACCGAAGCCGTTCCGACCTTATCCGCGGTAGCGCTTGCGGATTTACGCACATTAACGAGGGTGTTAACCTTAACCTTCTGAACTTCGGGTTCTTCGGGCGGAACATAATTGGGATCGTTCATCTGCTCTTCTAACTGACGCTGCTTTTCTTCTTCGGCAAGTTTTGCCTGGATTATCGCCTCGTTGGTGAGCTGTTCTCCTACCGAAGAATCGATCTCAACAGAGATCTGAGCCCAATAAGCCTTCAGTTCCTCATCCGCTTCAAGCTGTTCGTTGTATGCCACGTGTACCGTGTTCTTAAGGTCCACAACGTCCGCCTGTGCGATCACGTCTTCTATATAAGCCGCTTCTTCGGCAGAAATCTCACCGTTGTTTATATAATAAAGTCCATCCTCGGTCTTACAGATATAAAACGACTGAATACCCGGTGTTGAAGGTTCCTGCTCTTTAAGATATACATCTACGGTAGCATATGCGATATAGGTATCCTGATAAGGGCCCGGCTTTGTGTAGACATTGATATTTTCATATCTGTCGATATAAGGAGCCATCGCCTCAAGCCTTAACGCTTCCGTATCGCTTAACGATCCCTGGATCTCTGCAAGTGCGTCCGTATCCACAGCCTTTATCGCCTCATAATATCTGGTGATCAGTTCATTGACTTCGGGAATTGCGTTAAGTTCGAAATTGATCTCCTTGACTTCGTTAACTTCGATCTTGGATTCGATCAGGGCTTCTTCGGCGTCCTGTCTTGCAGCTTCCACACGACTTCTGGCCGAAAGTGCGATATAAAGGGTGATAGCAATACATACAAGCAGTATCACGGGAAGGATAATCCTTCCGTAATCCACTATGAGATCCTTTAAATACGTCAGCATGTCTCCGGCAGCTGCCAGGAACGATCTTAATTTTTCTTTGAATGATATGTTTTTCTTTTTTGCTTTCATAAAATTCTCGTCATGCAAAATGCATGCAGCCGACAGGAATCGAACCTGCATCAAAGGCGTCGGAGGCCTCCGTTCTATCCATTATACTACGGCTGCTTAGACCGGTTTTTCGCAAATGCGCGCAAACCGACTTATGCATTTTACCACAATCGGCTTCTTTATGCAAACAAGCCCTCAAGACACCCCTCATTAAGCGAATACCTGTAAATATTGTCGGACAGTATTTCAACGGGTTCGAGTTGTGTAACATTGACATCCCTTACTATATCGATCAGATGATCGGGATCTTCATGATTGATATCGGGGATAATGATCAGTTCATGTACGGAACTGGGAAGAATAAACAGATCGCTTCCCATCTTGTGGGAAAAATCATCAAGCACTTCATCGTAAAGCATACAGGAAGCACCGAAATATCGGGAATCATTGGAAAGTACGTACATAGGAATACTGTACTCGCAGGATCGGTCCGGCATCAACCGGTCGTACTCATCTTCCGAAATACCGCTCTTTTTCATAAATTCATCAAGTACGGCCTCGATGTTCTCAAGCCTTATGCCGAGTTTCTCCCGTGTATTTGTGTAGGCATCCTCATACAGCCTTTCTGCGTCGGTATTCCAACGCTTAAGCATTTCATTGGTTATCACGACAGACCCTGTGGAAAAAGCGCCCGTATCTATGCGGATATAAAATACTATCGCAAGATCGATAAACCTTTTAAAAGGAACCGTTTTTAAAAATTCCTCGTTCCTTTCATAGTTCACGACCTTAAACATCACCTTTCCGGATATGCGGTCATAATCGTTTAAAAAATCAAGGTCCGGCTCATCTTCCACGCTGTATAACTCAAATCCTTTCACAAGATTTGCGATGATATCGGAAAGCGATGTCCCTTCCCGATACTGTTTGTAGTAATCCTCAAGGTAAAATGTCGGCGAAATGCTGCATCCGGCTTTTCTTACCGACAGACCGGTCAGTTTAAGACCGTTGTTTTTGTTTACGTTCATGACGGAATAGGTATAATCCTCTCCCATCAGTTTTGTTACGTGTTCGGCCACGTAGTCGCAAAATTCACTGAATATCATGTAACCCTCCAAAAAATAGAATAAAAAGAGACACCCCAACGGGATGTCTCCGGACAGTTACAATGATTATCGGCTTATACTCTCGAAAGATATTCGCCTGTACGTGTATCGATCTTGATAACGTCGCCCTGGTTAACGAATAACGGAACAGCAACCTGCGCGCCGGTCTCAACCGTAGCGGGCTTGGTAGCACCTGTAGCGGTATCGCCCTTGAATCCGGGCTCGGTATCTGTGATCTCAAGTTCAACGAAGAGCGGAGGCTCAACGGAGAAAATGCTTCCGTTGTATGCAAGAACCTTACACATCTCGTTTTCTTTGACAAACTTAAGTGCATCACCGATCGTATCGGCATTAAGAGCAACCTGCTCGTAGTTTTCCGTATTCATGAAGTAGAAAAGATCTCCGTCACTGTACAGATACTGCATATCGCTTCTGTCGATACGGGCCTGAGGGAACTTTTCGGTAGGACGGAAAGTACGCTCAACAACACCGCCGTTAATAACATTCTTTAACTTTGTACGTACGAATGCGGCGCCTTTACCGGGCTTAACATGCTGGAACTCGATAATCTGAAAAACAGCGCCTTCAATCTCAATAGTAACGCCATTCCTGAAATCACCTGCAGAAATCATGAAACAACCTCCTGATGTTTAAACAAATAATTCCCAATAAGTTTATATTAAAACTTCCGATTGCGCAACAGTTTTTTAAAGCTCCGCAAAAGAAAATGCTACGCTTCCTCACTGTCCTTCTTTTTCATAAAGAGAAGTATCACAAAGAACACCTCTGTGATGATCCAGGGATATGCATATCTAAACTGCACGACAGGTCCCAAAAACATCGTAAGTATATACATTATGCTGAAGGTTATGAGTCCGAGTGCTCTGTAATCTTTCTTATATATGAACAGTAACGCCAGCAAAAGCGTTGTCATCGTAAAGAACGATATCTTGAAAAGCAGGTTTACCACAGGCATCCTTAAGATAACGTCTTCGCTTATGAATGACTCATAAAACCTCTCCGCAAGGGGGAACTTTGACTCATGCTTAATCTCGTCGACCACCCATGACTCCGATGAGTTGTAGGTATATATAATTCCCATCCTGCCTTCATAGCCTTCACCCAGAACATCGGCAAAGGATGTGTCGTCAAGGAACCAGTATCCTCTTGTAAGATCCAGGAAAGAATCCAAAAACTCATTGGGATAATGCCTTCCGACATAAAGAAAATCTTTTAAGACATCTCCCCAGTTACCTTCGTAGTGGTCGTACAGATCTCCGACATAACTCTTTAAAGCATCGGAAATTCCCGTATTGTATCCGCTCCAGCAATATTCCGGAAGATAATATGCGATGATCTCTTTACACCTCGGATCGAGGGAATCCTGATTTCTGTTTACGGTGCGGCCGTAGGCCTGGACAAGAACGCTTAACATTTCTATGGCGGTACTCGGATGTTCGTCATGGATAATCGCTCTTAATCCCATCACTCCGCCTTTTCCGCCCGCACAGATAAGTATCGTACCCGCAAGGATCAGTATGCGTACGCGCTTTCTTGTAAAGATCACAAGAAGCACACCCGCCACGGCTATGGCGTAGATCGTGTTGTTGCGCCACATGCATGCCATACTGCCCGTTATCACGATCCAGATATCGAAAAGTATTTTCTTTTTACGTGTATCGCAAAAGAAAACGCGTTCAAATATCACCGCTATGAACAGCAGGAAAAAGAGCGAGAAGATCACATCCTTGGTGGTACTTAAGATCATTACGGGATGAGTGGGGAATAGCGCCATCACGCCCGTTGCGACAAAGGGTGTCACCTTATAAGGAAGAAGTTTTGATATCACCGTAACCGCATATGCGTATCCCGCGCTGTTGATGAACATATGAAACAGCGCCATAAATGCCATACCGAGCTGGGTATTGCCTATCTTAAGTCCCAGATGGTAAAACGCGGATATCTCAAGTGTCGAAAGATACGGATGGTGATCGTTGTATGCCGCAAATCCAAGGGCTGAGTTTAAAACCTGCGAGTGGAAATCATAGGACATGATCATCGGATAATAGGCAAGAAAAGCCGGTATCCATGATATGAAAATAAACGCCCAGGCTATGAAGAATATCTTTCCGGTGCCAAAGTATGCTTTTCCGGTAAGTTTAACCTTGGGTGTATGATCGATAAAATACAAAAGCAGATAAAAAAGCGGGGCGATAAGAGGAAGAAAACCTATGGCATGCAGACCGATAAAGAATTTTCCTTTAAAGCCGGGAGCCGTATATCCCACATACTGAAGCTGATAACCAAGTACATAGGTAAGGCCGAGGATAAAAGAAAGCACAAGTGCCCATATCATCCTTCTCTTAACTTTCCCGTCATCTCTTGTGGGAACAAAGTTTCTTATATATACAAGAAGTGCTACGGTTCCCGCAAAAACGCAGGTGATGCATATGCCCCATGCTGCTCCGAAAGGAGCGGCGAGCGATAACAGATATCCCGCCTGGAAAGCGGCGATAAATGCAAGCAAAACTATCAGTACATAGTCTGTGACAGGTGTGTCACAAAACGGAAATTTCTTTTTTAATGCCTTTAACATATTATTTCAAAACCTCTTCCATTGCCTTAAGATATCCCTTGGTTCCCATACCGATGATACGGGATGTACAGACCTCGGTGATCACCGAATGTCTTCTGAATTCCTCGCGGTTGTCGACATCCGAAATATGGATCTCAATCTTGGGGATATTAAGTATTTCAAGCGCGTCACGTATCGCATAACTGTAATGTGTATATGCACCGGCATTTATGATAAGCGCATCGGTACCGTCCGTAAGCGCATCCTGGATCCGGTCCACGAGTGCTCCTTCATGGTTGCTCTGGAACACTTCCGCTTTAACACCAAGCTCGGAAGCTTTCTCTCCTATCATGTTTAAAAGATCGTCATAAGTCTCTTTACCGTAAACAGCCGGATCCCGTTTTCCCAGCATATTAAGATTCGGTCCGTTGATGATCAGTATTTTCTTCATAATCTCTCCGTTAAGTATTTGTCCCGGATATTTCACGAAATACCCAGCGCTTCTTTGATAAGTTCGACACATTTCTTTATGTCGTTATTACCGGTATCAATGATAACATCGGCCGCGCTTCGGTACAAGCGTTCCCTCTTTTCATATAGTTTAAGAAAAGTTTCTTTGTCCCTTGAAAGCGGTCTTTTGGGATCGTTTCCGACTCTGTCCCAAAGTTTTGTGACAGCACTGTCGGTATATATGACCGTACCGATCGTTTTCAGGATATCGGCGTTTTCAGCGCGTTCCACCACTCCGCCTCCGCAGGATACGATCTTTGTACGTTCATCACCCGCTATATCTTTTAATGCTTTTGTTTCGATATCCCTGAAATACGATTCGCCGTCGGCTTTAAAGATATCACTTATCTTTCTGCCCTCGGTTTTCTCGATATGATCGTCGACATCGATAAAGGTCATTGTCTCAAAAGCGGGATCGTTCTTTAATGCCTTTGCAAGCGTTGTCTTGCCCGAACCCATAAACCCTATAAGTACGATAGAATTCAACTTTTTAATTCCTCTCTTACAATTAGCGCTTCTTCTTTGGAAACTTTTAATCCCGTCCATATCTCAAAAGCAGCCTCTGCCTGATAATATAACATATCAAAACCGTTAACACTCCTGATACCCCTTTCACGCGACTGCCGTATGAACGGTGTGGGTTCTTTTACCGCCACTATATCGTATGAAACATCAAAAAGATCAAAGAGCGCCGGATCTTTGACTACACTTTCGTCGGAATTGAGTTCCGCGCTGGTTGCCTGAAAGCCAATAAACCTTCCGTTGCCGGAAATCTCAGAAGCGGTGTTTCCGTGTCCGTTGCCTGCAATTCCCAAAGCGCCGTTCTTGCGAATGTTTCTTAACAGTTCTTCTTCGGAAACCGCCTTAACGTTTGATACATCCGATGCTTTTTTAAGATCGTCTATAAGTTTAAGCGCATTGTCGCGTGACCGGTTTATGATATATATATTGCGGGCTCCGAGTGTTATAAGAGAATAAACAAGCGACCTTGCGGCACCGCCCGCTCCCAAAACAACGCAGTTCTTTCCCGTTACTTCGATGTCGTTGGCCGTAAGCGATCTTTTAAAGCCCGATATATCCGTGTTGAATCCGTTAAATCCGTTATCTGTACGAAGACACGTATTTACGGCATTTACGGATGAGGCGTCCTGCGATATGTTCCCGATCAGGGGGATCACATTTATCTTATGCGGAACCGTTACGTTAAAACCCGTAAAACCTTCGTCAAAAAGGTCTTTGACTCTTTTTGCGAGTTCTTGGGGCGGCGTAAGCAAAAGCTCATATGAGAGATCTATACCCTTTATCCCGGCAAGTTTTGAATGTATGAAAGGCGATCTTGAATGACCGACCGGATACCCTATCAATCCCAATTTATATTCCATATCAAAACCTCAACAAAAAATGCGCCCACTTCTGTGGGCGCATTCAGTATATCATAAGTTGTGGTAATTAGTATATCAATACTTTAAGAATACCGCACCGTCATTTGTTGCCATCTGTGCCTGGGTATTTGTGGAACCTACAAAGTACTGATAGTCCTCAAGGATCTTATCTTTCTTCATATCGGAAATGAGCTTGTCCATATCAAGAGCTCCCATATCCGATTCGGATCCGATGTAAGAATAATCATCACCGCTGTTGAAGTTAAGAGATATATTTTCGAGATCTGCTGTACGGCTTCTGTTGTCCGCTACAGGAGTTTCCGCTATGGGTGCGCTTACGGCTTCGGATGCTTTGGCTGTTTCGTTCTTTTCGTCCTGAGCTGCAACTTCAGAAACATCAACCATAGGGATCTGAACGGGACGGTAATTGGAATATAATCCGCCGTAATCAAGTAATCCGTTGATTGCCATAAGTCCACCTCCTTCTTTAGTAGTTTACATAATGATTATAAATCATTACCTTGCTTTTTACAACAAATATATCGGAGATTTTTGAAGGAAATTAACCCCTTTTACGTTAATAATCTGTTTATTAATTATATTTTGTCCTTGCGGCATCCATTAAGGATTTTGTGTAAGGATCCACAGGATTAAAATATACCGATTCAAGGTCTCCCGATTCCACGATCTTTCCCGATTTCATGACCATTACCCTGTCGCAGAGATTAAATATGACTCTAAGATCGTGGGAAATGAACAGTATCGAGAGATTCAGTTCTTTGTGAAGTTTCTTAAGAAGTTCCAGTATCTGGCTCTGTACCGTTACGTCAAGTGCGGAAACCGGCTCATCGGCTATCAAAAATCTCGGCTGCTGCATAAGCGCCGCCGCTATGCATATCCTCTGCCGTTGCCCCCCGGAAAGTTCGCTCGGATACCTCTTAAGCAGTTCTTCGTCAAGGTCGACCATCGCAAGCATTTCTTTAACCCTTCTCTTGCGCTCTGCGGGCGGAAAATTGCCGCGAACGGTGATGGGCTCTTCAAGTATAAAGCCTATCGTCTTGGCAGGGTTAAGCGAACCCGCCGGATCCTGAAACACCATCTGCGGTCTTTTGTAATAATGTTTGATGCTTCCGGTAACGCCCTTCTTCTGTATGCCGAGTATTGCTCTCGAAAGTGTGGATTTTCCGCACCCCGATTCACCGGCAAGTCCCAGTATCTCACCTTCGTGTACGTCAAAAGAAACGTCGTTTACCGCATAAAACGGCTGCTTGTTCTTTTTAAATTCAACTGTTAAGTTTCTTACTTCCAGTACGTTTCCCATCAAACTCTCCGTTACTTCGACGCTATATCAAAAGTTTCATTGGTTCCATATATCAAAAAGGGGTTATCGTTCCCGGTTATCAAAAGGATTCTTGGGTATTGCGGCGATAAGGTGTTTTGTATATTCTTCACGCGGATTGTTGAAGATATCGCTGCAATTTCCGCTCTCGACCACGAGACCGTCTTTCATTACGAGCACACGCTCACAAAGTGTATTTACAAGACTAAGATCGTGGGATATGAACAGTATTGCGGTTCCGCGTTCACGGTTGATCTTCTTTAACAGTTCAACGATCTGTGCCTGGATCGTTACATCGAGCGCCGTTGTCGGCTCATCGGCGATCAGAAGGCGGGGCTGGCTTATCATTGCGGCCGCTATCATGGCACGCTGTCTCATACCGCCCGAAAGTTCGTGAGGGTAACTGTTGTAAACAGCCTCGGGATTGTCAAGTTCCACATCCCTCAAGGCCTGAATTGCGCGTTCTTTGCGCTCGGACTTTTCTATGGTCGTATGTATCAAAAGGCTTTCTTCCACCTGTTTGCCGACTTTTATGATCGGATTTAATGAGTTGAGAGGCTCCTGGAATATCATGCTGATCTCATAACCCTGAAGCTTTCTGAGCACTTTACGTTCACACTCTAAGAGATTGATCCCCTCAAATATGATCTTTCCCGATTTTTCCATGTCATGACGGCTTAACAGTCCCGCGATCGCAAGGGCCGACATAGTCTTACCCGAGCCCGATTCGCCCACTATTCCCAGGATATCTCCCCTGTTCATCTCAAGGTCGACATCCTTGACAAGCGTTTCGCTACTGTTGCGGTCATGAATTTTAATACAGAGATCTTCAACTTTAAGCATCATTTCTTTTACCCAGGGTGTCTCCAAGCAGCGAGAATCCCAATATCATGATCACGATCACGATACCGGGGAATATCGCATTTAAAGGATTTGAGAATATATATGCCTGCGCCTCGGAAAGCATGCGTCCAAGAGACGGTGCGGGCGGTGAAACGCCCATTCCGAGATAGCTCATGCCGGCTTCCGCCAGAACCGCATTGTTAAATCCGATTATTATCGATGACAAAAGAACGGTCTTTAAATTCGGAAGTATGTGAACGACTATTATCCTGAAATGGCTTGCGCCGTACAGCCTTACGGCCTGTATATAATCAAGGTTTCTGATCTTTAAGACCTCTCCTCGCACGATACGGGCAAAACTCGGTATAAATGCGATACCGAGTGCGGCTATCAGCTGATACCTTCCGCTTCCGTAAAGGCCTATGACCACAAGGGCAAGGAGGACCGACGGGAACGCAAGTATGGCGTCGTTAAGTCTCATCAATATCTCATCAAGCCAGCCGCCGAAATATCCCGTAACGGTGCCTAGGATCGTGCCAAAGAAAACTCCTATGAACACAACGCAGGCAGAGATAAACATAGTCTCTCTTACTCCCACCAGGACTCTTGAAAAAATATCCCTTCCGAACTGGTCGCACCCAAAGAGATGCTTAAAAGAGATATGGGCAAACTTCATGCTGCCGTCCATTGCACAAGGGTCGTACGGAGTCTTTATGATCCCTATAAGTGTCATTAACAAAACAAGCGATGTGATCACAAGACCGATCACAAATTTTTTGTCTTTTTTCACGACCGGCCTCCTATACATGAATCCTGGGATCGAACTTATGGTAAAGAAGATCCACTATCAGATTGCTCATTACAACGAAAAACGCAAGCAGCAGTATTATCGCTTCGATAACGGGATAATCTCTTCCCGATATGGATGTAAGAAGTATCCTTCCCAGTCCCGGTACCGAAAAAACCTGCTCAACTATGATGCTTCCCGCAATGATGTCCGCAAACGTCATTCCCATAAACGTGATGACCGGAATGAGGGCATTACCCAAAACATGTCTGTAGAACACGGCTTTTGTGCGGTTTCCGCGCGAATAGGCCGTTCTTACATATTCTTTTTGCGACTCTGCAATAACGGTATCTTTTAAAAGTTTGCTGACCATCGAGATCTTGGGAAGTGCTATCGAAAGAGCCGGGAAAAACAGATATCCCAGACATCCCCAGAAACTCGTCTTGTACGATACGAATGCCCCCGGGGTAAACAGTTTAAGGACCACTCCAAAGATAAGCGTTAATATGATACCCGAAAAGAACGACGGTATCGCCATAATAACCTGATTTACGGATGAAAAGAAAATATCAAGCTTCGAATCGCTTTTGCGCGCCATAAAAATACCGAGCGGTACGGAGATCGCGGCACAAATCACGATCGCCATCACGGACAGCATAAGCGTTATCTTGATCTTGTCCGACAAAAGGCTTGTAACGGACTGTCTGTAGCTGTAGGACTGTCCGAAATCACCTCTTAAAACATTGATGAACCATTCACCGAAACGCACCATGACAGGTCTGTCGAGTCCCATTTCATGCGTGAGCGCCGCCACCTTTTCAGGAGTCGCTTCGGTGCCCAGTCTGCTGACGGCGGGATTACCCGGGATCAGCGAAAAAGAAAAGAACACGAGCACCGAAACAAAGAACAGCGTTATTATCATTGTAGCCGTCTTTTTGATCGCGTACTTCATGTTCTTCTCCTTTCAACCCGATATTACTGTGCGGGTCTGATCTTTGCTATATCCATTACATAAATGGGATAAAATTCATATCCCGTAAACTTCTTGTTTATCGCCACAAATTCGGCAAGGTCCTGGATATATACGTTTGCCGCCTGATTGGTGAGTATCCATTCGCATTCTTTGTACAAAGCGGTCTGTTCCTCATCATCATAAGAGTTAAGAGCCTTGGCGAATGTCTCATCATACTTGGGATCGTTAAAGTTTATAAAGTTCTTGGATGATGTTGAAGTAAATCTCTCAAGCATTGCCCTCGCTGTCATGGTAGAAGCATCAACACCTACTACGGTAGCCTCAAAGTCACGGCCCGAATAAACATCGGAAAGCCATGAATCCCACTCCACAAGCTTGATCTCGGCATTAACGCCGACCTTCTTTAACTGCTCCACGATAACCTGTGCGGTATCGATATGGGGCTGATAGTTTGAAGGAACCTTGATGGTGAACGAAAATCCGTCGGGATATCCCGCTTCCGCAAGAAGGCTCTTTGCTTTATCAAGATCTACGTTGTAAACATCTTTGGTCTCATCAATATAGTATTTACCGAAAGCCGGGAACATTGACGATCCGAGTTTTGCTCCTTTTCCGTCAAAAGAAAGGTTTATTATCTCATCGGCGTCAACGGCGTATGAAAGTGCCTGTCTTACACGGACATCATCGAAAGGCTTGACCGCATTGTTAAGGTACATTGCCTGTACAAGGTTCATGGTTCCTTCAAGTATATCAAAATCGGAACCCTGAAGCTGAAGTACCTGTGCGGATGTGATCCTTGCAAAAAGGTCTACGGAACCGCCCTTTAAGTCCATTACAATGCTGTCTGCATTGGCGCATATCTTAAGAGTAACGTCCTCGATATAGGCCTTCTCTCCCCAGTATTCATCAAATCTCTTTAAAATGATGTTTTCCTGAGGCGATCTTGAAACATATTTGTAAGGGCCCGTACCGATGGGATTGGTATCGGGATCGGTGTTATCCTCGGGGATGATCGCCAACGTCATATACTGTAAAAAGTCGGGATCGGGAGCTTTTAACGTGATCGTAACAACATCATCGTCTGCAGTAACGTCTTCAATATTTAAAAACGCCGATATCAGAGCGTTTCCGCTTCCGTCATCGGCGTTTCGTTTAATGCTGTACACTACATCGCTCGCCGTAACGTTCTTACCGTTGTGAAACTTTACACCTTTTCTCAAACCGAAAGTGTATGTCAGCGCATCCTCGGAAATCGAGTAGCTGTCTGCTACGGCGGGATTCAAATTACCGTTACTGTCGGCTTTTACAAGGCCCTCATAAATGTTAAACAAAATCTCTTTGGTTCCTGCCGCCACTGCCTTGTGGGGGTCAAGACTGTCTTCGAGATCCTGAGGGATGCCGATAGTAATCGATGAAGAACCTCCCTCCGCCTTGTCACCTCCGCATCCGCAGAGTGCAACAGCCATTGTGACTGACACAAGCAGTAAAGCTAAAAATCTTTTCTTCATTGTTATGTCTCCTGTTCTTCAGATATTAAATTGTTTTATTTCATAAATGGTGGTCATGCGAGGGCATGACCACCAACTGAAATCATTTTTTCTTGTTAAGGACCTGTTTAAGTTCGTCCATAAACGTATTAACGTCCTTAAATTCTCTGTAAACCGATGCAAACCTGATATAGGCTACATCATCAATGTCCTTTAACTTGTTCATGACAAGCTCACCGATAACCCGGGATTCGATCTCCTTGTCCTCAAGACTGAAGATCTCTGTCTCGACTTCGTCAACAAGATTTGTGATCTGCTCGGCGGTAATGGGACGTTTGTGGCAGGCACGCAGAACACCGGCTTCCACCTTGGCTCTGTCGTACTGTTCCCTGTTCTTATCCTTCTTGATGATGATAAGGGGGATCGTCTCAACCTTCTCGTATGTTGTAAATCTCTTGCCGCACTCATCGCAGACACGTCTGCGACGGATCGAATTGTTGTCATCAGCCGGTCTTGAGTCTATGACTCTCGTATCGGCGAAACTGCAAAAAGGACACTTCATGCCGTATCTCTCCTTTACTTCTTGTTCGAATTAAGAAAGTCCGGCACTTTAAGCGTGCGCGACTGAACATTGCTGGAAATATCGGGAACTGGATTGATACCGGGTGCCGTTGTTTCAACATGCTTGGGCTGAACGGAAGAAACGCCTCCGACAGACTTGGGAATACTAGTGATGGTTGAAGGGATCGGCTTAACCGTACCAAAAGGTTTGGTCATAACGGAAGCATCATTTATACCCGTAGCGATAACCGTGATCATGCAGGAATCCGACTGCGATGTATCGTAGATCGCACCGAGAATGATATTAACATCATCACCGGTAAGATTTCTGACATATTCGGAAGCATCATTAACATCTGCGAGAGTGATATCACCGGAGAAGTTGATGAGTACCTGATTGGCTCCGTCGATCGTGGTCTCGAGAAGAGGACTCTTAACAGCCATTTCAATGGCATCGGCAGCCTTGTTGTCGCCTTTACCGAATCCGATACCGACATGGGCAACACCCTTGTCTTTCATAACGGTCTGAACATCGGCAAAGTCAAGTGCGATAAGACCGGGCTTGCTGATAAGATCGGTCACGCCGAAAACAGCCTGCTGAAGAACTTCATCGGCCTTCTTTAAAGCATCGGGAAAAGACGTACGTCTGTCCATGATGGTAAGCAGTTTGTCATTGGGAATGACAATAAGGGTATCAACGTTGTCCTTGATCTTTTCGATACCGCTCATTGCATTGATCATACGGGCCTTTCCTTCAAAACCGAAGGGCTTGGAAACAACACCTACGGTCAAAATGCCCATACTCTTGGCCATCTTTGCGATAACGGGAGCCGCACCGGTACCGGTACCGCCACCCATACCACAGGTAATGAACACCATATCGGCACCGCGGATAGCTTCTTCCAAAACATCGGAACTTTCCTCGGCAGCCTTTTCGCCTATCTCGGGTCTTGCGCCTGCGCCGAGTCCCTTGGTAAGCTTTTCACCTATCTGTATAAGTTTGGGAGCCTTACATAACTGAAGGTCCTGCTTATCGGTATTTACTCCGATAAACTCAACTCCGTTTATTCTCTCATCGAAATTTACGTTTATATTATCATCCGAACCCTTAGAGGCCGCACCTGCGGTAACCATGCGGTTAACGGCGTTGTTTCCCGCGCCGCCGACGCCTACCACTATTATACGTGCAGCTGATCCGGCTTCTTTTGAAACTATCTCAAGCATTCGTAAATTCTCCTTCGTACACAAAATCCGTCAAACAATATAATATAATCAAAATGGCAAATAAGCAACAACAAATTAACAACAAATTTTACTTTTTCGCCAAATGTAAGTTATACAAAATGTCATAAAAACTGATGTTCCCTAACAAGTTTTTCAAAAACTTCTCCGCGCTCTTCGAAATTTTTGAAGTGATCGTAGCTTGCTGCCGCAGGGCTTAAGATCACTGCCGTCTGCTTAAGCGCATTTTCTTTTGCCTCCTTAACCGCTCCGGCCAGATCATCGGCATATACGGCTTTGGGTGAAGTATCTGTCCTGTCGGGTGAAGACATATACATCTCATACATTCGTCTGCCCGATGCATACATAAATACCAGAAGGTTCAGCCGGCTTTTTGCAACATAACCGATGAGTTCCGTATAATCAAGGTCGCGTTCCATGCCGCCCAGCAGCAGAACTCCGGCATTTTTTATGCTTTCAACGGCAGATATCGCACTTTTTACCGTAGTCGATATCGAGTCGTCATAATAATCGATCCCATCAAAATTTCCGATGAATTCAAGCCGGTGTTTGAGCCCTTTAAACGTCTTGAACGCCTTTAAAAATCCGTCTTTGGAAACTCCCAGGCTTTCGCAGACCTTATACGCAAATGCTGCATTAAGCTTATTGTGATCGCCCTTGAGCGTCGAGCCTGCCGATTCAAGCGTATCGAACGGCGCATCCGGGATATCGACGATCACCGTTTCGATCGAAACGTCCGGGCATTCTTTTAAAGTCTCTTCGGTCGTATACAGCACATCGCCCGCTTTCGCGTTTCTGTAGATGTTTCTTTTGGCATCGCAATACTTTTCCCGGGTACCGTAATGATCGAGATGATCTTCGTACATGTTCAAAAGAACGCTTATATGCGGCGAGAAACGGGCATATTCAAGCTGGTGGCATGACATTTCAAGAACGATCGTCGAATCGTCTTTTACATCCCCCGCTATATCAAATACCGGGATGCCGATATTTCCGGCAAAAAGAACGTTCTTTCCGTTTTCCGAAAGTATATGGGCGATCATGGAAGAAGTCGTGCTCTTACCCTTTGTTCCCGTGATCCCGACGGTCTTTTTACCGAAAGCTTGCAAAAACACGTCCGTTTCGGCGGTAATGAGGGCTTTGTACTCTCCCGCGGGTTTATCAAGCACGATACCGGGACTTTTAAACACAACATCGTAGTCGTCGATACAGTCCATATATCCCGGACCGGTACAGGTCTTAATGCTGTCCGGCAAGTTTTCTTTTACCTCGTTTTTATCTGCGATCGCAAGGCATTTATACGATGC
>JAEEGL010428359.1_pt1 | contig 16201 bp, 10 predicted proteins | sample 9134231 | NCBI WGS metagenome assembly JAEEGL01 (sample SAMN16246548, study PRJNA631951) | gut metagenome | biome: gut microbiome; feature: rumen; material: fiber-attached | host: Bos | place: Iran: Karaj | collected 2018-10
AGGAACGCTCTCCACACTGCTGCCCGCCAGCGACAGCGAACTGAAGGTGACGGGCTGCATCAACGGCACCGACATCAAATACCTGCGAGAACTGATCACAAGCGGCGGAGTGACGTCGCTGGACCTGTCGGAAGTGAAGATCGTGAAGGGCGGCGATGCCTACTACGAGGATAACAAGACGGAGGACAACATCATCGGAGTGAAGATGTTCCATGAACTCTCGAAGCTGAAAGCCATCGAGCTGCCCACCAGCGTCACCGCCATCCTGAGCAATGCCTTCTCCAAGACGGGCATCAGGAAGGTGGACATCCCCAACAGCGTCTCGCGCCTGGGCGGCGATGCCTTCGCCTACTGCACTTCGCTGACCACGGTGGTCATCGGCAAACGGGTGGCAAAGATGGACCAGGGTGTGTTCTACGGCTCTGGCGTCACCAAGGCTTACGTGAAACCCCTCTCGCCCCCGAACGTTCCCGCCTACCTCTTCGGCGGCACACCCACGGTGTATGTGTACTCCGAGGTGCTGGCCGACTACAAGGACTCGGACTGGAAGCAGTTCACCCTGAAGGGCAATCTCGAGGCCACCTACCCGATGGAAGAGGACGAGAGCGATGTGGTGAACAGGCTCTGCGGCGAATTCTTCGAAGATGCCGCCTGCACCCAGCTGAAAGCCAGTTGCCAGGCCATGAGCGACGAGGCTCTGACGGCCGCCATGACCGAGGTCGGAATGCCTGAGTACATGGCAGAGATTGCCGTGAAGGTGAAGAACGAGCAGTGGGCCGCCTACGAGAAGGACTTCCGCATCCACAGCTACCCCGCCTACAGCGACGCCTCGTACTGGAATACGGAGATGAAGAGCACCGGCGGTTCGTATATGGGAAACCCCACGGGCATCTACTGCAGCGGACTCGAACCGCTCTACGTCTTCGTCGATGACGACGTGCCCGCAGATGCCACCCTCTATATCGCCGGATGCGTGGACAATGACCTCATCTCGAATCCCAAAACGGGCACCAAGCTGAAGAAGGGACTGAACATCGTCGACGGGGTGGCCAACGCCCTCTACTATATCCTCTATACAGCCGACACCAAGTCCAAGACGAAGATGCTCAGCGAGTGGCCCAGCCTGAAGATCCACATCGAGGGCGGTGTGGTGAACGGATACTACGACGTGGCACGCCGCAGCGACACCGACTACCAGGCCCTGCTGAAAGCCGCCACCCACACCCTCTTCACCATCAAGGGCGGCCGCGCACTCTTCAACTTCAAGAAATCGACCTACAAGACCGTGTGGCCCAAGTCGATAGACCAGAGTATCTGCTGGTTCGACAGCCTCACCGTGTGGCAGAAGGAACTGATGGGCTACACCGCACAGGTGGCCAACGGCGAGCGCGCCGGAGCCCCCTTCTACCTGACAGGCGGCGAGGATATCTATCCCACCTACTACAACAACCCGAACTTCGCCATCGAGGGCAGCTCGACCGATGCGGGCTACGCGAACTCCACACCCTACCGCACGTGCTACAACTCCGTGGACTGCATCCGCAATTCCTTCGTCATCCGTTGGGAAATGGACGACTGGTGCTCGGCCCACGAGTGCGGCCACAACAACCAGGGAGCCATCAACCTCGAAGGCGGCACCGAGGCCAGCAACAACCTCTTCTCCAACTACATCCGCTTCCACGACGGCATGGTCACCTCCGTAGGCTCGCCGCTGTCCGATGTGATGGGAGAGTTCGCCACCAACACCCCGTTCTTCATCCGCGGCGTCGATAGCCAGCTGAGGATGTACTGGCAGCTGTACCTCTACTACCACCTCGCCCAGAAGAACACCTCGTTCTACCCCAACCTCTTCAAGGCCCTGCGCGAAGATCCCATCAAGTGCTGGGGCGGCGGCAATGTCAGCTCGCTGAAGTTCGTGCGCAAGGTGTGCGAGGTTGCACAGGAAGACCTCACGGACTTCTTCACCGTCTGGGGATTCTTCATCCCGATGACGAACTACCCCATCGAGGACTACGGCGCCCACAAGATGACGGTGCGCAAGTCTGATATCGAGAAGACTCTGGCAGAAATCGCCAAGTACCCCACCAAGAACCGCGAGATCCTCTTCGTGGAGGACCGCGCGGATTATGTACTGACGACCGATTTCCTCACCACGGGCGGCAAGAAACGCCGCGACTCGGAGAAGGTGGGACAGTGCGGCGAGCTCGGACAGTTCACCAGCTTCCTGCCCGGAGGCTCGGAGCCCGGCAGCTACACCTACCTGCAGGCCGACTCCCTCTTTGCCATGGAAGGCTCGGGAGGCGTGGGATTTATCATGCTCGACAGCGAGGACAAGATGGTGTATGCCGCCAATGCCTTCAACTTCTGCATCCCCTCCTGTGTGAATCCGGACTTCACCATCTATTCCATGGATGCCGGCGGCACCCTGCACGAAGTCACCAAGGCCGGAGAGGGTGCTGTGTACGTGTATCTCGACAGGGCCGGCACGCTGCCCGACTCGCTCTCGGAACTGGCCATCAAGGCCACCGTCGGCGGCAGCATCAACGGCACGGACTTCAAGTATATGCGCAAGTTGATCAGCGAAAGCAACCTGGCATCCATCGACCTCTCCGAAGCCACCATCAAGACGGGCGGAACGGCCTACTACGAGAGCTACAGGACGTCGAACAACGCCATCGGCGACCACGTTTTCTACCAGTGCGGTAAGCTCATCGCCATTCGGTTGCCGGAGAGCATCACACGTATCCAGAGCTGTGCGTTCTCCAACTCCGGACTGAAGGACATCGTCATCCCCGACGCTGTGACAACGGTGGGTGAAGACGCATTCGCCTACTGCAAGCGACTGGTACGGGTGGTCATTGGCGAGAAGGTGAGGACACTGTCGAAGGGGGCATTCTACGACTCTGAAGTCAAGGATGTCTTCGTCAAACCTACGACACCCCCTGCCACCTCGTCGTACCTCTTCTCCAGCAAGCCCAAGATCCATGTTTACAAGAGTGCCCTCTCGGCCTACAAGGCAACGGACTGGGCTAACTACGGCACCCTCGTCGGCGACCTCGATGACTACGACCTCACTCCCGTGCAGGCTCCTCGCACAGAACAGCAGCTGGCCAACACGCCGTCGGCTCCCACCTACGACCTCTTTGGCCGCAGGGTCACGGTCCTGAAGCCCAACACCATCTACATCCGCAACGGACGTAAGTTCATCACCGCCCCATAAGACCCTAAGGGTTCCGCAAGAAGCGAGAGTAAAAAGAAAGAGTGCACCCGTCGGAAGATGAGTGCACTCTTTTTATCGTCGGAAGCAACCGGCGTCAGCGGACAAGGACCTTCGCGGCGCTGCCGTCGGAACGGATGATATTCAGACCGCGACGCGGCTGGCTGAGACGCTGACCGGAGACCGAATAGACCTCAGCGGAAGAGGCTGCGGCAGGAGCTGCGGGCGCACTGACGGCGACGGGGTCAAAAGAACTGTAGAGCAGCGACAGGTTGGAGATACTGACCCACTGATAGAGGGCGTTCTCGACGGTTGCCTGCAGACGAATGGTTACCGCACCACGCTCTTCAAGGTTGAAGGGGATGTAGCGCCATTCCCAACCGCGCCCACGGCCCTCGTTGGCGTAGGAGGCTTCGGAGTCAAAGGAAGCGGTGCCGTCGGTGGTGATGCCATAACCGACATCGCCTTTTGTGGGGAAGAATACGTACTTGTCATTGACGCTCATCGTGGCCACGACGGCATCGGAGGCCGAACGGCCGGAGGCTTTCAGTACATAGTAGCCAGCGGGCAGGGTGATTTTCTGCTCCATAGACATCGACCAGGCAGTGGTGCCCCAGCCGTCTTTCTGTTCGTAGTAGGTGGAAGTGGCGCTGCCGTCCCAGTGCTGACCCTGGTTGTCGCGCTCGTTGGTGCGCCTCCAGGTCTTGATGAGTGACGTCTTGTCCTCGGTATAATTGGCTTTGACGAACTCGAACTCTGCCAGCTTCAGGGTCTGCAGATCCTGTTCCATCTCCTGAATCGAAAACTGATGACTACCATCGATGAGTTTGGATGCAATCTCTGAAACATCGACGCCCAACGTTCGGGCTGTGTTCACTTCCTCTTTGAGTTCGCCCAGCACCTTATCCGCACGTATTCTTTCGAAATACTTATTGATGGCGGCCACCTCGGCGTCGGTCACAGGAATCACCGTGCCGTGGCGAGGAGTGAAGGCACCGCTGGTGTAGGTGTTCTGCTTGAAGGTGAAGGCAGACAGGTCGGTGGAGGTGCAGAACTGATAATGGCCGTTCATATAACAGTCGTACATCAGCACCCAGGTGTCCTCGCCAATAAGTTTGAAGACACCTGCGCCCTCCACAGCCTCATTGGTCTGCTGCAGGGTGCCACTGGGAGCACTCCACTGGGAGCCAAGGGGCTGCCCTTCGGGTGCCGTGAGGGTCTGGGCGGTCACTTTGCAGATGCCGCCGGAGCCCTCGTTCTTGTAGAAGGCATGGTAGAGCTGGTCTTTCTCGTTGTAAACGATGTCCATATCAATTGTGGCCGAGCCGCGGTCGTAGAGGTACACGGGTTCGCCCTCGAGGTCCGTAAAGTCCTCATTGGCATAGCAGTAGAACACTTTGTCATAAGGGATGCTGCCGTCGCTGGTGAGGAGCGAGAAATAGACCATGTACTTGCCGGCCTGAGGGTCCCAGATGGTCTCGGGCGCCCAAACGCGGGTGACGTTCGCGTAGATGGTGCCCCGGTACTTGTCGGGGAAGTGTACGGTGGAATGCGTCCAGTTGATGAGGTCGCGGCTCTTCATCAACACGATTCCGCGGTTACTGTCCCACCCTTCGGCACAGCGCATATCGGTGAGAACCATGTAGAACCAGCCATCCTCACCACGCAGGATATGCGGGTCGCGAACGCCTTTCTTGAGCGAAATCGTGTCGGCACTGACAATCATCTGCCCATTGTTCATGGGAGTGTAGTCGTAGCCGTTATCAGAGAGGGCATAGTAGATGTTCTCGTTGTTGTTAGAGGGGAAATAGACAAAGAGATACCTGGTGAAATCCTCGGCAAAAGCGAGGTTTGAGCCTGTCCACAAGAGAAGGAACAGGAGCAGGAAGGATTTTCGATAGCTATTCATAATGAGAAGTTTATGAGGTTTAATATGTTTATGAGTTATGCAGTTTACTAATATTCCACATAGGGTTCCAGCCGGGCGAGGACCTCGGTAGAGAAGTCGGGGAGAAGGCTGAGGTCGGCAAGGGAGCGGATGCGACCCTGGGCACGGCGGTAGTTGACAATTGCCTTCGCACGGGCAGAGCCAATATAAGGATGGCGCGCCAGCTGACCGACCGAGGCGCTGTTGAGATTGAGCTTGCGGAAGACGCCTTTCTGGACCGTAAACCACTCCTGCAACTCGACGGGAACGCCCTCGATCTCAGAAAGTTGCTCGCTGCTGACGAAACCACCCAGGCGGTCGCGGTAGTTCAGGATCTGACGGGCCCGATAGGACGCAATACCTGGCACCTTCTTCAGCGTGGCGGAGTCCACGGCGTTCAGGTCGAGCTGCACCACCTCGCTGAATTTCTCCTGATAGGGGTAGCGGGAAGAATCCCCTGGTAAGCCCTCGCCACCTCGCTCGGCAACGCGCTCGCGTTCAAGTTCTTCGCGTTCATAGTAACGGTAGGCCTCGCCAATACGAACAGAACCCGCCAGGCGATTCCACAGCTCGGGTGTCATACCAGGCAAACGCTTGAAGTCCTCCGGGCGATGATAGCGTCCGCCTCGGGCACGATACTTATAGATGCTCCGCACCTGCCAGGGCGCGAGGCCGAGGCGAAGGAGGGTGGCGGAATCCGCCAAATTCGGATCGAAGGGAAAGGTCTCGGGCTGCTGAACAGGAACGGCGTAAACCCCTGAGGAATTGCCACTTTCGCCACCCACGCCAGCTCCGGCAATATACGCATCGCGTCCCGTCTGAATGCTATCTGCCCCACTCCACTCCGCATCGAGCGAATCCATCGCCACCTCATCAAGAGAGACGAGGGTACTGCGAGGCTGCAGGAGCCAGCGGTCGAGCAGCACACCGCCCCAAAAAGCAAGGACGACGGCGAACAGAAGCAGCAGGACTCGGCGGTCGGAACGATTTAGGCGCACAGGGGGGAAATTGAAAATTGAAAATTAAAAATTGAAAATTGAAAATTAGGCTCGCGCACAGCAAGAGATTGAAATTGAACTTTTGGAGCAGCGAGCGCCATCAAGCTTGCTTGAAATGGCCGAGATTCCCGAGCAAAGCTCGCCTACCCGTAGCCTTTCACGACAAAAGTCAACGAAGTTAAAATTAGGCTCGCGCACAGCAAGAGATTGAGAATTGAAAATTAGGCTTCTGTAGGGACTTACTTTATGTATGTCCGTTATCTCGGTCTGTTATCTCTGACCATGAAATCATTGAGAATCAGGTCAAGAGTTATGGGCAAGTCCGATGATATCGCTGACGGCAGCAAAGCCATGGCGGTCGAGATATTCTGCGATACCCTGCGCCACCTTCACCGTCACGGTCGGGTCGATGAAGTTCGCAGTACCGATTTCGATTGCCGACGCACCTGCCAGCAGGAACTCGACAGCATCGGTAGCATTCATGATGCCGCCCAGTCCCACAATAGGAATCTTCACGGCATCATATACCTGCCATACCATTCGCAGCGCAACGGGCTTCACGGCAGGGCCAGACAGCCCGCCAGTCCCAATACTCAATACGGGTCGGCGCTTCTCTGCATCGATGGACATTCCCATCAAGGTGTTGATGAGCGAAACGGCATCAGCTCCCTCTGCCTCCACCGCACGGGCGATGTCTGCAATACTGGTTACGTTGGGCGACAGCTTGACAATGAGCGTCTTAGGATAAGCTGCACGCACGGCCTTGACCACAGAGGCTGCACCCTCGCAGGTGACACCAAAAGCCATGCCGCCTTGTCGAACGTTTGGACAAGAGATATTCAGTTCGATTGCTGGAATGTCCTCGAGTGCCGCAATGCGACGCGCACATTCAGCATACGTCTCTGGACTGTTGCCACTGACGTTGACCAGCACGGCGGTATCAATCTTGCGAACTTCAGGATAAATGTGCTCGCAGAAGTAATCTACGCCCTTGTTCTGCAGGCCCACGCAATTCAGCATCCCCTGTGCTGTTTCTGCCATTCGGGGATAAGGGTTGCCCTGCCGGGGGTCGAGGGTCGTTCCCTTGACGATGATACCTCCAATCTGTGAAAGGTCCACGAAATCAGCAAACTCAAGGCCGTAACCAAAAGTGCCAGAGGCCGTCATCACAGGGTTCTTGAGCTCCAAAGCTCCTATTTTTGTTCTTAAGTCAGCCATAAAGCAGGAATTTACCATTTGAGTTTATTGGTAGAAAATACAGGGCCTTCCTTGCAGACACAGACGTTGCCTTCGGTGGTGTCCTCCACACAACAGAGGCAGGCTCCCAGCCCGCAGGCCATCAGGTTCTCGAGTGATGCTTCGCAGGGAATCCCCTTCTCCCGTGCCAGACGCGCAACGGCCATCATCATAGGCTTAGGACCACAAGTGCAGATTCGGTCGAAAGAAGCCTGCTGCCAAAGCGAGTGCTGGGTGACGAAGCCACGTTCGCCCGCACTACCGTCCTCTGTGGTCAAACAAACCTCGCCGAAACGACGGAAGTGGTCCAGTTGCAGCAGATCATTGACAGAGCGTCCACCCAACAGAAATGTAGGCTGACAGCCACGAGCCGCCAATTCCTGTCCCAGATAGAGTAGCGGTGCCGTTCCCACTCCTCCACCTACCAGCAGGTAACGAGCCCCGCGACCTGCAGAGGACTGTGCAGCGAGAACTGATGAAGACTGAGCAGCGCAGTTTTGCAACAAAGAATCCTCCGGCATCGTGAATCCGCGACCTAAAGGCAACACCACATTAACCGTTGCACCCGCCTCCAGGCGCGCCAGCGCCCTTGTGCCTTCGCCAACAGCGTGCACAAGTAGCCACAGCTCGTTCGCCTCTCGGTCCACTAAATTAATGCTGATGGGCCTGCGCAGAAACGTGGATGGTGAACCGTCGACACGCACCTCCACGAACTGCCCCGGGAGCATTTCGGGCAGCACATCGGAAGGATTTGTCAACTGCAACACCACATAACCGGGTCGGGGCTGAGAAATGTGCTTCAGAAGCAAGTCCAAAACATACTTTTTCATACCTTATTATATATTATTATTGGTTTCTGTGCGCAAAGATACGACATCACAACCGAAGCACCAAAGAAAAAAGGCAAAAAGTGGCGCAGGAACAGAATTATCAATGCAAAACCCCCGCCACATCCAGACAAGGATGAAGGCGGGGGGCGTTTGCATGATGGTTTTAAACTTAAAAAGGGAGCCTGGCCCTCACGGGTTCGAGCTCCCTTTTTGGCCGCTGAAGAAAATAAGGAGTAGAAACGGAAATGACGCGGCCAGCATTCTTTGGGTAAAAGTGATATATGAATGTGTCTTATATGTCAAAAAGGTGACTTATATGTCAGAAATGGATGTCTCTTAGGGGAGGCTGGGCTTATTTTTATGCCTTTTTCCTACTTATCAGACTTCAAAACAAAGGTTTCGAGGATCCCATCGTCATAAATAACCTGTATTTCACGTATGCGCCTCTGTGGTTTGTCAATATATTTTACTATTTCACGTACAACAGGTGCGGTGGAAAAGAGGTCTCCTTGATAATCACGATTATCTGATTTGCGAGACGATTTGTCTAAAGAGGAGCCCAGGGTTTCTTCCTGACGAACGCTTTCGTCTGCCTGAGAGCTGTCCTCAGTGAGGTTGGAGTTGAGAGCTGCATCAGCATCTGACAACAGCATTTCTCCTTCGCCAAACATAATCCAGTTGGTACTGATTTCCGGGAACCGCTTGTGAATCGCTTCCACATGACGGTTAGTAGGAAGGGTACGACCGTTGTAAATACTCGACAAAGATGCCTGCGAGATTCCGATAGCTGCGGCAAAGTCTTTTTGCGACATCCCTTCGCGATCTTGTATCTGACGAATCCTCTCTTTCATCTTATCATTTTCTGAGTATAGTTTTGGGTCCTTAGGAGGGGTGTTTCCTCTGTTTGGCGGTGCAAAGTAAGAAAAAAGAATTTAAACCACCAAATTTTTGAATCAAAATCTTAATTTTTTTCTTGTGAATTGTTGTTTTTTGTAAAGTTAAGAAACATGAATTGCATTTCGAGTCACTTTAGGTTTGTAGATATAAATACTTGATATCAATTTCTAAATCGTTGAAGCATCTTCTTTAATTATTAATTGTATAATATTGGACTGCTTTACATTAATCGAGAGATTTTATCGGTTATACATTCCTAAATAACACAGATTCGCAATGCACGACAAACCTTCCGTGGTTTATGTAGCCAATATTCATTATTATTTTTCTGACTATTAGTATATTATCTTTAATTATTCATTTTTGAATATTCAATCATTTACAAATTCAAACAGGTGTATTTTGAATGTTGAAACGTAAATTTTCATCTATATTGCATATTAGGGCTTTCCTGAGATGGTTTTGGTTTATAAATTTAAATTTACAAATAAAGACAGAAGAGGGTGGTGGATTTTCCTTTTGAAATCTTAAAGAACGTGAACACAAAATTTGCGCACCCAAAAATGGCGAGAACCTATCCTACTCGAAAAATTGTACAGAAAATGATTTTTGCGCGATTCTCACGCAGCAGGAAATGGTGCTAAGAAGCTTGAATCAAGCAAAATAAAGGCTAAAAATCCTGTTCCAGATTAAGTCAAAATAGATACAGAATCAGTGGAGAATCATAAAAACAAGCTCCTTGAGGAGGTCGCCATCGGAGGTTTTCTGGCCTCCTACCCCCTTTGAGGCAGCATCAGTTTTGCGTATTTCACTTAAAATATTGTACACTTGCATCGCGGTATAATGATGCATCGCGGGAAGAATATCTCGACGGATCTGCCAGACGGATTGCTCCAACCACGCAGCAATCCCCTCCTCCGACTTCACCGGAGCGTAGTACGCAATCATCAGATTAGTGTAAAAACGAAACATGGAAGCAAGCACTGGCTGAAGGGCAAAACTCTTTGGATTGCTGTCAAAGTATTTTACTATCCTGTTTGCTTTCATGACATCCTTTACCGCTAAAGCCGCCACCAGTTCAAATCCATTGAAATCCTTACTAATTCCAATGTGATCCTGAATGAGCTGAGAATCGATGACCTTCTTCTCTCCTACCGCCACAACGAGCTTATCGAGCTCTCCGGCAAGACGATTGAGATCGGCTCCTACGTGTTCACAAAGTATCATGCACGCGTCTGGCGCAATCTCAAGCTGCTTGCGACGCACATAAGAACTTACAAATGAGGGTAGTTCCCTATCATAAAGTTTGCGCGATTCGAAGAGTATTCCAGCTTTCTGGATATCGCCTGCGAGCTTCGTTCGGCCGTCGAGCTTACCATTTTTGTGGCAAAGGATGAGAACGGTAGACATAAGAGGCTTCTGGACATAATAGCTGAGAACGTCGCGGTGTTCGAGGGTCTGAGCCTCACGCACAAGCACCACTTGTCGCTCTGCCATCATGGGATAGCGCTTAGCTGCATTCACGACCTCTTCCCCTGTCGTCTGAGGTCCATAAAGAATGGTGAGATTGAAATCCCGCTCATCCTCTGTGAGAGCCTTTTGGACGATAAAATCCGAAACACGGTCGATATAATAGGCCTCCTCGCCCATCAGATAGTAGATGGGTTTGAAGTCGCCGGCCTGTACTTGTCGTACGATCTCTTCGTATGTAATTCCAGCCTTTTTTGCCACAGAAAAACTCCTTTTATTATTTCAGTTCTATCGTCAAATCGCAAAATAATCAAATCGTCAAATCGTGAAATGGTCAAATCGTGAAATCGTGAAATCAACCTACCAGTCGAACTTCAAGTGCTTGACGGTCTTATCTTCCTTCTTGATTTTCTCCAGGGCCTGAATTCCTATAATAACGTGGTCGTGAACAAATTCCTGAGTCACATGGCGGTCGCTCTCTGCTGTCTTTACACCTTCTGGTATCATGGGGTTGTCGGAGACGAGGAGCAGTGCACCGGTAGGAATGTGATTTGCAAAACCCGTGACAAACAAGGTGGCAGTCTCCATATCTACGGCCATTGCACGTGTGGAGCGGAGGTAATCCTTGAAAGCCTCGTCGTGCTCCCAGATGCGACGGTTCGTGGTGTAAACCGTTCCTGTCCAGTAGTCGTGTCCAGCGTCGCGAATAGCGGAGCTGACGGCACGCTGAAGCATAAATGCAGGCAGTGCAGGCACTACAGCAGGATAGTAATCGTTGCTGGTTCCCTCGCCACGGATTCCAGCCAACGGCAAGATAAGATCACCCATCTTCACCTTTTGAGGAATGCCGCCACACTTGCCCAGGAAGAGGCAGGCACGCGGCTTTATGGCACTCAGGAGATCCATAATGATAGCTGCGTTAGGGGACCCCATTCCAAAATTGATAAACGTGATGCCGTCGGCCACAGCCATTCTCATGTTGGCATCATAGTTTGGAGTTTCAATGCCAAAATGCTCACAGAAGATATCCACATAGTTGTTGAAGTTGGTCAACAAAACGAGATCTGTGAAGTCTTCGAGCGGGTGCTTGGTGTAGCGAGGTAGCCAGTTTTCTACGATTTCTTGTTTCGTTTTCATAGTTTCTGCTGTTTATTCGAGTGCAAAGTTAGCAATTTTCATTGGGAAAATGACGATTCGCAGTCATTTTATTCGTCAGAGCGGCAAATAAATCGTATTTTTGCACCATGAAAATGGATTATGAGCAGAAATATCCCCCTTTGAACCTGCCTGCAGCACCCTTAAGGTTCGGTCAGTCGACAGAACACCCTACTGTGTTCGATCCGTTGCGTCGTCGCTATGTCCGGCTGACTCCAGAGGAATGGGTACGACAGCACTTCACCTCCTTTCTGATTCGCGAGAAAGGCTACCCTGCAGGACTCCTGGGCAACGAAGTGTCGCTGACCTTGAACGGTACGGCACGCCGCTGCGACAGTGTTCTCTACGGGCTCGACCGCCTGCCTCGGATGATCATCGAGTACAAGGCTCCCACCGTGGCTCTGACCCAGAAAGTCTTCGACCAGATCTACCGCTATAATATTGTGTTGCGCGTGGAGTGGCTGGTAGTCTCTAACGGGTTGCAGACGGTCTGCTGCCACATCAACATAGCAGCAGGCACCTATGAGTTTGTCTCACAGGTGCCCGCTTATGAGGATTTATAAATCTCTTACTTCACAACGACTTTCTTGCCGCCACGGACGTAGATTCCAGACTTCACAGGACGCTGGATGCTGCGACCGTCGATGCTGTACCACTGAGCATCTGTCGATGTGGTCTGAATATCACGCACAGCCACACCTTCTGCTGAGATATGTACTTTGTCATACTTGACGTTGGCAGCAACTGTGGGAAGGAATACAGCGCGGAAGGGAGCGACCTTGCCGTCGGCTTTCACGAAGTCAGTACCCTCGGCATTCAGGGTCAAAGCATTGTCCAATGTCTCATCAGTCAGTGCACCCTGCATCTTGAAGTTTGCACCCGTCAGGACTGCTGCGAAATCGGTAGAGAACGAGACATTCTGACCATTAAAGACAACCTCTGCAAGCTTACCATGATTACCGATCAGATAAGGAGTGTTTTCCTGTATAGCTTCCACGCTCTTGAAGATGGCATTCTGGCCGCTCTCGTCGCTGAACTCACGAATCTCAAGCGCAGCATCGCCATTCTTGATGGTTGTGACATCAAAGGGTAGCACGATGGTCTCCCAACCTGTACCCTGTTCCATATTAAGCGTAGGCTTGAAAGTGCGGTGGTACTCGACCTCTTCTGCATAGAAGTTGAATGGTGTGTGGAAGGGATAACCATCAGTGAGGATCACCTTCTTGGCTACGTCACCCTTAATACCGTTCTGCTTCACTGCAGCGGGAATCTCCACTTCAGAATTGAAGAAATAGACGACATTCGGATTGTTGCAAATCAACTCCGTGAAGTCCGTTACTTTATCGAAGTCAACAGCGCAAGCCCAATCGGGAACTGTGAATGTGCTTTCGACCTTAAAGCCTTCGCATTCATCCTCGAGGTTGTAAACAATGGCTCCAGGAAGAAGCAATGTAACATCGTCCTGTTGCTGTCGTAAAGGCGTGGCACCATCGCTTGCCAAAACAATCGGAAAATGCAAATAGTTCTCTGCAGCGTAGGGGAACTCGAAGTGAACGGTAGTCTCACCTCCAGCCGGCAACTTTATGTCCTCATAATAATATTGCGAATCCAAAGGATCTAAAGTAATTGGATCGAACGTTTGGAGGTAGAAGAATATCTTGTCGTTGTATTCTGCAGAAGTGGGATTCTTCAATTTGACGTCACCTGCCATGATACCATAAACCTTGCCGAAGTATTCACCCTCACCAGGAGCCTCTCCATTCGTTATGGCCAAATCCTCAACTGTTACTACAGGATTCTCTGAAGGAGCGGGAGCCACTTCCAAACGGCCCTGACCGAAGCTTTTACCTTCTGCATCAGTAACATACATATCATAAACAGTATCCTTGAAAGGAGTGATAAAGAAAGTAACGGTTGTGGTGGACTTTTCGGGAATCGTCACGCCCAACTCTGATACTGAAGGCTGTGCATCGCCTTCCTTCAACTGCAGGTACAGCGGACCATAGTACTCATCTGCATTGTTCTGAATCTCCACGTTCAGCTGCATCTGACGACCCTGAGTGGGCACCTCGTCATAGGAGAACTTTGTCACATGGAAGTCGATAACAGGCTGAATCAACTGCAACGACACTTCGCTGCCTTTCACAGTTGCCAGCACATACGACTTTCTCGGATTCACTGAGGACTTCCATTCTGCATCGGATGACAGTTTGGAAATCGGCAGAATCTTATAGGTTCCGTCAGAAAGACCCTTCACTGGGAATGGCCAACCTGCTGAACCATAGTGATAATCCAGCTCTTGAGTGGTATAGCCTTCAATGGGCTGAATCGAACCGTCGGACTTGATATATCCGAGACCGATATCGAAGGTATTTTTGCCTTCAACCTGACTGTAATAAGAGGAGGTTATCTCGTTGCCGCTGACAGAAATCAGCTCTGAAACCATGCGAGCCATCACCATCGGTGTTTGACCCTTGTTCGGTTCTATGCCAACAATGGCATCCTGATCCTGACTGTAGCCGTCAGGAGTTCTTGTGGCACCTGCGCCTTGGGTGCTGCCAGGATTAGCGACAGAGAGAAGGAAGTAGCCATTGCAGTAGCCACCCCAGCCCCAGTTGATGTGGAAGTAGTCGTCGCTGCTGTAACCATCAACAACAAAAGCATGGCCTGTGCCCGAGGAGCGACCGCCCATCATCACAGGGCGACCTTCCTTCAATTCGTTGTAGAGCATCTCATACCACTCATCCATCAAGTAATCAGCACGATGCAGATAGCGTACATTCGGCGAATAGTCGAAGTAAGTCTTCAGAGCGGTAGCCACCTTTGAATTAGATGCAGATGAACCACCATTCGCGTCGTTTTTATAATCCATCTGAACAGAAGCGCCAACGGCAGCCATCAAGGTGGCCACGGCAGCGTATTCTTCATCGCTCTCCACACCGTAATAATAATACAGCATATTGGCCCAGTCCAGTTTGGTGCCTGCGGGCACAGAAGCAACATGGATGGGATCATAACCTTGGAACGTCGTGCCACAGTCATAGGCTGGAATCTCAGCCTTCGTAGCGGTAGGCCACTCATGATACCTCATAATCTGTGCCATAGCCGTAGCCACGCAACCCGTGACGGCATGACCGTTCTCCTCTTTTAGGAAAATGGGACAACCATTGCTGTAGGGCTCATCCTGATCCCAACCCGTCTGCAACAGCGGACTAATGGCACGCTTGATGTTGACGAAACGGGGAACGTTCAGGCGCGTTGCCGACTGGGAATTGTTTCGCAACCATTGGATTTCTTCGGCATAGCCCTGCAGAAACGACTTGACGGAGGCGGGACACGTCTCTGGATCGAACGAACCACTGTCGGCATACCCGAGAATGGCTGGAGTACAGTCCTCGCCACTGACCACGACGAAGCCTTCTTCCTGACCAACATTAAATACGAAATAGGCTTCACTGGACTGTCCAAGGGTGAGTATCTGACGAGCCGGAGCCAGTTTCATTCCAGCTTTTCCCTTGACGTTGCGCAAGAGGAAAGCACGTGCTTCGCCGAGGGCTGTCTCCTGATCCACAGGAGCTGCAGAAACAGAAAGCGCCATCATCAACAAAGCAATCACAGAGTAGAATTTCTTCATAATAGAATATTGTTGAATAGAGTTAAATAACTATTATGGGTACAAAGGTACAGCTTTTTACCCCTTGCACCAAAAAAAAACACAACAAATTGCGCTTTTGCCCTCATTTTTTAGGAATTACCCCCTCACAGCGAGCCAAATGGCTATTCAAACGTACGTAATGCGGACTCCATCTGGCGCAGGATATCACGTTTGGGCGAATGCGGAGAATAGACGAATCCCTCCACCACCACCACGCGACCAGCAGCAGTGTCTACTTGCTCCAGTGCCACAAAGGGACCGCCCAGTGCACCAGCCCTCAGTTCCCATAGACCATGCACTTGTTGCACCACCTTATTCTTTAGCGTGCGCGTGCGCGCGAGCAACAGATACTTTCCATCACTGCGCGCCGTCTGCATCCATTGACCGCTACGGGCTCCTGGCACATTCGCCCTCAGCACACTGTCGTGCTTCTCCGCAAAACGTTCTGGAGTGAGCGGCAGTCCGTCCCAAGGGTACGTGTAGTAGATGAAGTTTTGGTCTTTGTCGTTGAGATTTGTACCCGTCCACAGGAAATCGCGAGCCACCTTGGATGCCCTGAATGCAGGCGGCACGCAGATCGTGTGGCCACACAGCGCCTTCAGCGAATCAACTGTCATCGGGTCGTGCCTCCTACGCAGGTTCTCTGCCTCGTACTCCAACTCGTGTTCCACGAAGAGGTCGGTCAACCGCTGGCGGTGCACACTGATAAACTCTGCCAGTTCGTGGGCTGTGCGGGCTGAAACCTTCACCTCAATCTGACCACGGGCCATCACATTGCGCGCCACACCCATCTGCGGCTCCTTCGCATGCGCATCA
>JAEEGL011439165.1_pt1 | contig 16201 bp, 16 predicted proteins | sample 9134231 | NCBI WGS metagenome assembly JAEEGL01 (sample SAMN16246548, study PRJNA631951) | gut metagenome | biome: gut microbiome; feature: rumen; material: fiber-attached | host: Bos | place: Iran: Karaj | collected 2018-10
CTTCTAGATCGCCTTGTGCCTCACTTCTGATCTGCCCGTCTTCAAAAGCCGACGAGATAACCACGAATCCTGAAGGAACATTAAGCTTTAGTTCCCGGATCATGTAATCCAGAGAATACGCCTTGCCGCCAATCTGATCCTTAACTCCTGCCGGCACTTCACCCAACTTATAAATAAACTTCATTACTTTCCGCCCAATAAAAGTTCAACCCTCAAATCGATGACAGACTTAAGCTGATCATCGTCATCAAGATCTATTCCGAATCCCTTCTTTATCTCCTCTTTTCTGAAGATAATAAGCTGCATCATCGAAGACAGTTCATACGCGATGAGCCTGCACTGCTCATCAGTCTTCTTACCATTGTAGTGAGCCTTAACGTACTGTGAACTGAAAGACGGCTCCGTAAGGTCACGCTTGAACAACACAAAATTCGTGATTACCTGCGTGAAATTAAAGTTCTCAAGAAGGCACTTCGCCACCACAAAATGAAGCTGCTTTAGTATCTCCTTCGGCGGCTGCCCCGACTCAAGTATCTCCTTAACACCCTTGTTGATAAGGAAACTCTCGTACTCCTTCTCAAAGACTTTGTGCAGCAATTTGTCTCTTGTTCCAAAGCAGTAGTTGATCATGGAAGGCTTAACTTCCGCCCTCGCCGCTATCTGCCTGGTTGTTACCGAGAGCGGATCCTCCCTCTCTCTCATAAGCTGCATCGTAGCCTTCAAAAGCTTGTCTTTTGTGATGTTAAGTTTTTCTTCCTTAGTCATTTTTCACCAACATAAAAGTAGTATTATTGAACGCGTTCAATAATACTACTATACCACACATTTTATCTTATGCAACAAGGATTATTTTTCGCGCGTGCCCTCTACTAACATGTCGTAGGTAACGCCGTATTTGCGGGCGATGTCAGACGCATGCGACGAGCCCTCGGGTGCCATCTCGGAGACCTTGAAGCAGCGGTTGCCGCCCTCGCTTTCCATGACGATCGAACTCACCTTCCCGTCAAAGCCCATAAGTTCTGCCGCGAGCTTATGCATATGCGTGTTGTATATCGTGCGCACATTCTTGTGACAGATCGCCTTCACCGCATCCTCTGCGATATAATACCCCTCTTCAAACGATGTCGTCGAGAAGCTCTCGTTAAGAAGTATCAGACTCTCAGAGGTCGAGTCCCCGAAGATATCCTTGAAGCGCACACACTCCTCGCCCAAACGCCCGAGATCCGTCGTCTTGTCCTCATCCGCGGGATAGTGCGTGAAGATCATATCAACCGGCGTGTACTCGAACTGACGGCACGGCACATAAAGGCCTCCCTGCGCCAGCGCGAAAAGCAGCCCGATAGCCTGCGTCAGTGTCGTCTTGCCGCCTCTGTTGGCGCCCGTTAACATGAACACGCGGTGTGACTCATCAAACTTAAGATCGTTATCGACGATGGTCTTAGGATCATCAACTGTCGTTGCAAGACGGATGTTATAGAAGCACTCGGCATTCATCGTAAAATCACTGCCGGAAGAAGCGATGCGCGGCTTACAAAAGTAGTATCCCTTTTCTCTTGTCTTCTCAATAAACTCGGCGAAGCGGATGTAGTACAAAAGCTCGGGGATGAGCTTCGATAAAGTAACCATCGACACTTCTGAATAAGCGGACAAAGTATTCTTAAGTTTCTTAACGATATGCGCGGTAAGCTTGGTCGCGATGTTCGAAAGATAGAACGAAGTATTCGAGGAGCCGTCGCCGTCCGGGACCTTCGCGATGCTGTCGCCGGAGCCGATGAGAGGATTCGAGTATTTCGCCATCATCATTGCCTGCTTATCGAGCCTGTCCATGAAGCCTTCCTGATCAGCGGGTTCCGCCGGATAGTAATGCATATCGCCGTCCCACTCGGCATCCTTGTTTATCCTGTCCTTAGAAGCTGCGATCGCATCAGCGAAGTTACCGATGACACCTGACTTTTTAAACGGCTTCGCGTTAACGGAAACAAGGCCCAAGCTCTCGACTTCAAACCTCGGATTAATATTGACTCCGATGGTCATGCTCTGTATGTTCGACGCATCGACTTTAAGTTCTGAGATATCCTTCTTTAAAGCCTCGTAGTGATTGTCGTTATAAAGATCATCAACATACTTAAGAAGAGCCTTCAGTCCGTCCGAGCGGATGCCCGAATCGGACAGGCACTCACGCATCGCCTCGATGCAGGTGATGTAAGTATCAAGCTCATCCAACCTGTGCATCAGGTCCCAAAGACCCGGCTTCTCATCGGCGTTCTTGCGCCATGTTCCGTAGTCCTTAAGATAGTCGATCTGATTCATAAGTTCGAGGAGTTTCTCGCGCACCGCAGGAAGAGTAAGAATATCGTCAAAGACATCCTGTCTGTAGCCTGCAGTCTCTTTATCCGAAGTCATCTTCCCCATGACGCGCATTATCATCTGCTCTTCCTTCGCATCTTCGGTAATGACCTTGCATAAAGCGTCGATACCGAGATCGTGCAAAGCCGTCTCGCTGACGGTCTTATAGACCGCGTCGTTATCGGGATTAAGAAGGCTTATCTGATATATCTTGTTAACTGTCATACTTTTATCCTCTGATAGTAAAAACACGCAAGCTGCGTTCTGTCACGCAGGCCGAGCTTCGATAATACGGAGCTCATCATGTTGCGGACCGTACCTTCGGAAAGATACATCTTCGAGGCTATCTCCTTGTTCGATAACCCTTCAGCGACAAGCTCGATCATTTCCTGTTCCTTGGCGCCGATATCAAACTCCGAATAGTCGAATCTCTCCTTGCGGTTAAGAAGTTCCGGAAGCTTCTCGACTACCTTGCCTGCGAATACCGTCTTACCGTCCATGACCGCTCTTACGCAGGTCGCGATACCTTCGCAGTCCTGTTTAAGTATATAACCTTTCGCACCGACGCTCAAAGCCTTGTTGATGTATTCGTCATCAAGGAAAGTCGTTAAGAAGATGATCTTCGTATCAGGCTTGTCCGCAAGTATCCTCGATGCCGCTTCAAGTCCGTCCATGCCGTCCATACGTATATCCATGAGTATGACATCGTAGTTGTTGCCAAGGGCTCCCGCAACAGCTGCTTCACCGTTACTTGCCTGATCTTGTACCTCTATCTTATCGCCGTCCGCATCGTTCTCGAGGATAACCTTCAAAGCTCCGGACACGAGCGGATCGTCATCCACGATAAAAATCTTAATCATCTCTTCCCTCCTTCGGCAAAGTAACGAGAACCGTGAAGCCCTTCTCGTCAGAGAAGATCCTCACATTGCCGCCCGCCTGCAGCGCACGCTGACGGATGTTCTCGAGGCCTATGCCGGCACCTTTAAAATCATTCTCAGTATAATCCTTATTCTCATTCTTACCGTTGTCATTAACAAACACGCGCCAGAAAGTATTATTCTCGATTACCTCAACTCTCACCTTATCTCCGTTACTGTACTTCGCGGTGTTGGTAAGAGCCTCCTTAACGATGCCCAGAACAGTCTTCTTAAACTCGCTTCCCGTCGGCGACTCGATCGATGTGACAAGCTTGGCATCAAACTTTCCGGGGAGCGTCTTAATAAGATCATTAAGACCGAGCGACAGATCTATCGAATCATCATGAAGTTCGTGGACCGACTTGCGGATAGACGTCATCGCAGTATTGACGGACTCATCCACCGAAGTTAGATACGGCGTTAATTTCTCATCCTTATTCATGACCATGAGCGCCTTCATCTGCACCACGGCACGCGTCAGGATGTGGCCGACGTTATCATGTATTTCGCGCGCGATACGGTTACGCTCCTTTAGGGTTGCAAGGTAGATGTCGTTCTCGCTCTTGTCGGTCGCGCTCCTTCTTCGTCTTCTTTCCGCGAGCATCTGCTCACGCGCTTCGTCGTACTGCTTTAGAAGCCTCGTGGTATCCTGCTGTGCGTGGCTTGTCACGATCGCCATGTAAGACGCGAGTACTGTCAAAGCCGCGACAACTAATGCCTGCTGCCAGGGAAGCATGAAGCTCACCCCGGTAAGTGCTGCCGGCACTGTAAGCTTGTATAGAAGTTTTCGCGCGTTTGACGCCATGGCCCAGTATGCGAGGGCCGCGAACGCTATCGCGATGCTCCTTATCCCTAATGCGAAAACGATTACCGCGAGCACAGACACACCCGCGGCGGGGATAAAACTTTTGAATATGAGCGAGAGGCAAAGGATAAGACAGAATACCAGAAGTGACGCGACAACATTAATCTCGGTCAGCGAAAAGCCGGCGGCGGAAGTTCCCGACGCCAGCAACAGAAGCGTTATCACAAAGATTATTATCCTGTCCGTAACGGACCTTGTCATAGAAGCCTCTTATGTTTTTATTTACTTAATTTTACTATAAGTCTGAGTCTTCTTAACAACTATTCCTCCTGCAACGAACACTGCCGAGAACAGCGTAAGCATAAGAACGCTTTTTACAAGAAGTCCGTCCGAGTAGTCGGTGATGCTTCCCGTGATCTTCGTTACTGAATCAAGCACGACAACCGACCAGTAGAAAGGAAGGAATCTTGATGCATTGACCATACCGGTTGCCATGACAGACTGGGGGACGAACACGCCGCACAGGAAACTCATGCCAAGAGCAACTATATTCGTGATCAAAGGCAGCGACTCGACGTCGATGTTAAACGATGCGATGAATGATGTGAGAGCACAGTTGCAGATGCATGCCATGAACATGATGATGAAGATCACATATCCCTGTTCCTTAACTACCTGCAGGTCACTGCCCGTTGCAAGGATCAACACTACTGCAGCTATCCAAAGGACAATGCCGCAGACGAACAATCCGATTGTATTCACGATCGACTGGGCGACGGGACTTACAGGAGACACCTTGATCCTGGAGCTTACCTTGCGGCTGTTGCTCTTGATGATGACCATTCCGATACACTGGGTAAGAACACCGAAGCTTATATAGATAAAGAACTTCGACATATATGCAAGCGTAAACAGCTTCCCTGATGAGTCAACTTGCTGTCCCTCCAGCGTATAAACATAGCTGTCGGAAGAAAGAGAAAGATTCTCGGTTGTTTTTGTGGCCGCCTGCTCGGGTGTATATCCCATACTCAAGAAAGTATTGTATGTGCGGATGTATGAGTTGATCATCGACTCGATGATATACATAGAGGGGCCGGACTCGGCAACACATGAATATGTAACTGCCGTATCGTCGCCTTCACTTATCTTCGTATCGAAGTTCTCATCGATTGTGATCGATGCGTTGACCGTCGTAAAGAACACCATCGTCTTTACTTTGTCTTCACTCATTCCCTTAAGGTCGATGAGCTCATTATTGGCATTTAAGTACTCGAGCAAACCTTTGCTTGCAACGGATCCGCAATCGTCCTCATATCCTATTACAAACGAGGCATCTGTTATTGAACGGGATTCATCGGAATTCCCGTATCCGCCGTTCATAATGAACGCTATCATCATTACAACAAATATAATCGAATAGATAATCAGCGTGGTCTTATGCTTGCCGACCATCTTTAAGAAATTCTTATAAAGATGCATATTTCTGCCTCCTTAACTTCATGGTTGCGACAGTAAGGAAAAGAACTGTGAGAAGAACTATCTTTACTATCTCGATGTAGAACGACGTAAGATCCTCGTAGTAGACCAGTCTGTACAAAGCGAAGTTCAGAACAGTCGCGGGATTAATATCGTTTACGATGGGCAGGTAGCGTTCGAACATACCGGGAAGTGTTGCTATCATCTCACCTGACAGGAAGACCGATGTCATGATAAGAGCGGTTCCCTTGTTGCCTCTGGTATGTACAGGTCCTTTGAAGAAAAGACCGAACATCTCACCCATGCTTAGCGCAAACATATTAGAAGCGAGAATGAACAGTATAAGCTGCGGCAGTCTGTTGCCTACAGGAATATCGAAGAATCTGTCCATGCAGAACAAAGAGAAGGAGGAAATGACAATTGACACCAGAAGCCTCGAGAAAAATCCTGTCAGTACGATCACGGTCTTTGATACCGGACTTACCGATGTTCTCATCGCAACTTTACGCTCGCCGACATCCGCCTGAAGCTCAGCTACGAGGTTAACACCTGCCATCGCCTGGAACATAATTCCCATTACGATAGTTGCGTAGTAATACCAGTTGTAAGGGTTCGTTTCTTCCTGATAGATACCGGTCTTTTGACTCATATAATCAGTCTGGGAATTAAGGTTATCTATCATGCTGTTTACAGTATCCATGTCGCCGCTCGTGAGAGCCTGCTCAACGAGATCATATTCCCTGATATAGTAATCAGCGACTGTCTTTATGATCATCGAATCAGTCTCCGAATACTTGGGACACATCGCGACTTCGACCATATCCTCTTTAACTATGTAAATGCCTTCTATCTCGTTCTGACCGAGAAGATCATATAAAGTTTCCTCGTCTTCATCGACTACGTTCAGAACATCAATCTGACCTACAACAGTTCTGAAGAAGGATGCGAACGGATTGTCTGCCTCGTATATCACACCGACATCCCTGGGTTCTATTGCGTTCTGTTCCGCATAGATAGAAGAGAAAGCAAGATGGAAGAAGAACATCAAAGTAACCGGAAACACAAGGCTCCAGAAGATGAACATTTTATTGCTTAAAGTCTTCTTAAGACTGTACTTGAACATCATCATATGTCATCCCTCAATTCCTTACCTGTAAGCTCCAGGAATACATCATTCAATGTCGGCTGCTCGGAGAATATCTTCTTTAATCTCAGTCCCCTATCCTGAAGGATATTAATGATATCGATGACGTTATGCTTTCCGGATCCCGCCTCGACCTTGAGAATATTGTCCTCGTAGGAGACCGTATAGATATTCTTAAGTTCGTTGATCTTACTTAATGTATCCTCATCAAGTCCGGGAACTTCGATCCTTATAAGTTCACTCTTCTTGATCATGCCCTTTAATTCATCGACCGTACCCGATGCGATCGCCTGTCCCTTATCCATGATTATTACGCGGTCGCAGATCTGCTCGATCTCTTCCATATAGTGGGATGTATACACGATTGTTGCTCCGCCCTGTCTTAACTTCAAGATACCTTCAAGAATGTTGTTGCGACTCTGCGGATCTACGGCTACTGTCGGTTCATCGAAGAAGATCAGCTTCGGCTTATGTGCGATTCCGCACGCGATGTTAAGTCTTCTTAGAAGTCCTCCGGAGAGCTTGCCGGGCCTGAACTTAACGAAGTCCTGCAGTCCTACAAACTCGATTGCTTCATTGACAAGCTTTTTTCTTTCTTCTTTGTCCTTGATATAAAGACCGCAGAAGAAGTCGATATTCTCGTACACCGTGAACTCATCATAAACTGCCACTTCCTGGGGAACGATACCGATCAGTCTTTTAAGGTCATATGACTTAGGAGTCATCTTTTTACCGAAGACCTTGATATCACCGCTGTCGAACTCGAGTATGGATAATATACAGTTGATCGTTGTAGATTTACCGGAACCGTTGGGACCCAGAAGTCCCAGGATCTGACCTTCATCGACATCCATGCTGAAGTGATCCAATGCGATCAGTTCCTTGTAACGCTTAACAAGATTATCAACGCTTATCACTTTTGAACTCATAATAAAACCCTCCATATGTTTGATCATATTATGGAGGATTCAATTGTCATTAATAAGTGAACAGCATCACTATCTTATGTGACAAATGTCATTTGTCTTTTCCGACGTACCTTTCGCGCTGCGAGAGTATTCGTGTGACATTACGTGCGATCTTACGGGGATCCTGCGTCTCAGTATCAAAGTACTTCGTAAGCTCGATCTCGTTATAATCACCCCATATAAGGTGAGCCCTGCAAAGGAAGTACAATCCGACAGTCGATGCAAGCTCATCGATCTCCGAATTCTCAAGTACATTCTTGGCAAGAAGCATCGCATGGTCGCGCTGCTTCTCGAGGAGCACAAGAATATCTTTCAATGTATGGATATTGATAAATTCAAGCTGATTGATGTACTGCTCGGCACTTACCGTAATAAGTTCAGCACCGGATATAGCGGCAATGGACTTCGTGAATTCGTTAAACGCAGCGTTGTACTTGATGAACTCACCGATACTGATAGCATCGATCGTGATGTTCTCGACGTCGCCGGATTCGAGAGTACTGATGACGGAATCGGTATAGTCCTTAAGATCATTCTTAATACGCATGAAGCCTTCATCGGCAACTTCAAGCAAACTTGCCATACGAGAGAATTCACGTCTTATGTGACGGGGAACACCGAACTCGGTCTTATATCCCAAGTCATGTTCGATCTCAGCCCACGTATGCTGAAGGACCGTTCTTATCTGAACTTCGAATCTGTAATTTGTAAGTTCGTCATCATACTCATCGGACTTTCTAAGCGAGCAGATATTATGCAAAGACATATAACCGAATGTATTGGCGGCGATGACATTACGTCTGTCAATGGAGTTTTCTTCATCGACAACAAACAGCTCTTTAATAATATCGCCTATCGCATCGATCTTATCAGCAAAGTAGCAGATGACCCGCATACCGACGACATCAGTCATATCAAGAATGGTCGAGTAGTGATCGGGTTTTCTTCGAAGTTTGCCCATCACGGACTCAGCAGACTTAACGCGGCTCGTTACCTGCATGGTCCTGATGCCTGATGCGTCGATAGCATCACGCAGCTTATGCCATGCAATATCTTCCACCTTCTTATAATTCTCAAGGTGATCGTAATAGCCAATAAGATTGATGTTTATCATTTATTATTCTTACCGTCCGGGCCGTAATACTGTATGTTGAGCATTGTAAGATCATCGAACTGATCTGCGCCCTCAATAAATTCATTTACCTTTGAAGTCATATTCTCAAGAACTTCCTTCGGGTCGTTTGACATATGGGAGTTCAAGACATCAAGCATTCTGTCTGTTCCGAAGAATTCGCCGCTCCTGTTGTTTGCTTCAGGAAGGCCGTCCGTATAAACGAACAGACTGTCTCCGGGATGAAGTTCGAACTCGTGCTGCTTAAAGACTGCAATATCAATGGAAGCAAGCGGGGGCGAGTGTCTGTAAACTACAAGCTCATACTTGCCGCCGGCTCTCTTAATTACAGGATGCTCGTGACCTGCATTGGCTGCGACGCCCTTACCGGTCGAGATCTCTATAACCGCAAGCCAAACCGTAACGAAATGCTTAGTATCGTTATTTACGAGCAGTTGTTTATTAACCCTGTCGAGAGCCTGTGCCGGACTGTCACCGGCCTGAATGCGGTTCTTAAGGAGGATCTTGGAAATCATCATGAACAAAGCCGCAGGAACTCCCTTGCCGGAAACGTCAGCCATAACCAGCGCGAGGTGATCGTCGTCAACGAGGAAGAAGTCATAGAAGTCTCCTCCGACCTCTTTCGCGGGATCCATGGAAGCGTAGATATCGAACTCCTTCTTGTCGGGGAACGCAGGGAAATTACGGGGCAACTGGTCTTCCTGGATGGAAGCAGCCATCTGAAGCTCGGTACTTATCTTCTGCTTGTCGGCCGTGATCTGCATGTTCTGCTTGATGTAGTCACGAAGCTCGGCATCCATCTTCTCAAAAGACCGCGACAATTCTTCTATCTCGTCACCGGTATGTATATTCGATATATATATCTGGTCGGAATCGAGGTTATTAGTAAGGTCAGAGGTAGCATTCGTGAGTCTTTTAAGAGGAGTTACTACGTTTCCCTTAATGTAGAAGTACAAAATAACGAACGATATTACCGTGACGGTAGCGATTGCGATGACGATCATCACGATTGCATTACGTACCGTCTCGTTTATTTCCTCGATGGAGAAGTCAGCGTAAACCAGTGCTACCGGATCACCATCGCTGTTATAGATAGGAGATGCCGCCGTAGCAACCTCACCGTAAACCTCATCGTCAAAGGTGTGGAGACCATGTTCTGCTTCGCCATTCATGCGCTCCATAGACCATTGGAATCCACCGGGAGAACAAGGGGACCAACGGCCAATGTTGTAATAGTCAATCTCATCACTCGCATCCCAGATGTAGACGATTCCGCCTACTCCGTCTTCGTTCTCCTCAGGTTTTGCGATATAGATACTGGTAACACCGAACTCTTTTCTGTAGCGGTTGAGGCCTTCCTGGATTTCTTCGTAGTAGGCATCAACCCTATCACGTATGTCTTCATCATCACTTATGTTCTCGATGTAAGATGAGACCTTGTCACCGTTGAGATCGACAGCAGAAGCAAGTGCACTCGTAACCGATATGCCTATGTCTTCATATCTCTGCATATTGGAGCGGCGGAGCATAAACGCAACTATGTAAGATATGCCTGCGGAGAAGACGATCTGCAGTATGACAATACCAATGAGCAGCTTAAGTCCAAGACTGTTTCTGATCTTCATTGCGCATTACACTCCTTCTAAATCTTTGTCTTACAATTCTCATGATCCATACATCAGCAAGGATTACGGATATGATGTTCAATATTAATCCAAGTATCAGTGCCGGGATGGGTGCGATAAGCACATCACCCTTTATTATAAATGTAAAGAAGTCAACTGCCCACCATACGAGTACCCACTGGATAAAATAAACTGCCGTTACATTCTTACTCAGCCTGGAAATCGCGTTGATCACCCGGTCAGGAAGAAGCTTGGAAACCAGGAAGTATATGCCGAGCATTCCGAACTGATTTGCAATGCAAAGAAGCATATCAGGGAAGCTCGCGTGATAGAAAACATTGGATGCGGGGCCGCCCATCATGCCGAAGCCGTTAAAATACTCATAAGGCACAGCAACCGAAAGTACGATGATGCATGGAATTGAGACTATAAGATAGAACTTTTTCTTGTTCTGCATTCTCTTGAGCGCATTACCGAACATATAACCGACGGCATACATGATGAACCAGATAAACAGAGGGAAATCCGACTTTATGAGTTCCTCTGAAGATCCGTCTGCGGTACCGATAATGTGACCCATAAGAACGTTTAGGACGGGACTTCCGAGATTCACATTATTGTAGATCATCGCGAACGCGTTAAGGACAATGGAAACGATAACAATGGAAAGTCCCGACAGGTTGATCTTTCTTAGAAGCGCCATCAGAAGCATCGCGATTCCCGCGAACTGAAGGATATCGTTGCCGAAGAACAGATACGGAAGTCTGTTTAAATAAAACTCGCTGTCACCCGTTATCGCGTAACCTATCAGGGACGGAATCAGGTAGCGGCAGGTATTGTGCAGGAAACCGAGAAGCAAAAGTCCGATACCTCTTCTTGCGATAAGAAAAGGCGTATTGTGTCTTGAGTACGCAAGACCGATACCCATCGAAAAGATGAACATCGGTGCCGCCCAAGGACCGCCGAGCACACTGTCAAAGAAATACGGGATTCCCGATGACAGTCCTTCTTCTGAAGTACACTCAACGAAGACATGAATAGATGCAAGGAAAAATATAACTATAGCCTTGGCAATATCAACCTCAGGCTGTCTTCCCGTGTTTATGTTATCCTGTGCAAATATCTTGTTACCGGACAAAACCACATTCCCTCTTATAACTCACAAAAATACCCGTAAAGTATAGCATAAGACCCGGGGGACCAAGCATCCCTAATTTAATAAAAAGTAAGGCAATTTATAGGTTTTTTAATGCAACTTCTACACCTTAAGGCAAAATAAAAAGCCCGGGGGCAAATGAGCCCCCGGGCTTATCTACGGTAATCAGTTGAAAGGGACAACTGCACCGTCGTACGTATTGTTGATGTAATCCGCGATCTCCTGTGACTGAAGTACATTTACAAGAGCCTGGATCTTCTCCGAATTCTCATCGCCCTCATATACTGCGATGATGTTTACATATGTCTGGGCTGCATCTGAGTCAGGGGACTCTGTTACGAGTGCATCGGAACCGACGGACAGACCTGCCTCGAGTGCGTAGTTACCATTAAGAACCACGAAAGCAACTTCCTCTCTTACACGTGATACCTGAGCTGCTTCTAATTCCTGGAAAGTAATGCCGTAAGGATTATCCACGATATCGTTAACTGTAGCTGTAAGACCAACGCCGTCAGCTAATGTAAGATAACCGTTATCCTGCAAAAGCAGAAGAGCTCTTGCTTCGTTAGTTGTGTCGTTAGGGATGGCGATTACGTCACCTTCAGCAAGCTCGTCGAGGCTTGTCTTCGTACCTGCGTAGATGCCGAACGGCTCATAGTGGATTCCGCCTGCATTTACAAGGTGTGTTCCCTGCTCTTCGTTGAAGCTGTCAAGGTAAGGTATGTGCTGGAAGTAGTTAGCATCGAACTCGCGGCTCTCAACTACATTATTAGGCTGTACATAATCATCAAATACCGTGATCTGAAGATCGTATCCCTGCTCGGCAAGGATGGGCTTTGCCTGCTCCAGGATTTCTGCGTGAGGTGTGGCACTTGCTGCCACCTTGATCACCTCAAGTTCCCCGTTGCTTTCTGCCTCCCCTTCTGCGGCGCAAGCAACAACTCCGATTGACAATGCTGCCGTTACTGCAAGGGCAGCTGCTTTCTTTACTAATTCTTTCATGTTCCTTTTCTCCTTCTCTTTTGAATAGGCTTATTCTATTTGTTTTCGATTGCCTTGACTAATACCAACAAGTTATGTGCAGTTATAGGCAAAACTTATAACTCTTACTTGATGCGCCTGTCTGTCTTCGCGGCGATGCGCATGCCTACTGTCTGGAATATCTGTACAAGTAATATAAGAAGAACGACAGTGACGATCATGATGTCAGTCTGGTATCTGTAGTAGCCGTAACGCACTGCGATATCTCCCAGGCCGCCGCCTCCGACCGTGCCCGCCATCGCGGAGTAACCGAGGATAGTTCCGAACGCGATGGTAACTCCTGTCATGAGCGATACACGCGTCTCCACGAGCATCACTCTTGTTATTATCTTGAAGTTGCTTATGCCCATGCTTCTTGCCGCCTCGATGACGCCGCGGTCAACTTCGTTCAAAGACGATTCGACCATTCTTCCTATAAACGGGACTGCCGCGATCGTAAGAGGTACTATCGTTGCCGTGCTGCCGTAGCTTTTGCCGACGAGCGTTCTCGTTACCGGTATAAGAAGAATAAGCAGGATAAGAAACGGCACGCTTCGAACGATATTTGTTATAAAGTCGAGAACCTTATATACATACCTGTTGGGAGTAAGTCCGTTCACATCCGTAGTCGAGAGAATCACTCCGAGTGGGATCCCGAACAGGTAGCCGAACAGACAGGAGAAGCAAGTCATCTTAAGTGTCTCTCCTATTCCCTGGATTATCATGTTGGTAACTTCAGGTGTCCACATATTCATTCTCCTTTCGTCCGGCGCTCGGACTGCTCTGCCTTCGAGATAAGTATCCTGGCCTCATCAGTCTGCGGGTTATCAAACACATCACTTACAAGTCCTGTCTCAACAATCTGTCCGTCACTTAAGATCGCGACATGTTTGCAGACCCTGCGCACCACACTCATCGCGTGAGTGATGATTATTATCGTGATGTTGTATTCGCGGTTTATCTTCTGCAAAAGGTTCAGGATCGACGCCGTCGTCTCCGGGTCGAGCGCACTTGTCGCCTCGTCACAAAGCAGTATCTTCGGGTCCTGCGCGAGTGCCCTTGCAATCGCGACACGCTGCATCTGTCCGCCCGACAGCGATGCGGGATACGACTTCATCTTCTCCTTAAGTCCCACGACTTCCAAAAGTTCCGCCGCCTTTGCACGCGCTTCCTTTTTGGGTACGCCTGAGGCCGTCAGCGGGAACGCGACGTTATCAACAACATTCTTCTGCATAAGAAGGTTAAAGTGCTGGAATATCATGCCGATGTGCTTACGCTTGGCGCGCAGCTGTTTCTCACTTAGCTTGGTAAGGTCCTCACCGTCAGTGATGACTTGTCCTGATGTCGGCTTTTCGAGCAGGTTGATGCAGCGGATGAGGGTCGATTTACCGGCGCCGCTCATGCCGATGACGCCGTATATGTCGCCCTCTTCTATCTTAAGGTTTACATTATCGAGTGCCTTCGTCGTGCCGTAAGCGGACGAGAAGATCTTGGTTACTTCTTTAAACTCAACTATAGTGCCCACAAAACACCTCCGTTTTATTTACGGAAGTTATTTTATGGGTACGCGTCTTACCGGGATAATATGTTAAATCTATAACGTGTTATAGGTTGTGCCTATACCTTGAGATACTCGTTTATCTTCTCGATATAAAGCTTGCCTGTCTTACTAAGCAGCTGGTTCTTGCGCGTGATGTACCCGATCTGCATACGGCTTGCTTCTTCCTCGCCCTTCGAGTCAAACGGGACCGCAACATAATCATCCCCGTTAAGCTCCTCGCAGATGATGCCGGAGCACAAAGTGTAGCCGTTAAGACCGACCATCAGATTAAGCATCGTTGCGCGGTCATTCGCCTTTATCGTCTTAACATACTCCTTCGTGCTCAAGATCTCCTCGGCGTAGTAGAAGCTTGCCTGATCCCCCTGCTCGAACGACAGACACGGGTAATCTGAAAGCTGCTCGAAAGTGATCTTTTTCTTCTTCGCAAGAGGGTGCCCTGCCCACAGGTAAACGTAAGCGTCGCAGGTAATAAGCGGGTGGAACTCAAGGTCGGATGCCCTTAGAAGCTTGGTTATCGCGGACTTGTTAAACTCACTTAAGTAAATGATGCCGATCTCGCTTCTTAAGGAAGCAACGTCAGATATAACATCTCTTGTTCTCGATTCTCTTATCGCGAACTCATAGCGCGACATATCGCGTTCCTTAACAAGCTCGACAAAAGCCTTGACCGCGAATGAGTAGTGCTGCGTCGAGACACCGAACTTCTTCTTTATGTTCTTGGAGTTGCCGAAGCGCTCTGACAATTCGTTATAGTCATTAACGACCTGTCTTGCATAGAGGATAAAATCCGCGCCTTCCGAAGTTAGAGATACACCTCGTCCGCTTCTTAAGAATATCGTGATGCCGAGCTCCTTCTCAAGCTCCTTGACCGACTCGGTAAGTGACGGCTGCGAGACATAAAGAACTTCAGATGCCTTGTTGATCGAACCCGCTTCGGAAATTGTTATCGCGTAGTTTAACTGCTGTATTGTCATGGTGTTCTCCGGCGTTTTTTATTAATTATAATACATATCCGTTGTGTAGGGTTTGTTGGTTTTATTTTTACGCTTTGCGTTAGATTTTTAATGTTTAACGTTAATTTGTTATTGACAATGATTAACTGCTCATGTATAGTGAAATCATCTTCGAAGAGGATTATCAAGAAATGGGGTATAAAGAAATGAATGAAATGAATGCAAAATTGGCAAAGATCAAAAAGAGCGCACACGTAGGCAAGATCGTAACGAATGTTCTGTGCATTATCGCTATCGTCGGATGCGTAATGTCCTTGATCTCCGGTATCTACATCTACAGTTTAGGACCTAAGTTCGACCAGATGCTTGACGAGGCAACCGAGGCAGGTTATGTGGATACAACAGACACCAATGAGATCGGTTCGGCAAAGACGATCAACATCCAGCTTATCGATCCCGAGAAGTTCGATTCCGACATCCCTGCAATCCAGGAAAAGCTAGAGAATAATCCCGCCAGCTTTGTTTACGGAATCTATATGATGGGAATAAGCGTCGTACTTGCAGGTGCGGCGATTATGATCAAAGTCGTAAGCGGCACATTCGGCCTTATCGAGAAGGATGAGAATCCTTTCACAGACAGGATCATAAAGAGAGTAACAACTATTCTTATCGTTGTCAGCGTACTGTTGCTCCTTACAAACGGCGCAGGTCTTGGTATCGTATCCGGTGTAGTCACATGGCTCGTGTATACAGTTATGGATTACGGCAGAACACTTCAGATTCAGTCTGATGAGACATTGTGAGGTGGCTTATGGGACAGATAATTCTAAGATTAGACAGAGTGATGGCCGACCGTAAGATGTCTCTTAACGACTTATCCGAGAAAGTCGGGGTGTCGAATGTAAACTTGTCGAAGATAAAGAACGGGAAGATCTCTGCTATCCGCTTCTCGACTCTCGAGGCAATTTGCGACGCACTCGACTGCCAGCCCGGAGATATACTCGAGTATCAGAAAGCATAATTAATTAGCAATCCCCCTTTGACCAAGTTTGGCTTCAAAGGGGGATTTTTTTCTTACATATCCTGATGCGCAAGATC
>JAEEGL011494973.1_pt1 | contig 16201 bp, 9 predicted proteins | sample 9134231 | NCBI WGS metagenome assembly JAEEGL01 (sample SAMN16246548, study PRJNA631951) | gut metagenome | biome: gut microbiome; feature: rumen; material: fiber-attached | host: Bos | place: Iran: Karaj | collected 2018-10
GATTACAATATGCAGAAATACCTCAACAACGAGTATTTCCGCAAGGCGGACGACTGGTATATCGCCAGCGCCCCCGCCGAAACCAAACTGATCAACGTAAAGGGTGAAACCCTTGTGGCCGAAGTGATCCGTCAGCCCGAAGAGAGCCACCTGTGGGCCGTGGTATGCCACGGATATTCCTCCCGTCCCCGCTGCATGGCGAAGCAGGCCATGGGCTTTTACGAGGACGGCTACAACTGCCTGTTCCCCTATATGCGCGGCCACAGAAAGAGTGCGCAGAACCACTGCTCCATGGGCTATTATGAGCGTTACGACGTGATCTCGTGGATCAACTATATCGTATCCATCGATCCCGAAAGCCAGATCGTAATCATCGGCGAATCCATGGGCGCCGCCACCACGCTGCTGGTGACCGGCGAAGATCTGCCGGAGAACGTGAAATGCGCCGTTGAGGACTGCGGCTTTACCAACGCGATGGATCAGTTCGCCGGGCAGATCGGCAACGTGCTGCACCTGCCGCGCTTCCCCTTCCTGAATGCCGCCAACACCTACGCAAAGCTGTTCTACGGCTGGGATTTCAGAAATTGCTCCCCGGTGGACGCGGTAACCCGCAGCAAAACGCCCACGCTGTTCCTGCACGGCGAAAACGACACTTTCGTGCCCTACGATATGATGAGCATCCTGTACGACGCCTGCGCCGCGGAGAAGGACATCATCTCCATCCCAGACGCCGAGCACGCGGAGGCCTGCGACGTGCACCCCGAGCTCTACTGGCCCAAAGTACGCGAGTTTGTGGCAAAATACGTGAAATAATAATTTCGGCAAACATTCAAAAACGGTTCCCGCGGGAACCGTTTTTTTGATTATTTAAGTATTGAGTTTTAAGTTTTAAGTTTTGAGCGTCTTATTTTGCAACAAATAGCTTTCAGCCTCAGTTTTTTTCTCAACACTCAACACTCAAAACTTCTCGTTAAACCGTAATTCGACACGCAATTCTACGCTCACGGCATTTTCCCGTTCGCAAGGATCTCCACGCCCTGATACACGAGGTACGGCAGTTCCGCAAGGCCGAACACGGCCTGAATCAGACGCACCAGAGCCCAGACGATTTCTTTGACGCCACGGACGGCGGTGTTTTCCGGGGCGGGCATACGGAGATCGCCGGGCACGGGTTCGCTGCCCGTGATCTCGAAGGTAAATTCCGTCAGCATGGGCAGGTGGTCCGTATAACGCTCGCCGTTTTCACCGGTCAGTTCCGGCGCGGTTTTGGAAACGGGCGTCAGCGAAAGATAATTGCCGCTGCGGTAAACGATACGGTCCAGATCGTCCCCGGCGTCAATGCGGAAGGCGGGATCGGCGGGATCCGTGATCCCGTTGTTGTAAACCTCCGCCCACACGTCCTTAAGGCCGGTGGGGGCAAGCAGATTGGCAACGAGATCGTCCGCCAGTTCGCGCTTGAATTTGAAATTGAAATCGCCCTGCACGATCAGCGCGCGGCCGTCGTTCAGGTTTTCGTTGATGTAATCGGCCAGCTGGCGGAAATTGCTTGCCCGGGCTTTGACGGAAAGCGCATCGTAACCCGCGTCCATGTGGACGTTGATGACGTTGATATACACGCCGGGTTCCAGTTCCATCAGCGCGTAAATAAAGCCCTTGTTGCTGAGCGCATCCATGGAACCGGAAAGCGTACCGAACTCGCAGGTCCACTTCACGCGGTCGATATTATACAGCTTGTATCTGGAATACAAGTTCAGCCCCTGCCCCTGCGCCAGACCGCCGCTGGTATAGGAACGGTAGGGGTAGTTCGTCATTTCGGCCGCAAGGGTATCCGCGCCGTTGAAATCCTCCTCTGTGCCGATAAAATCCGCGTCCGTACCGTTCAGCAGCTGACCGATCAGCGCGGCGCGCTGCCGTGTGGCAGTAAAGGTCGTCCCCTGGAAATCCCCTACCACGGGAATGCCGGAAACGTTGTACGCCAGCATCTTCAGCGTGCCGGTACGCGATTCCGCCGCCTGCGCCGGAACGCCCAGCGGGAGCAGCATCAGACAGATCAATACGATACAAATCAATTTTTTCATATTCTCGCCCCACTTATATTTTTTCATCATTTAGAGAAAGATTTTAATTATCGCTGTACCGGATTAATGATTAACGATTAACGATTAATAATTTTGGAAGGGCTGCGCCCTTACCTGATTTTAATTGGCAAATCCGAAGTTATCGCTTTTTTAATGCGGCGACAGCCGCCACCTTAATCATAAATTTTTAATCATTAATCATTAATCAAAGAGCGCGATAAATTACACATTTTACAGCATTTCCCCATTTCTGATACGCACCTTTCCTGTGCATTCAAACACCGCGTCCCCGCGGATGACCTCGCCGACCGCATCCGCCGTGATGACGCCGGAAAGCGGATTTTTGACGGAATCAATGCGCCCGCGCACGTCCGCCTCCACCGCGGAATATTCAAAAGAGAGATCGCAGTCTTCCATGGTGCAGTCGATCAGCTTCAGATTTTTGCAGTAGCACAGCGGCTGGGTGCCGATGATTTTACAGCCGATCAGCGTCAGCCCCTCCGAAAACCAGCCGAGGTACTCCCCTTTTACGATACTGTTGCGCACCGTGACGTTTTTGCTGTGCCAGAACGCGTCCTTGGTATCCAGATCCGCGTTCTCGATCGCAAGACCCTCTACGTACTGGAAAGAATATTTGCCGTGCACCGCGCCTCCCTTCATACGCACGTTCCTGCTTTCAAAAAACAGGTATTCGGCGGTGATTTCGCAGTTTTCCACGGTGATATCCCTGCATTTCCAGCCGAACTCGGCGCTCACCGCGCGGCAATCGGCCAAACTGATATTGCCGCACTCGCGCAAAGCCTTGACCCCACCCAGCACGGTGCGCTCGATCCTGCCGTTGAACGCGTACCAGAGCGCGGCGCGGGTGGCCGCATCCATTTCGGAATCCCTGATCACAAAATCCCGCACGTGCCACAACGGATAGCGCAGCGAAAAGCGGCAGTCTGCCACCGTGATATCCCGTGCTTCCTTTAAGGCGGATTCCCCGTCTGCCGGCCCGGCAAACGTGCAGGAACGCACCTCGGCGTCCCGCAGGTTGTACAGCGCGCGCTCTTCATCCATCGTAAGTCCGGAAATGACTCGTTTCATATTTTCCCTCCCTTTCAGTTCCGCAAAGAACACTTTTTTAATCATTAATCATTAATCAATGATACTTTCTGTTTTATAATTCTTTTAAAAGACGCTTCAGATACTGCCCCGTATAGCTCTTTTCGTTTTCAGCCACCTCTTCCGGCGTGCCCGTGGCAACGATCTCGCCGCCGCGATTGCCGCCCTCCGGGCCCAGATCGATGATATAGTCCGCGCATTTGATCACGTCCAGATTGTGCTCGATCACGATCACGGTGTTGCCGCCGTCCACCAGCGCCTGCAGCACGTCGATCAGCTTGTGCACGTCCGCGGTATGCAGGCCCGTAGTGGGCTCATCCAGAATATACAGCGTTTTGCCGCTGGCTCTTTTCTGTAGCTCAGTGGAAAGCTTGACGCGCTGCGCCTCGCCGCCCGAAAGCTGCGTGGAGGGCTGGCCGATCTGGATATACCCGAGGCCCACGTCAAACAGCGTTTGCAGCTTCCTGCGGATGGAGGGCACGTGCTCGAAGAAGCGCAGGCCCTCCTCCACCGTCATATCCAGCACCTCGCTGATGTTTTTGCCCTTATACTTCACTTCCAGCGTTTCACGGTTATAGCGCGCGCCCTTACAGACCTCACAGGGCACGTAAACGTCCGCCAGAAAGTGCATTTCTATCTTTACGATGCCGTCGCCCTGGCAGGCTTCGCACCGGCCGCCCGCGACGTTGAACGAGAAACGCCCCTGGGAATAACCGCGCATTTTGGCGTCCGCCGTTTCGGAAAAAATGCGGCGGATATCCGTAAACACGCCGGTATAGGTGGCGGGATTGGAGCGCGGCGAGCGCCCGATGGGAGACTGATCGATATCGATCACCTTATCCAGAAACTCGATTCCGGCAAAGCCCTTGTTTTTGCCCGGGATCTTTTTTGCGCCGTTCAGCTCGTTTGCCAGCTGCTTATATACGATCTCGTTCACAAGCGACGATTTGCCGGAGCCCGAAACGCCCGTGATGCAGATGAAGGTGCCCAGCGGGAAACGCACGTCGATGCTTTTCAGGTTGTTTTCGGCCGCGCCGAACACCTGCAGGAAATTGCCGTTGCCGGGGCGGCGGCGCACGGGGACCTCAATTTTCTTTTCGCCGGTCAGATACTGCCCCGTAATGGAACGGCGGCACTTTTTGATATCCTCCAGCGAGCCCGCGGCCACGATCTCGCCGCCGTGGATGCCCGCGCCGGGGCCGATATCCACAATATAATCCGCGGCCCGCATAGTATCCTCGTCGTGTTCCACCACGATCAGCGTATTGCCCAGATCGCGCAGTTCCTTCAGGGTGCCGATCAGCTTGTCGTTATCGCGCTGGTGCAGACCGATACTGGGTTCGTCCAGCACGTAAAGCACGCCCGTCAGCGCAGAGCCGATCTGCGTGGCAAGGCGGATGCGCTGGCTCTCGCCGCCGGAGAGCGTGCCGGAGGAACGGGACAGGGTAAGGTAATTCAGCCCCACGCTTTCCAGAAACCGGAGCCGCGATATGATCTCCTTCAGGATCCCGTGCGCGATAAAGGCGTCCCGATCGCAGAGATCAAGGTTTTCGAGGAACGCGATCCCCTCCGAAACAGAGAGCTGCGTAAACTCGAAGATATTTTTCCCGCCTACGGTAACGGCAAGCAGCTCCTTTTTGAGCCGCGCGCCGCTGCATTCCGGGCAGGTATGATCCGTCATGAACAGTTCGATCTCATACCGCGCCCACTCGGACGTGGATTCACGGTAGCGGCGCTCCAGATTGTTCACGATACCCTCAAAGGGTGCTTCGTATTTCGTTTCGCCGGTGGGAAGACTGCGCCGGAGCTTCAGTTTTTCCTCCCCGGTGCCGTAAAGGATCGCTTGGATCCCGGCCTCGGGGATATCACAGACGGGGGTATCCAGCGTAAAACCGTAGCGGTCCGCGATGCCCTGCATATACATGCGGGCGATGGTGCCGTATTTATCGCTCTGCCAGCCGCAGCCGTGCACGGCGCCCTGATTGATGCTGAGGCGTTTTTCCGGCAGGATCAGCTCGGGGGCGACTTTTTTGTACACGCCGAGGCCGAGACACTTGGGACAAGCTCCGAACGGGTTATTGAAAGAGAACATGCGGGGGCTGAGCTCACCGAAGGAGACGTCGTGATCCGGGCATGCGAACTTGGAGGAGAAAAGCATCTCCTGCCCGCCGATCACGCTGATATTGACGATACCGTCCGCCAGCGACAGCGCGGCCTCCAGCGAATCCGCCACGCGCGAGGCAAGCCCCTCCTTCATCACAAGGCGGTCCACGACCACCTCAATGGTATGCTTATTGGTTTTGGAAAGCTTGATCTCCTCGCTGAGCTCGCGCATCTCACCGTCGATGCGCGCGCGTACAAAGCCCGATCTGCGGGCGTTTTGCAGCACCTTTTCGTGCTCCCCTTTACGGGCGCGCACCACGGGCGCCATGATTATAAAACGCGTGCCCTCGGGCAGCGACATGACACGGTCCGTCATCTGGTCCACGGACTGGCCGCGGATCTCCTTGCCGCATACGGGGCAATGGGGAATGCCCACGCGGGCGTACAGCAAACGGAGATAATCGTAGATCTCCGTCACCGTGCCCACCGTGGAACGCGGGTTTTTCGACGTGGTTTTCTGGTCGATGCTGATGGCGGGCGAAAGGCCCTCTATCATTTCCACGTTCGGTTTTTCCATCTGGCCCAGGAACTGGCGGGCGTAGGAAGAGAGCGATTCCACGTACCGCCGCTGGCCCTCCGCGTAGATCGTATCGAACGCCAGCGTGGTTTTGCCGGAGCCGGAAAGCCCGGTGAACACGATCATCTGATCGCGCGGGATCTCAAGACTCACATTTTTCAGGTTATGCTCTTTTGCGCCGACGATTTTTATTACCTTGCTGCCCAAAATCAATCTCCGTCCTGCAGTTTTCTGATTTTATCTCTGATATACGCGGCGTTCTCGAAATCGAGGATCTTGGCCGCCGCCTTCATTTCTTTTGTAAGCAGCGCAATGAGCGCTTCTTTTTCTTTTTTCGTCAGCTTTTTGCCGTCCACGCGCGCCGCCTTATGCGTGTTGGAGATCTCAATGATCTCGCGGATATCCTTTACGATGGTTTGCGGAACGATGCCGTGGGCCTCGTTATAGGCCTGCTGCTTTTCGCGGCGGCGGTAGGTTTCGCGGATGGCCCGCTCCATGGAGGGGGTTACCGTATCCGCGTACATAATGACCTTGCCGTCCGCGTTGCGCGCTGCACGGCCCACCGTCTGGATCAGCGAGGTCTCGCTGCGCAGGAAGCCCTCCTTATCCGCGTCCAGCACCACAACGAGAGAGACCTCCGGCAGATCGAGCCCTTCACGCAGCAGGTTGATGCCCACGAGCACGTCGAACTCGCCGAGGCGCAGATCACGGATGATCTCCATACGCTCCATGGTATCGATATCGTGGTGCATATAGCGCACCTTGATGCCGAAATCCCGCAGGTAATCCGTAAGGTTTTCGGCCATGTGCTTGGTGAGCGTGGTGATGAGCACACGCTGCTTCTTTTCCGTGCGCAGATGGATCTCGGAGATCAGGTCGTCGATCTGCCCCTCTACGGGACGGACCTCGATCTCGGGGTCTAATAGGCCCGTGGGGCGTATGATCTGCTCCACGGTGCGGGCGGCTTTGCTCTTTTCAAAATCCCCGGGCGTGGCGCTGACGAACACCTTCTGCCCCGTGCGGGCGTAAAACTCATCGAACGTGAGCGGACGGTTATCGTAAGCCGACGGGAGACGGAAGCCGAACTCCACCAGTGCTTCCTTGCGGGAGCGGTCCCCGCCGTACATGCCGCGCACCTGCGGCAGGGTGACGTGGGATTCATCCACAAACAGCACGTAATCCTCCGGGAAGAAATCCAGCAGCGTAAAGGGGGCGCTGCCCGGCTCCCTGCCCGACATCACGCGCGAATAATTTTCGATGCCCTTGCAGAAACCGGTCTCCGTCAGCATTTCCATATCGTATTCGGTGCGCTGGCGGATGCGCTGCGCCTCGAGCAGCTTGCCGTGCGCCTTGAACCAGGCTTCCCTTTCCTCCATCTCCTGAAGGATCTCCTCCACGGCAGCCTCCAGCTTTTCGGGCGAGGTAACGTAGTGCGACGCGGGATAGACGGCCACGTGGGAGACCGAATTCTTTACGTCTCCGGTGGTGGGGTTGATCTCGCTGATCTTATCCACCTCGTCCCCGAAGAACTCGATGCGGATGGCGGTATCGCCGGAATACACCGGGAAGATATCCACCACGTCGCCTTTCACGCGGAACTTGTTGCGCGAAAAATCGAGGTCGTTGCGCTCGTACTGGATCTCCACCAGGCGTTTGATCAGGTAATCGCGCTCCATGCGGGCGCCCTGCCGCACCGAGATGACCATGCTGCGGTAATCGATGGGGCTGCCCAGAGAATAAATGCAGGAAACGGAAGCCACGATGATCACGTCCCGCCGCTCCGAAAGCGCCGAGGTGGCGGAATGGCGCAGACGGTCGATCTCGTCGTTGATGGCGCTGTCTTTTTCTATATACGTATCCGTGCTGGCGATATACGCCTCCGGCTGATAATAATCGTAGTACGAAACGAAGTATTCCACCGCATTATGCGGAAAGAACTCGCGGAACTCGCTGCATAGCTGGGCGGCCAGCGTTTTGTTGTGCGCCAGCACCAGCGTGGGGCGGTTGAGCTGCGCGATCACGTTGGCCATGGTAAAGGTCTTGCCGGAACCGGTAGCGCCCAGCAGCACCTGCTCTTTATACCCTTTGCTGATGCCGTCCACAAGACCGGCAATGGCTTCGGGCTGGTCCCCCGTGGGCTGAAAGGAAGAAACTAACTCAAAATGATCCAAAACGTGCCTCCGAACAAGAATCGAACATTTGTTCTATTATACCACGCTGCGGAAAAAAAATAAATAGTTATTTTTAAATATTATGTTAACATTATAAAAAAGCGCCGCAACGGAAAAGGGGCTGTCTCAACGCAGAGTAGAGCAGTCTCTTTGCCATCCCGAACGGAATAAGGGAAAAACAATAAATAAAACAGCAACAGAAAATAGAGGAAGCGAAAAAACGTCCTCAGAAGGGGTCCGAGATTCCAAACCAAATTATACATCAACGCCCAGGGTTTTCATAGCCCCGGGCGTTATGTTTTTCCTGTTTTTTTCCAAAAATTTGGGGTTGCCTCTCATGAGACAGCCCCGGAGAAAAGGCTTCAGAAACAGGTCATCTTCTGAAAATGTTGCGGAAGAAGGCCAGGATCGTGTGGAACAGCGCGATGATTCTGCCCCAGAGATTGTTCGCGTGGGTCTGGCCGCAGTACGGGCATACGCCGGAGCTGCTGCCGGGATTGCCGGAAGGCGCGGCGCTGACCGGAACGACCGTGACGGTATCGTTGCCGACGTGGGCGGGGATGGTATAGGAGCCGTCCGCGTTGGGCGAAAGCACGCTGCCGTTCAGATAAACGGTGACGCTGTCGTAATCCGCGTTGTTCGCGATGCCGATCCGGAAGGTCAGGGATTTGGCGGAATACCAATAGAAGGTGTTGGTGTTAGCAAACTCGAAACCGTTACCCACATCGAGGATGTACTTCATCTTGGCCACCGTAGTGAACTTGACGAACTTATCCGCGTCAGAGGTAAGTACGGTGGTGCGGTACTCGATTTCGCCGCAGCGGGCGCAGATGCGCTTATCCTGACCGGATACGCCGTAATCGGGCGGCGTGATCACGATCCACTCGCCCCAATCGTGGCCGAGCGCCGGGATCACGGTCTCCTGCGTTACGTCGCAGCGGGAGCATTTTACGGTCTGCAGACCGGTTCCCGTACAGGTAGCCTCCTCGACCGTTACGTTGGCCTCAATGGATTCATCAAAATCGTGGCCCAGCGGATCCACGGGTCTGGTTGCGGTCGCATGGCAGCGGGAGCATTCGCCGGACTCCTCGCCCGGATCAATGCAGGTGGGATGCGTCGTTTCGGTCCATACGAATTCATGGCCGAGCGGATCGCCGGATGTAAAGATATAATCGTCACTGTTGCTCGGAGCGCCGCAGCGTTCGCAGCTCTTATAATACACGGCGGGATCCGTGCAGGTGGCTGCGCTCTTCAGATAAGCGTCGGCTGTGTTCTCCACCGTGAATTCGTGGCCGAGCTGCGACAGCGTTACCTCGAACGTCTGTACGCTGAAGGCGGGATTCTCAAACGCGGCGGAGGTGTATCTGCCGAGGCCTTCCGATTCGCACTGTGCCGCCGTAACTACCGCATAGGTTGCCGAAACGGTTTCGGTTTCGATATGCTGCTCCGGGTAATTCGCGCAGATGCGGGTAGCGGTAACGGCAGTGTGATCCTCGTTCCAATCATAGGTGACTTCGCCCCAGTTGTGGGCGGTTTTGGTGTTTTCAACCGTGAACTCGGCAGAAAGATCCGTAAACGTCGTGGGCTCTGCATTTAACGTAAGCGCCAAAGATACTTCCGCTTTATACTGAATGACACGATCGTATTCGCAGTCCTCTTCGCGGACCGTTACGATCTCGGTTTCGGGATCGGTAACCAGCGTGGTGTGCGTGCAGCCCTCGCGCGTGCAGCGGAAGTTGGCCGAGGCGCTGGCGAGATCTTCGCTCCAATCCCAGTTTACAAACGCATAGCTGTGGCCGAGCGCGGAATTGGGAACGGTGATCTCATCGGTAGCGGTGCTGAAGGAATAGCCCTCGTAAGTTGCAGAAGCAGCGAATACGGAAACACGATTGCTTTCGCAGTCCGCAGGATACACGGGGATCTCTTCGATTTCAACCGCATTGTCATCATCCGGAAGCGCATGCGTGCTGTTGCATCTTTCGCAGACCAGGTTCAGCGTAACGGCACTGTAATCTGCATTCCAGACCCAGTTGACTTCCTTCCAGAGATGCGGCAGAGCGGAGGTGGTTATTGTTTTGGTATCCTCAATCGTAAAGGTTTGATCGTCTACCGTATAGGTATAGGTCGCCTTATACGTTACGCTGCCGGCTTCGCCGCAGCTTGCCGTAGAGGATACCACAGTTACCGTTGCATCAAAGGAAACAGGATCATGCGCGGGGGTGTTTCTGCATTCAAAGGATACGGCAGCGGTGAACGGGGACGTGCTCTCATTCCAGGTCCAGACCGGATGCGCGTAATCCAGATCGTGGCCCGTAGCGGGAGTGAAAACAGTTTGCGGGTCAAGCGGAACCGTACCGTTTTCATCCGAATAATAGTTTTGGCAGGCAGAGCAATAATAATATGCAATGTTGCCGGGCTCCGTACAGGTAGCGGCTTTTGCGGTAAAGGAACTCATCGCACCGTTATGATTCGCAGGGGCATACTCACCCACTTCCCCGCGACAATATACGCACTCCTGCTTGGTGGAACAGGTAGCGACTGTTGCGGGATCAGCCGTACAAACCTCCGTTACGGAATGGTTGGGTTTATCCGCGGTGCAGCCCTCGCGCGTACAGATCCTTTCGTGCGTGCCGTTGCCATTTGTCTCGTACGCACCGTAGCTGTGCCCTGCTTCGGACGTATCAAAGCCCGTGCTCGCACAGCCGATGACCACTGCGCCGCAAGCCCGGCAAACGGTGCCTGCTTCGTGACCCTCGGTGCAGCAGTTGCCGGCTGCAGCGGGCACTTCAACGACGTCGGTATGGTTGTTTGCATTTAAACCGGTAGAATAGGTATCAGATATATATCCGCAAACGGAGCACTCATCATGGGCGCTGCCTTCCGTCTGGCAGGTACCGGCGGTTTCGGGAACCACAGTGATCGAATGCACTTCCGAGGTCGATTCATCCGGGCGGCCGCATATGGAACAGGCCTTCCAATGTCCTACAGCGTTGTATTCGTAAACCGAGAAGTCGTGCAGGATCTCGTACTGTGCGGAAAATACGGTGTTTACGGTGATATCTTCAAACGGCTTATCCCAACCGGTGAAGAAATAGGAATGGCCCTGTTCATCCGTAGCGTCAACCGTGGGATCATCATAGGGATATTCAGCAGTGCTGCCATACACGATATCATCCTCAAAGAGGATATTGCCGTCAGCGTTCAGGAAGGTAACGTGAACCTGCAGGTGAATATCGCCGGTCGCAACCGTGGTATTGCCGGTGATCGTAAAGCTGTAGGGATTGGAAACGGTGGCTTCATTGACGGTCAGCGTGATATCGCCGCCGTAGCCCGGCGCGGGAGCGGCGGAAAGCATAACCGTTTCGCCGTAATAATACTGCGTACCGTCGGGCACGTTCAGAGACGTGCCTTCGCCGAGGACTACGGTAACGGTATAGCGGTTGCGGGACAGATACACCTTCAGCACGGTGCTGCCGTCCGCCGCGATGGGAGCGGAAAGGACGTTGTTTACGTTATCACTGTCGAAGGTGAAGCCCGTGGGCGCGGTGGTATCGGCCGTGGCCGTTTCGCCGGTGGTGCCGGAGCCGCTCTCCGTGCGGGTGGCGGCGGCGGGATACGCGCCGTCCGTGCCCATCTCGTAATATTCCACCGTATAGGCGGTATCGGTGTTGGGCGCATAGGTAGCGGTCAGCGTTACGTTGCCCCACATGCCTTCCACGGAGGCGTTCTGCGCGATCTTATCCGTACCCCAGCCGTTGGGGTCGCCCGCGTTCGCGGAAGCGACGGTCCAACCGTCAAAGTGATAGCCGACGGGCGCGGTTGCGGTGGGCAGCGTCTTGATATCCTCTATGGTATAGGTACTGCCAAAATTGGTAACGGCGGATTGATCAAGGGAACAATCGCCGCGCACAAACGTGATCGCATAATTGATCGGCGTCCATTCCGCCGTTACGGTGATATCGGATTTATAATTATAAGAAGCAGGGTTTGCGGTAAAGTCATTTTTATAAATCGTAACGGGATCCGATCCGACCTGATAATAATACCTCTGGAACCGATAGCCGTCTCTGGTTGCCTGCGTGGCCGCGGGCAGGGGCTCGGTATACGTAGCCGTTACGCTCGCGGGGCCGGAGAGCGTGCCGCCGTTGGGATCGAACGTGAGAGTGTAGGTGTTCAGGGGCAGGTCAGCCGTGGTAAAGGTAATATCCGGCTCATTTACAAGCGTGGAACTGCCGCTTACCGTGCCGCCGGTGATCGCAAGCACGGGCGTGCTCTGATCGTAAGCATCCAGCGCAGAGGCGGAAGCGGAAAGCGTTTCACCGTATTCTATGGTATCGCCGTCGTTTACAGCCGTGCCGTTATGCGTGACTGTGATCGTCGAGCCCACGCCGGAAGCGATATGGACCGTGGCGGTTTTCTTTACAAGGTTGATGGCTGCATACTGCGTAAGGGCTTCTTTGATATCCGCACCGCACTGAGCAACGGCTCCCGCAACGTCAGACGAGTAATCGTAGTTGTTTGGATTGCACTTTGCTAAAAGATACAAAGCCACCAATGCCTGATTATATGATGCCTCTGTATATAGCCATTCATTATTCTTTAAAATAGTATTATAAAAGCTTTTGGCGGCATCCAAAACATCATAAACAGGTTTATAATTAATCACATAATAATTTGACAAAGAAGTAAAAAAGCCTTCTTTATATTTACGTCCCGATTGTTTATAAGATGTTTGGGCATAATACGAAATATTCGATTGTGTTTCGTAGTACTGATTGGTATCGCCCTGCCCATTGTAAACAAGAGTGCTCCACCAAAAACGTGAACTGCCATCACGTTGTGAATCCGAAGATTCGTTATAGTTATTATCATTCCTGCAGGCAAAACCATCTACAGCCTCTATATTATGACTGGCCCATTGCTCCCAGTCTCTGCCATAACCTTGCCAATCTTGCCCAATATAAAAGAAAGTATCTGTATTAAGACGCACATAATGTATGATGTGTGCTGAGCCATTAGTATCATTACATCTCGTCTCAATCATAACAGGAGCAATTACGTCATGCGCACCGTCTCTTACAAGGACAAGATCATGAGGAATAGCAGCCTTAAAATCGATTCTTCCTATAGCAACAGCAACATCACCAGAACCATCACCAGACCAAGATGTGTAATTGCTATAGACTACGTTACTATAAGCATCCGAAGGGATTGGATCCGATCTATGATATGGAACTGTGTTAAAACTAATCGCACTTGTGCTTAATTGGTTTGCTCCATTGTTATTAAAGAAATCTCTTGCGGCTGCTATGTTATCTGAAACAACATCAGCATACACAACAGAGCTCAACAAGCCAAATGAACTGAGCATCATGACCAGCGATAAAAATACGCTGATCGGTTTTCTGAAACGGTTAGATCTCATAAGGTCATCGTCCTTTCCATTTTGAGCATATAATTTGCTAAATCATATTATACTAAAAAAACCTTTAATAAATCAATAAAAATAAAAAGAAAAACCGATTGTCAAAATCACGAAATTTAACGCAGCGGTTTATGGAATCTGTATAAAAACGTAAATCGGGGCTGTGCGGCACTGCTCACTTTTGTGTTTTACAACGTACAAAAACAAGCAGAACGCTTGTATTTTTTCCGTCCGTTTGATATGATATAAAAAAAACGGAAAGGCGCAATAAAATGGAACACAAAAGATACGGCAATACCGTGATCGTACGGATGGATCCGGGCGAGGAAATACTGGAACAGATGGAGATCGCCGCGAAGGCGGAAAACGTAAAGCTCGGCAGCGTCAGCGCCATCGGCGCGGTCAACGATTTTACCGTGGGGCTGTACGACGTGGCAGAGAAAAAATATTTTCCGAACCGGTTTACCGGCGCTTACGAGATCGTATCGCTTTTGGGCAATATTACCACGATGGGCGGAAACTATTACGCGCACCTGCACATGGCCGCTGCGGACGATACCGGCAGCACGGTGGGCGGACACCTGAACCACGCCATGATCTCCGTGACCTGCGAAATGTTCATTACGGAGATCGAAGGAGAAATCGATCGGGAAAAGGACGAAAAAACGGGGATCAACGTATTCCGTTTTGAATAAAAGAAAATATACGAAAAAGGGGAATTCACAATGGCAGCAAGCGTTTTAGGCAGACTTTTTTCAGAGATCGCCCGGGCGGCGGGCAACGTGAATCCGCAGATCGTGGAAGAAAAGAAAAAGAACGTGGTAAAGGACCTCAGGAGCATGGAGCCGCTGTTCCGGCATTATTTCGCTCCCATCGGCTACACGTATAAGAAGGTGGACGTTGACGGCGTGAAGACGGAGGTTTTCAGCAAAAAGAAAAACCCGAGCGAAAACCTTGTGTTCGTGATCCACGGCGGCGCGTATATCTCGCGCATGATGTTCTATTACCGGCTCTTAAACAAACGCTATTCCAAGGCCACCGGCGGCGGCACCGTGATCCATTACGAATACCGCTGCGCGCCGGAACACCTCTACCCTGCCGCGCTGGAGGACACCATGAAGGTATGGAACTGGGCGATGGCACAGGGTTTTCAAGAGGAGAATACCGTTACCGTTGGCGACAGCGCCGGCGGCCATCTGAGCGTCAACCTGATGATGAAGCTGCACGATACCGGCCGCAAGCAACCGCGCGCGGCCGTGCTGATGAGCCCGTGGCTGGATATGACGGCGAGCGGCAAGAGCTACATGGAAAATTACAAGGTGGACCCGGTATTCGGCATCCGCGGCCAGACGCCCTCGGCGGACGACGTAACAAAGCTGCTGATGAAGAGCGAGCTCTATATGTGGCTTGGCGACAACGACCGCAAAGACCCGTATATCTCCCCCGTTTACGCCGAATTCGACGATACCTATCCCCCCATCTTCGTGACCGTGGGCGGCTACGAGATGCTGAAGAGCGACAGCGAAACGCTGGTGAAAAAATTCAGAAAAGCAGGTGTGGAAGCCTCCCTTTACGTGGGCGAAGGCATGTTCCACGTATTCCCCGTGTACCAGCTCTTCCCCGAAGCACAGAAGGGGCTGAAGGCCGTGTGCGGGTTTATTCAAGGAAAATTTGAGATTTAATCGAAAATTATTGCGTTCAATCGTTAATTGTTAATCGTTAATCATGAATCCAACACAGCGATAAACTGCAATTAAACAAAGGACCGCCGGCGGCGGTCCTTCGTCTTGTATGTTTTTTATTTCAGGAAAAGCACGGACGCGGCGATCACGAACTGGGCCGCGTAATACAGCACATGGTTGGTAACGATATCCACGGGGCGGTTCTTGCCCTCGCCGAAATAGGTGCCGGAAAGGATGAGATCGGAAAGGACGAACAGCACGCCGCCGATCGCCATGACCACAAGGTTCATGTTTTCCTTCAGTCCCGCAAACAACGCTGCAAAGAACGCGAACGCCGCCATAAAGAACAGCACGGCTCCGTAAAGCGTGGAGATCAGCTTATAAGCGCCGTATTTCAGCTTCATGGCCTTTTCGCCGAAATACACCACCAGCGCGGCAACGACCGCCACGCCCGCGGCGGGCAGAATGGCGACGGGCTTAAATTCTGTAACGCCGTTTACAACGCCCGCGCAATAGAACACGTGACCGATGGCAAAGCTCAGAAAGCCCATTTTGGTATAAAAATCGTTATCCTTCTCGTAGCAGAATTTCAGATCCAGCCAAATATCGCCCAGCAGACCGAGCAGCAGCCCGGCGCCCACGAACGCGGCAAAGGGCGGCATGGATTTTACGTAGGCCGTAACGATCCACGAAAGCATAAAGAACACGCTCACGAAGGCTTTGGAAACCGTGGCCTGCGCGGAGCATTTTTTTACGCGCAGCTTTAAGAAAAAGCAGAGCGCGGCAAGGCCGAGCACCAGGGACGCAACGTAGAATACGGTTTGCATGGTAGTCATAACATCGTCTCCTTAAATTAAAATCAGGCGGAGGAAGCCTCCGACCTCATTTTAACACGGCACACGGGGGAATGCAATAAAAAATTGGAATTTGTCGCGCTGAAAGCGCGACAGCGATATGCATTCCTGCCGGAATGCGCGATATATCCCTCCGGGAAGCGATATACCTTCGGCGCGATATGTGCCTGCGGCACGTGATAAGGAATGCATATCATATCGCGC